>Ga0100385_1005559_pt1 | contig 10541 bp, 9 predicted proteins | sample CryGeymeta201509_FD_81543 | JGI IMG/M metagenome (GOLD analysis project Ga0100385, IMG submission 81543) | Groundwater microbial communities from Crystal Geyser aquifers in Utah, USA - Crystal Geyser metaG 2015-09 | ecosystem: Environmental > Aquatic > Deep subsurface > Groundwater | place: USA...
TAGATTCTCAAGGAGTTTTTTGACAAGAACATCTAACACCCTAACCGCCTAAAGCTAATTTTAATAACCTAGGACCAGCAATTCAGCAATCAGAAGGTGATCGCCATGCTAAACAAGGTCATCGAACCCAACAAGAAAGAGCATTTGAAACTATTCATTCAGCTCATACAAACCGTTGACATTGAGGAACCTGATCCATCTGAAAGATATAATTACTATTTGAGTCAGTACAGCTATGACTCGGTAATGAATAAAATAGAAGAGATCAAGCATAAAATTAGACATGGAGAGAAGAAAGACCTCAAGGAAGAAAAAAAGGAAATGGAAAGACTCAAACTAGAAGATGAAGATAAATACATGTTTCTTGGCTTTTTGTCCCAATTCAACGAAGACGGTTTCTATCTTGGAAAAGTCTCACTAATCATCCTTGAAAAAATGTTCAGCTGGTAGAAGCTTGACGACAAATTTCTCAGTTAACTACCAGTCGAGTGCATCCAAATGGAGGACAACCTTTGCTTGCAGCTGTACAAATCCACCTACAACTACTTCAGTGACCCAAGCAACATATACCGCCTATAATTCCAATAGAAAAAGCTCTAATTTTACTATCTTCGTATGCGCCTGTATTTCTAGTATTGGCCGACCGTCAATGTGGTCAACTACCCAGGAGTCATTCGCAATTTTATCAACAAAGAGGGCATATTTTCTATCAACATTGAAAAATAAAGATAGAGCAGTAGATACAACGATACAGTGGCGGAGTGTAAGCTCTAACTGGATAGCAAACCTCATCTGATCAAATAAGCTATGCATGACATCACGAATTCTATACACGTGTACCACCTCAATCAGGTGCAGAAAATTTTACAGGAATTTCTAAAAAAGAAACAGAAAAAGCACAACCCTTTCAAAGCGAAGGATAGCAATAAGATATTCCAATCTGGTTCATATATCAATGAAGCTACTTATCGAATTTTCCAGTATTTGCTGTGGAATATCATCCTCAACAGTTGGCTCATGTCCCGTGTCCTAGTCACACACTATGCTGAAGCTGTCAGGAAATTTGAGACGGTCCTATTGGTGTTCTTCATTCAGGCTGAAATAAATCTTCCCATAGCTGAGGTTGCGAGGATTCAGCTATATGTGCTCATGAATAAAGCACCGCCTAAAATTGAAGAACGTGACTTTGGCAAATTAACAGCCTTTTTAGGCTTTTATCGAAATTTTGCATTCAAAGAACTGGCTCTGTCGAATGCTCAACCATAGTGGGGTAGCCATAGAAAATGCAAGTAGCTCTTTGGTAATTGTTTCTTCCTGGCCTACAAAATAGGTGAGATGCTAAACTCTGATTCCTCCATTAATTTGAACGAAAAGCAGAAGAAATAACACACATAATTCAGATAAATCGTCAACTACAAGCATCCAATGTTCAAGAGCGATAGACGCAACGTTTGGCCACACGAATGTTTGAAATTAATCGAAAGGAAGGTGCTATACTATTTTAATGTGACTTCAGAGCTGAAAAAGAACATGGGTTATGATTAGTTCAGCACACATGTCAAGACCTTCGAGACCTATTTCAGGTTTAAATAATTGCTGTACGAATTCGACAAGTATAAAAATATCCGATTAGAATAAAATTCCTCTCTGCATCAAAATACCCAACTGATAGAGTACTATCTGCAGATCCAGAAGCAAGAATAAGGGATCGAAGTCGACGATGGCAAGCTGAAGGAGTTTAAGGGGAAAATATCCCCATAGTACATGCCCATCTTCAACTATTTATGCCAAAAAATAGAACAAAAGGCCTTATTCAACAAGAAAGGGCTGGTTATTTTTGCCAGAGCTCGCACCATCGTCTGTGATGACTAGCCCTATATCTACACCCGCCGTCGCAGTCTTCTCACTACCAACCTCGGCAAGGTTTTTGTTGGCAAGGATCTCAAAATCAGTTACTGCCCTCTAACTGACAAAACCTTCCACTTATTCGAAACAAAAAAAAATAATTACATTTGTTAGATTCTCTGCATGATATTGACCATAGATTCAACTGACGAGGATGAACTTATGTTTGGTACAGAGGAGGGAGTTGACACTGTCAAAATGTCTATCCAGAAATTTGCTGAAAAAATAAGTAGATGCCGCATAAAGATATTGATTCTTTGCGGGAAAAATGCCACTAGAGTATGTGATAAACTATAAAAAATGGCGAGCGAGAAGGGAGGTGCTCCCGATCCTAACATGGCACATTCTTTGAGCAACGTAATTGTGAACAAAATGGCCTATAGTTTCATGAGGCCTCCTAGTGATCGAGAACGAAGCCACAATATGATAACTACTACTAGTAACATCGGTCATAGCGGTAAAAGAACAGTAAGCAATGCTAAAGATTCAAAAAAATCAGATCCTAACACAAGCAGATCAAACATTTCGAAAGTATCAGGAAGTGCCCTCAAAGCGAGCAAAAAAGAGCCAATTTATTTCAACAACTTCCCAACAATCATTGCAATCGAAAGCTAAAAATATAGCTTAGGAGATGTGGAGGCAAATTCGTGTCCCAAGAACTATGTAGTAAACAGATCTGGCATAAGAGCTGAAACCATTGTCGGTTCACAGTCATCAAGACCTTCGATGCTGAACACAGGTCGTATGAAAATGGTGTAATAACAAACTGAACAGGAATAAGAGGAAGACATTGATAAAATTCTGGGGGAATAAAGCTATAACATCGATTTACAAGAATCAACAAAATCCAAAGGAGTATTCTAAGACATGGAAACCTAAAAAGAAATTCCTTATCATGACTACATTTTCACATAGCTTCCAAAAACTAAAAGTTCCAGCATAAAATAATAGAACGAAATGAATATGAACTTACACCTAGGAGACATCTCACGACTTCAAGGCAGCCAATAGTATCTAGATGTTTCAAGAAAACATAAATTTCCGATCGTATTTGAGAAGGCTGAGAGCGAAAATTCGACAGAAATGGACAACACTGTTGAAAATTATCTGTGCAATGAGGTGCATGGTATTGCCATGGATCTGATGATTATCGTAATTCTAAAGAACATTACGAATGAATTGGCAGGTAAAAGTATGAAATTCGACGAGATGAGATTGAGAAAGATCATAGATGAGAGTAAAAAAATGGCAAAAAATGTCCTTAGCCGTCGATTTGATTGTGCTTCGATGGTGATGGGCTACATAAAGGAAAGCGTCTGGGTCAACGACAGACATCTGATATAAAAAATTAACGAAGGGCAATATTAGGACCTTACCAAAAAATTCTACATAGCTGAGAACAATCTTCACGATGAAAATTATTACGAAAATATAGGTAATTGTAAAGAACTTCAACAAGCTTTCAAACACCTTAGAAGCAACATGAACTGCATCTAAATCGTGGGAGGAAACCACGCTGAAAGATCAAGTTTGCTCCAAGAAATAAGCTGGATTGCCAACACAAAAAGCCTATTCAAATTTGGCATCATCAAGGTCGACCTCAAACATTCAATAGAAGCTATCAACAACCGAACCTACAAAAACAGATAATCCGACGGAAACTGCTAAACTGGCCTTCTGATAGCTGTAGATCATATGGACGAAGGCTTGATAAAATATATGAAAGAGCTTAAGGCTTTAAGAGATAAGTCCTTTACACTTATCTATACAAGCTCCAAAAAAGAGGAATGTGAGAAAATTAGAGAGACAGTAAATATATAAAAATACTAAAGAATCGACCTCGATTCTCGGAGTGAGGATGAATATAAACAAATGATCTACGCATCGATGCTGGCACATTTGAAATAGAAAAATTAATTTAAATTTACAAATGAACTAATCTCAAGTTACCAGAGTAAGATCGACTAAATAATTCAAAATATTTTCTCCAGGTCAAAGGATAAGTAAAATTTCGATCTGACTGTTTCAAACATCAAAGGAACCACCATCAAAGAATCATCTATGCTCATGAAAGCCTCAACACAAAGCTAGAGAGTTGAGTTTAACTTCATTAAAAGCTCAGGCCACGACAAGCAAGACAAGCTGGAAAGAGCTCTATAAATACTCCGTGGTTCTAAGGCTAAAAACGAAGATTAAAGAGCCAAGCAACTTCTGCACTTCTACCAACAACACTACGACTAACTCTTCAACTATTTATAGGAGCTGAAGTAGATCACCGTTAAGATCATATGATGCTAAATAGTTAAATTAGTAATAAAACATAATCACTCTTGATGATACATAAAATCCATGATCTTCTTGCGGAAGAGGATCAGATGAGAGCATAGTCCTATCTCGGTTTTGCATTTTTTGTGGAGAGGTATTATTTTTTGGAAGCTGTTGACCAAAGAGTTCATGTTTATGTTTTGGATGATGTCGATGTGTATGCATCCTTGTTGGGAATTTGTGAAAGGATAGCGAATGTAGCTACAAAGCTGCTGATATCCCTCGTTATTCATTTTCCTCAGATCATCCAAAATGTAATACAACCCTCTAATATAGGTCTGGAGTTCACTGTTGAGTGGTTTCAGATGTTTGTTGCCTCTTTTGGAATAATTGCATTAATATTCGTAGGACTTCTCTTGGTCGATGAATAAAATGTAGTCGAGCTTCATGGCTTCAACAATGGATTCAGAGTCGAACTAAATTTTCTTTAAAATCAATCCTTTGTTTTTATGCTAATAAATTTACCCTTTATCCAACATTTACTCATTTGTAATGACTCCATTGTGATATCGCTGTGGGCTTTCAGTTTGTAAATGGTTATATTTTGATTTTTTAAGACAATCCTTTTTCTTTGATGGGGTTACTGTTCCAGCAAACTACTTCTTTTCTATTGATTTTTTCAATGCTTCATACTCAGTTGAGTATCGACTTTTGATATAATTCTTCCCTCTGTGTTCAAACCTTTTAGAGTTTATTTACATATTGGCTATCGGCTAAATTGCTGTAGATTTTCCAAAACTTTCGTTTAAATTTACCGGTTTTGGATCTAATGAACTCCTCTGCTGTCTGATGCTATTTATTTCCTTCGTTCTTGAGTGATCTTGCTACTTGCTCAGGACATCTATTAATTAGTTCAATACTTTATGTTTCTTTCTAGAGTCTTGAGAACTTTCATTGCTATCCGCTTATATTTTTTATTAATCTTTAAAATTCTAAGGTTCATAATTTTCGGAATGATCGTTTGATTTAGTCGCACTCATTATTTTAAGGCATTCGACAAAAAGCTAATTGAATTATTTTTAGTCCATGTTCAGCACTTCTTTGCTCTTTCGAGAGATCTTCCCCATCATATTTTTAATATTTTTTTCAATATTAGACCCTTGTCTAAATGCTTTCTATTTTCCTTTGAATCCTGGAGATTCAATACCTATAACTGGAGTCATGGAGTTCTATTTGTCAATGTCCTATCTAATCAGCGAATAACTATTTTTCAAGCATCCTTTATTGTGTTCGTTTCGTTCATATCTTTGTCTCGAAGTGAGATTTGTAACAAAACTGCTGTTTTCAGTCATTTTCTCTTACTGATGAATCTGGACATCTGGGTTGGTTTATGTTCTCTTGATCTTTTTATATTGTGAAGATTTATCTTTCTGATTCTTGAGGGTTGATTCTTTATGGAGTTCTTTAGCTTAGCTGGCATCGTTTGTGACATTTTGAAGAATGCTGACTGCCGAATTAAGACTAGTCTAGCTTAATCTGACCCCTTTGTTTTGCTCTTTGAGTGCATTGCTTACCTTTCTAACAGAAGTTCTCATGACAACTTGATCAGCTATCTTTTGAGTGTCTGCTTCAGATTGCTATTCAGGAACTTCCTTGATTTTGATTCCTTTTTTCATAGACCTTGGCGTAATCAAAGGGAACTATTTTCCTTTTCCACTACCATTGAAAGTTGCTCTTTCTCGTGAATTATTACCTGTTTTGCTGTTGTTGTTAGATGCTTTGCTACGAGATTAACTATTCTTAGGGGCAAGAGAATATCCTTTCTTACCCTTTTTTTGCAGTGATGTTGTTTTGCTCAATATGGGGTGATTTTCATCTTTCTCTATCACAACATCCTACCTTCTGCCTTGAGTCATTCCAGTTTTGTTCATTACATTAATCTATTCTTTTTCATCGTCGTCGACAGATATTTCAGTCCGAGACACAAACTGGCTCTCCAATCTGTGGATTTTAGTAAGAGTAGGCAGGAAGTATTTCGAGCTACCAGATTTGATTGTATGTAGAGTCTTTTTCTTTCGACTTCTCCTTTCTTCATATTATTCTTCTATGCTTTATCGTCGCCTTATATTGTCTTCTTCCATCAAGGTCACCTATTTGAGCTTGTGGTGATTTTTGACTGTTTTCAATGCTGTTTAGCTGAACTATTTGGACTCTACCTATTTTCTTGAAATCTATCTTTTAGATTTGTGTCGCTAAATCTATTCTTTGTATTTTTTGCATTTCTAATCTAAAGCTTTTATTTGTTTTTGCATTTAGAATGACTTTGTGTTCAACTATTCACGAACCTCTCCCAGCTCTTTTTCAAATTTATCGACAAGCAGTTATTTTTATTTGACTGTCCATTCAAGTTTTTACTTCTCGGCTTTGATAGCAGAAGCCATGCTCTAAGCCACAAGCACCTTTCTCCTCAAATCTGTGATCTTGTTGTTTTATATCTAAACAGTTTGAACGTCCATGTGAACCAACTTTGACATTCTTTTACTTTGCTAGCCCTTTTTAAAGTTGTCGATAACAATTTTGATAATATTAGGGATTTTATTGTTCATGTGTTCCTTTATAGACTTTCCTACATCGTCCTGAAGCTCAGTTCCTTTTTTACCAAGACTTGAATTTCGAGGCTGTTTCTCTGCAACAAAGATCTCTCGAGCGTTCATGAGTTAACTGAGCTGGTCTTATACGTATCTTGTGAATTATTGACTTTCGGTAGTACACATCTCAAGCACTTATTGCTTTTTATCTAAAGCTATTTTAAGCTCCCTGAAAAAGTTCCTGTCTTCTTAGTTGGAAAAAGGTTGCTCATCTTGAATATCCTTGATGATTTTTTTGATATTCTTCGACATTTAATTGGCTTCCAATTCTTATTTGGTGTCTTAGAGCTCTGCCTTTCTAAGTGCTTTCAGACAGACGCTACACATATCTGAATATTTTTTCTTGCTGCTTTACTATTTTTCTTTCCTTTCCAACTTCTCAACAACATACTTCAATTTATTGAACACATCATCATAAAGCCCGATCATTTCTCTGATCAAAAAATTGCTTTAATTTTGTTCAATAAACCCTCCGTAGTGCGAGATGAATGTCGGTCCTAATTTTGAGACAAATTTTGATAATTAAAGATATGTGTCAATGTTATTGGCCTGAAGCGGACGGTTATGATAGTGCTGCTTATATGATTTAAAGTGATGCTGGATTTGCTCGAAGTCTGTGTGCTTTTTGCTTTTGATAGCTTCATTCATTCGTCTATCTATCGTAGAAATGGAATAATAGAATATACAACCTAAATATATAACAATCATGTTCTCTTCATACTATGTTACTCTTTCGTTCAAAAGTAGAAAAATCCGTTAACCCCCCATCACTATTTTCCTGAACGTCTCTCGAGTCTGAGATAACTAAACTATCCAGGGAATAAATCCTATAATGCAAGCTGAACTACATAAAAAATGGAGGGAGCTGAGGGTAACGACTTGTCGTTGGCGCTTCTTATAATAGAAGTAGCATCATATTTAAATCAGGAAAATTTAATTGTTAGTATAGTCATTAAATTCGAACAATATGAAAACTGTGTTGTCAGTCTCTCTGATCCTTCTCTGCACATCCATGCTTGTTTGCTCCAATGCTCTCACTTTGAATCATGAATTCTCCTATGACATCTGGTCATTCATCAACGGACGCAACCAAACCCTCAGCCCATGCTTTACCGTTCTCGCGCCCAACCCTACAGCCTTCTTCATCTGGCAGCCCAACAACCTGCACCTCACCGGCAGCTGTGGAACCGGAAACTGCCCCTTCACCTTCAATCCAACCACCCTAGGCTTTAGCATGGGCTCATGTTCGGGCAACATAACTGCTCCCTGTACAGGCTATATCACACGCATGCAATCCGCCACAAGAATATCTTTGGTCTCCAACCTTATAAACTTCTTTAACGGATCCAACCCATCCCAAGTGTTCGTCTTGGAAGACGCCAAACCATGATAATTCCCAAATCGTCAATCGTTAATTTATCACCAACCTATAACATAATGACTGATTTTATTGCTAAAACCACCATATTCAGTAAGCTATTCTTAGTCGTTTTTGTTAACTAGCCTCAAAAGGGGTATTTAGGATTATATCATCTATCCTACAATATTAATAATCATGACCTCAGGTACCCAGCAATAGGGTAGTCAGGATCATACCACCCTCACAGTCATGATCGATAAAAAACCCACATATTGTTTCTACTTCTAGTGCACCCAACAAGCTACAGTTTACGATTTATTGCAACAGTTGCAAACATATTACTATGATTGTATCCACCAAAAAGGGCTTTTTCGGGATCAATCATGCACCAGTAAGGTCAGTTCGAATGAATCTGTCACAAAGCAGCTTAAATTATATTTGGATCTGACATCGTAGGAGTACGAGGCGCAGATTAAGAAATTGTTTGCTGGCGATAACCAGTAACAAAAGGAGTCGACAAAGGTAGAGAGTGCTTTGGAGCATGGGGGTAAGATGAAAGAAGGGAATAGTGAAGAGAAAAAAGAGGAAAATATACAAGCAGACACTAATGGAATCGTCGATTAGGCACCCTATGAACTGCCTATTGAGGGCAGTTAGAGCTAAGAGGGTGAGATACAACCTCTTGTCAATTACAATCAACCACAACATCAGCACAATCAGGTTAATCCACAATAAATTTATGCTCAAGTTCAGCAAACACCTCAAACTCAACACTAACCCCTTCCTCCTTTAAGCCAACAAGTCGAACAGTACAATAGAAGCCTTCAAACAACTACCAGCGACAGTTGTTGCAATTTGATATGAGCTAGCAGTTCGTTTGATGATAATTTTACTAGATCACGGTGGTCACTTCTTTCTGAGGATGGCTAATTGACAAGGGAAGTTCAGAGCTTTCTTTGACTCAAATATGGCTTTGGTCTTTTCCACGATGTAATCCACGATTTCTGGTTTGCCCTGACTGACGAACTTGATGTGTCCCATCAAACTTTCGTCAATACTTTTATGAGGCAAAGGCACGTTTTGTTCCCATTCCAGAACAACTTCCCAACCGGATTGTTCTGCTAATTATCCAAGCTTGCCGTAGAGATGGAATGGAGTTCTTGGAGGTGGATCTTGCATCAATCCTTTAGCCTTCATTGCTTCAGGCATCAAAGTCATGAAGTTACTCAGTTCTTTGTTTCCCCAAATGGTGACTCCGAAGAGACAGCCTTCTTCTGCCATTGAGCTGAGATTTCTCATCATTTTCAGTGGATCCTCAGTTGCCATGAGCACCAAATTTGCAATAATTCTGTCAAATTTGTGAGGAGATTCGATGAGTTCCTCTCCATTGGCTGCTTTGATAGTAATGTTATTCTTTTTGGTCCACTCCTCTAAAGAATCCTTTACGCCAGCTTTTTCCAGATTAGCTTTCAATCTTTTCTGAGCAGCATCAACCATAGATTGGGTTAGGTCAGTAGCCAGATAGGTCGTCTCTGGTGCTTTGAGGTTGACGGTCAAAGGCAGGAGTCTGCAAGTGCCGCATGCCACTTCAAGGATATGCTTAGCCTTATTGAGATCAAGCATGTGAATGAGAGTGTAGTAGAAGGTTTGGGTAAAGCTGTCAAATGTGGAGTAGGCGTCTGTGAAGTTAGTCCAGAACTGTGAAACTTGTTGGATGTTTTGAACTTTAGGCTTTTGTTCTTACATAAGATACTAATTAATTTTGTCATCAGGAAAGCTTACCAAGATTAAGATTATCTGGATATTTTTTATTGACAACTTTTAATAACACTGCATAATCATATCACCTTTGAGATTCACTTCAGTTAAGCTGAAGGCTGTTTTCAAATTGGTGATATATGAGGATAAGATAAAATCATTTGCGACGGAAAATGGCAACTTGAGCTTGAAAATTTAAAGCTTTCTTTGACTGCAGCTTATCGATAACACATTGCTTCACGAATTCCACTGTTTTCTTGTTGCCTTGACTAAGAAATTCTATAAAAGCCTCCAAACTTTCATCATATTCCTTCCACACCATAGCGGTATTCTGGGACCACTCAGTAATGAGATCCCATCCGGTTTCCTCACCCACCTCTTTCAATCTTTGGCACATGTGCGAAGAGGATCTGATTCTTTTCAATTTCATACTCTCTTCGTCTTTGGGGGCCATAGATTTAAATTTATGGAAGTCTACCAGATCTTATGCTCCAGTCACTGAAACAGCCAAAATGCACCCTTCCTGGGCCATGCTATGAAAGTTGGCCATCATTCTAACCGGATTTTAAGTTAGATGGAGGACTAAATTTGCAATTATTCGATCA
>Ga0100385_1005569_pt1 | contig 10534 bp, 15 predicted proteins | sample CryGeymeta201509_FD_81543 | JGI IMG/M metagenome (GOLD analysis project Ga0100385, IMG submission 81543) | Groundwater microbial communities from Crystal Geyser aquifers in Utah, USA - Crystal Geyser metaG 2015-09 | ecosystem: Environmental > Aquatic > Deep subsurface > Groundwater | place: USA...
AGTATCATCTACTCTTCTGCTTGCTTGCCTGATTTTTCTTAATGATCCTTGAATGGGGAATTCTCTCCAAAGCCTCGTTTTCAACTCCCTTATATTAATTGTTCAGCTCATTCCACAAGTTTTTAACTTTGCTTTTTCTAACTTCTTCCATTGTGCCTCTGCAGCAGTTGCAGGTCATCCATGCGATGTGATGAATCATAGCCAGCACCAACTTGATGAACATCTGGGCAGTACCGTATATGGCAATGACCACCAGAATGATTCGAGCACCTGTGTTGACTCCATTAGCGACACCGGCTTCAGGTTGAGAGACAACAATATCGATGTAAATGAACAAATAAGCCAAAATAGCGTTCCAGAAGCACCTAAATAAATAATATAATACCATCCTGAGACGAAGAAGACCTTCTAGGTTTAGTAGTCTTTTCCACCATGGGCACCAGTGGATCCCTTGGTACCCCATGAGACATCGTCAACGTTGCAGAAAGCATGAGCTACCATGGTCTGAGCATAGGCGCCTTGATAATACCAATAACTGATAGTATCTGCAAATAGCTTACAGACCAGGTCAGGATGTGTGCAGAAATGCAGGAATATTAGCGCAAAGAACCCTACCAAGTTGACAGCAATCATGGCCAGGATAGACATCTGAGTGAAGGAGGTGAAGTCAATACCACTGCCTGACAAGTTGAGATAAACCACGAATAAGTTATAAGTGACCAGACCCAACAAGGCAAAAGTCATGAGAGCAAATACTCTTGATATATTTTCGGCATATTTTGTCCAGACAGAACCGGATAGGCCACCCGCTATCGCTATCAGATATACTATGACGTATATGAGAGCCACAACCCGAGCAATATATTGAATGTATTGGTTAGTGAGGTCGATTTGTGCGATTGTGGCGTAAAGGACGTAGAAGTAGATGGCAGGTGTGAAGTAACTGGTGGCGAAGGAGAGCAGGGCAAGGATCATAGAAATGTTTAGCTTGACGTATCTGTCAAAACAGCCATGATTAGATTAGGAAGCATTGAAGTAGTAATTTTTGAAGACATATAGGAAGGCAAATAAACTGCTGTTGATCCATCGACGACGTTGTTTCATCAAATCAGTGTGAGTCTTCATGGGATCTGTCCTAGCACCAGCGTCAGGCACATACTTCAGGAAAAACTTGGCCTTGGGCTGGCAGTAAATACCCAAACTCAAGATACGATCCTCAGCCAAGTACATGTTGGCCTCTTGATAGCCAGAGCACTCCATCTCAGGGTTTAGAGTCATTTTGAAGTAACTATGTTCCAGCAAGTTGGGTTAATACTCGTCGGATTTGATTAGGGCACGGTAACGGTAAGCTGACCAAGCTCCGGGCAACACATGCAAAAAGCCTAAGCTACTCTCAGCATTTTTGTCCAGGAAATGGGCAAGAATGTATTCATATTCCTGTGCTCTCTATATCGAAAAAAAGGTTCTACTGATACAACCTTATTCTTCCTCAAAGGTCTAACCACCTTCTTCTGAGGGGAAGTTACTATCGACACTCATGAGTCCTGTGACTCCACCTACTTCTTAGTTGTCAGTGCCATCGTGGTTCCTGAATCCTTTGATAAGGTTGATGACACCGTTGTCGTTGGGTTGTGTACCGACGTCGAGCAACACGATGTACTTGGGATCAAGAAAACGGCAGAAGCCTTCGAAGAACCACAAATGACTTGATAATTTTGTGCCATTGAGATGTTTGAAGCAGGTGAACATTTTGAGATATCTTTTGGGTTTTCTTCTCTCCTCGGGTGTTTTCAGTTGCTCTCGTAGCCTTTCCTCCTCATCTGTGAAACTAGGGTGCCATAAATTTTGGTAAAGCAATGAAACATTTTTCTCGATTGTAGGTGGGAAATCGTTATTTTGCTTCACCTGAGCTCCAAGACCTTTCTTCTGGAAGTTGTCTATTTCTTCAATGACCAAGTTGATTCTTTCTTCCAGATCGCATCTTGGTTTTCCATCGAGTCTATCAAGCTCTCGATAAAACTCAACCATGGAGTTTTTGCCCTTAGCGTATGTTCGAGTCTTTCTGTCAGAGACCAGTTTGAGGATGCCGTCCTGAACGAGGACGACCGCTATTTATTACCAAGAGTATCCTTGCTGTTCAAGTAATTCAAGGTTTTTGTAAATACCCGTTAGAGTGAGATTGATGGCATTTTTACTCTCGTTATACATGCAGACGCACATAAGAATTCTAATTCCCAGTGGTTTTTAGCGTTGAGCTGATTGGCCCTGTTGATTATCTTTGGGAATGCTTCTATCTCTCATCTCTTTGAACTGCCAGATCAACCCGTCAGAGACATCGACCTTCCGAAGGTAAGCCATATCTGGGGTGCGCTGGTCGTAATATTTAGTGACGTTGTTGGCTTCAATGGGCCCGGTATAAATGCAGAGAGGTCTGCTGGTATGGTCAATTTTTTGCTGGAAGACACGAGGTGAGGTGTAGACATTGATGGCAGGATATTTGATCCTGTTCTAATCCCCGAGATCAGCATTTGAGGGTCTCCTTTCTCTTCTTTCTTACTCCATTTATCAATTAATATATGGATAAGTGTAGCTATTGAGCCTATTAAACTACCAACCGGTAAGATCAAATCATTTTTAAAAATCCAACCATATTTAGCATAGGAACAGAACTCATTATCATTTCTTCGCCTTAGATGGCTTTTGTGGCATAGAACTGATCTGTTTCTTTTTTTTGCCCTTCTTCTTCTCAACCTCAATCTATATCTTCCAGTGTTACTGCCGTATCTTTGATATTTTTTCACCCAATTATTTGTTTTAGTACATTTATCTGGCTTCCTTCACAAAACGCATCTGATCCATGCGACTCAGAACTGAGTTAGAAAACTTGACGTATTGATCCCTACGTTTATAGCCTTCCTCTTCAATTAGGTAAAGCAGCCTCAAACAATCTGTCACATCGATTGGCAGCTGGATGAAAAAAGTTATTAGGGCCAGTCCACAAATAAGGTCAAAATAAACGATCGACCCTTATATATTTCCCAAATAAAATAATCCTGCGATGGTTGCACTGACAGATATGAAAATGTGAGCAGCTAATTTATATACTCTGAGTGAGCATGAAGTTTTCTCTGTGGTCATGGATTCGTACCAAAAGTAGTCACAATAATTGGCAGCATTACAGTATGGAGTTCCAGTCAAAGCAACCAAAGTTAAGGCGTCAGATCTGACCATATCCATAATTTTGCTCATACAATTTGGTTGAGTGAACTTCGCGTCACCGCAGTTTCTGATGGTGTCATAAATGGCCGCTGGGAACAACATGAAACTATTGATAAAGGCTGCTGCAAAGATAGAACCCATGTGTTTGAAGGCTAGTTTGACTGAGAGCACGAAGGCGCTTTTTTCACCTGGAGGACGGTAGATAACATAAAGAATGTTGACAGCTATAAAGAAAGAAACTATAATTAATCCAAAAATACATAATTATTTTAGAACGTGACTAGCCCATATCGCGTAGATGGCGAGGATCGGTGCAAGTACAATAAAGTTGAGGTTATTGGGCTGAATACAATCAACAGTACGATATAGTATATATTCTGAGGATGAAGGATAGGTGACAAAACTGATAGCCCACCAATATATAGTAAATATGCTAGATAGATAAGCCCCAACATAAGGAAGGAGAAGAAGATAATGTACAGACATAGTCTTTTGCGATGCGAGAGAAATTTTTTAGCTTAGCTGAGGAATATTTTGTTCATGGCCAATGTTTGTCTGTAGAGGATAATTTGCAAGAGAAATAGGATGAATGTGACCCCGAATATAGTTGAGATGATCCCTTTGCTGACAATAGACTGACTACTGTAGAGATAAAGGATCAGTCCTAACAAAATTTCAGCTATCGGGCAAAGAAACAGTATTGTGTGCATCATAGTCTCGGGACAGGTCTGCATGGCTATGGCTAACAAAAAAGCCAAGATGACGGCCAGCGCCAGGATCAGATAATAATCTTGGTACTGCAAAAAGAACAGAGCAGTATTAGAGGTTTTATCGTGACTGTGAAGCTTGGCAGCAACTGCCTTGTTGCTTGGGTAACATAACTTGCCGTTCAAATCTAAATCAAGATTTGATTACTCTAATGAGGAACAGTGTTAGCAGGACAAGTGGCAACGCATACTCGGGTTTTCTGAGTGGCAAAAGGTTTTACTATGAGAGGGGCGTCGGTAAAATTGAGAAAGGGCTTTGAGGGGATATCAAAGCCACATACTTTGCCATTACTGTCGGAGGGAAAATTGATCTGATTTGTATATTCTGAACTACAAAGATAGATACGCGGATTTCTGAGGTAAAATACTGCTCCAATGAGCAACAAGGAGTACATTATGCCTAAGATCAGGCAACATACATCTGTTTGATTACGGTCAGCAACTAAGTAGATGATGTTCTACGAGGTTATAATCTGGCAATCAGTCTCTGAGGCACTGGACCCTGCATTCCCTAAGGTAGCTCCTATTAAACTGGCTAGTCTTGATGCATGACTGATTGAGGTTCAACCTCGATTTACTCCTATTGTTAGGTCATCATTTGATTCTCGAGTATTTTGGTATTATGATAAATCAATCAAAAAATGAGCTCACACAATCGTTGACATATTGCCACGATGCCTCATATTCTTCACCCTGCTTTTTATCACGTCGACGTCATCGTCCTGGATTTCACCCTCAACCCTGTCAATCTGATATTTTTCTCCAATCGCACCTAAAGAACCGTCCAGATAATTTTGCTGAGCGAAGTCACCCAGTACAGCTTTCTGAATAGATGAAAAGTTACACTTAGCTGATTGAGATTAAGTTTATACTATTATGGGCTCATGTGGTTTTCTATTTGTTTTTTGAGTCGTTGCTCCTGGGCCTGTCTCTGGAGTTCCTGTTGGTATTTTTGCTTATCGTAGCCTTTGTACTTGGGTTAGAAGATGTTGGATATAAACTTGAAACTGATATCCTAAGGATTTGTGTAATGATCCTCTACTCTTTTTCTGTGAAGTTATTTGACTTGCTGACCCAAAGTTTCAGCTACTACCTCCTTATAATGAAGCTTTTTATCTGTTTCTCTTTTTTCCTTCTCTTTCTCAGCCCTCATTTGCCTCTACCTAGCTTCATCAACAAGCTTATGCTCAAGATCTTTCTCCCTCAAAGCTCTTTGTCTTTAGAGCTGTTGATAATAGTCATAAATCCGCTGATTTTGATGGTACATTTTTCTGTTCTCAGGTTTGAAATAATTTTCCTGCATTCTCTTATGTTCCTCTTACATTTCCTGATTTCTTAGTTTAATCAACTCCTTCTCTTAGTTTTTTTGTCTGAGCTGTAAATCAAGCGTATCAATCATTTCTTTCCTGAAATGACTAGCCTTCTCCATATGCTCTTTCTAAGATTTGACACCGATCTCTAAATGATAGCCTGTATCTCCATCTCTTGATCGAGATTTACGGCCAAAATTGTGCACGTTCTCTTCATCAACATGTCTGCGGTTGATGTAGCGTTGTCGTTTTTATTATTATTCCTTCAGTCTCTGATTCTCAGCTTTTTCTGCTAGTTGCTGTGAATACAGTCTATCCTGTTGCCGTTCAATCATCTATGCGTTGTTGCGGGAGTTTAATTGATTATCGAGAGCTTGTCTGAGTGGTTATATAGGTACCTGAATTGTTATTTTTTGTGACGGTCTAACATTTGCTACTGTTGCTTCATGCGTTCGAACTCCATTGCTTTGTATTTGTTGATGATGGCCCACTCTTCCTTTTTTGGAATGGGGTCAGCAGTCGACAAAGGGGACTCACTTCGCGAAAGAGCACCGTGTGACAGCATTAAAATTATTACTACTATTGCCAAGCCATCACTTGTTGCTATAGTTGTAAAGTAAATCTGATGTTCCTTGCCAGAAGCCAAGCATTTAAGGGAATTGCAAGAAGCCTGACCACCCGCACTTCCGCATCTGTTAGCGATTGGTCCCACATCTACGACGGTATTTACAAATTTGAAGACAACTCAATTGGATAAGATGCACTTGACATCCGGAATCAAGCTCTTGAGTTCGCCAAAAAGAAGATCAGTCCCTATGCTTTAGATTGGGAGAAGGAAGCCTACTTCCCAGTTGAGGTATTCAGAGAAGCTGCTGAGATGGGCTTCTCTGCAATATACTGTAAAAATGGAACTGGACTTAATAGATTAGAGGCATCGCTCATTTTTGAGGCTCTTGCAACAGGATGCGTTCCCACTTCAGCTTACCTGTCCATCCATAACATGTGCTGCTGGATCATTGACGAGTTTGGCAGTCAGGAGCAAATAGATAAATTTCTGCCTTCTTTGGTCACCATGGAAGATTTCGCAAGCTACTGTCTAACAGAACCAGACTCTGGATCTGATGCCAAAGCTATGAAGACAACAGCCAAGAAAGAAGGAGGCGAATACATCCTCAATGGATCAAAAATGTTCATCTCTGGAGGTAGCTTCAGTAGTCTCTACATCGTCTATGCTAGAACTTCGGCAACGGATATCTCTGCCTTCATCGTCCCAGGAGACGCCAAGGGAATTTCATTTGGCAAGAAGGAAGATAAGATGGGATGGACCAATCAGCCAACAGCCCTTGTCAGCATCGATAATGTCAGAATCCCTGCAGCCAATTTGATTGGGAAAGAGGGTGATGGATTCAAGATTGCCATGAAGGCTCTTGATGGTGGCAGAATCAACATTGCTAGTTGCAGCTTAGGTGGTGCTGCCTTCTGCCTCGAGGCAGCTAAAAATTACATGAATAGTCGAAAACAATTCGGCAAAAAGCTGTCTGATTTCCAGTATTTGCAATTCAAATACGCTGACATGGCTTCTGATGTTGTGTCTTCAAGGTATTTTGTAATCTATTCAGATTACTCGTGAGAAAAGCGGCTACTTTAATTGACACTGGTGATGCCAATAAGACTGTCTACGCAGCTATGGCCAAGAAAGTAGCAACTGAGTTGTGCTCAGGAGTCTGTGATTATGCTCTACAAATGCACGGAGGATATGGATATCTCAAGGAATACGGAATCGAAAAATATGTGAGAGACCTCCGAGTGCATCAGATTCTTTAAGGCACCAACGAAATCATGAGATTAATCATATCACGCAGCCTACTCAAAGAATGATCATAAAATACATATTGTTGACTCATTATGCTACTATTTCCACAATATAATTAAATGGATGGAACTCAAATAGTTAAAAATCATTGAAGAAAATCAAAAACTGTTGGATCTTGAAGTTCCAACTCATCTAGTTATGAACCGAACTCAAACAATCCTCCTAAATTCAATCCCTCAGCACTGATATGATCGTCATTTATTTTATTTTTTTACAAATGATCCTCTGTCTCATGAACTATCCAATCTGGTAAATTATCTTATGCTTCGTTGATTTAGTATGAGTTTTAGCTTCCTTTTAGTTTTGTTTTTAAGTGAAGTAAAATTCGGATATAAAAGTCTATCGTTTGTTGTTAATGAAGAGATATTGAGCCAAGGTCATATGTATACTTGACTATCTTTCTGTAACAATCATACTCTACAGGTTTTAGGTTTCCTTCAGCATTGAGGAGAATAGTTTGGACTGATCTCAACTCAGGACTGGTGAGAGGCCTGATAGAGTGACCCATCTCCTGTGTAAAAATGATCTAAAAGCGGCGATATGATTAACTTATGATAGCATTGGCTACAGTTTTATATCGTTTACTCTCAACATTAATTGACCCTCCGCTACTAAAGTATGTATAATGAATATTTTTTAGACCATAACCTCTCTCACAAAAAGCTTTGGCTGCAAGACGCTTCTCTTCATATTTTATTTAATCCTTCTGATCTTAAAATCTAGGGGCTAACTTGTAAGCATAGAGTCTAAACTATCTGTTCGCACTTGAATCCTTGAGCTAGCAAAATTTCTGAATTGTTATTTGATATTATTCAAATCTAATTTTATCGCTGGTCGGCTCTTTTGCTACAGGAGCTCTTTATCTTCTATTAACGCCTCCAAATCGATTATAAATTTCAGGCTTCAGGGTAAGCTCGTTATTTCTTCGCTTTTGCTTGAACTACTCATAAATTTAATACTTTGTCGGTGTAGGATTGAATGTTTATTTTTTCTTTGTTTAGATTCTCTCGAAAGAGTGAGGTAGAATATGAGAATAAATGACCGGCTAAGTTTTTGTTTAGTCTGGACTGTCTTTGAGAGGAGGCTTTTTTGAAAATTAAAATATTGTTTAATCCGTCAGTGAGAATAATCCAAACTACAAGGTTTTCTTTGTTTACTTAAACATTTAAGGTCTTTTTTTGGGTAGTTATCTGAACAATATTTAAATCACCTCTTCATATAGTTGAGGATATCTTATTCGAAGAGCTTATTTAACAGAGCCTATCTATTTTTTGGTTGGTTATTGATTAAAGTCTGCCAAAAACTAGTTTGTTTACATTTGAAGTCAGCCTAGCCATAAACTTACAGTTTTGACAGATCTATTTAAATAAATGGCACTAAAGTAAAATGTGTTTGAAACATAATCCTTTTTCATACCTTTCTGTTTGTTTTTTAACAGTAGTTACACACAAAAAGAGAAAAGCTCTATAAGATGGAAATATATATCCATTCTGCACTATTCGCAAGAATTTGATAGACCTTACCACTACACGTATCGATTTTGACGTCAGGAAAAAAGAAAATTGTTAGGATTTATAGTGTGAATTTATTGCAATAAGTAATATTGATTATCTATCTTAGTTGCAATGGCGACAGAGATCAATGATATGGTGTCACATTTCATGGAGCAAGTCAAACTTTAAGACCTCATCAATGTTGGGTTCATGAAGCCAGTGGAACTGGCTCTACGCACACACAAAAATGATAAAGAGGTCCCAAACGACAGTTTACCCCAAGGACTCCTCTACGCTCACAAAGAGGAAGGTTTCAGCGCAAATAAATACACACTACATCCTGTTCAAGAGGTCAACAAGGATGCGAGTCTGCACGAGATAAGAGAAAATCACCAAGATAACTATATTTCACTTCTTAAAAAACCGAAAGGTACAGAGCTTGCTATTTGCGTGTGCATGTACAGTGAGGACAAGCCTATGTTAAAGAGAACTTTGGAAGGAATAGCTGACAACATCGATCTGCTCATAGAAAAGGGGACTAGTCCTGATGAGATATATGTGGCTATCATCATCGATGGAATCCAAAAAGTAGATCCATCTCTTTTCACATACTTCTAAGAATTTGAAAGGGAAGGTCAAATATATGTTGAAGAAGATGACGAGAACTCAATGAGGAAGAAATATCAGAATAGAATGGTTGACACTGAACTCGGAGGCTATGACAATTTAAACTATAGCAAATTTCTCTTCCAGGAAGATGAGTTCAATGATAGGCTGTAAAGGAAGTTCATAAGAGTAAGAGAGCAGTATGATAATGTTTGCAGATTAAGAACTCAAATTCAAAACATCAAAAAATAAAGAAACTCAGCCAACCAAAACTTGAAGATGATTCTTAGTAAGATCATCGATCAGCAGAAAAATGCACTCAGAGCTATGATTGAAGAAGATTAAGATGGAATCATCAACTAAGATGATTTCAACATCACTTAAGAAAGTATCATGAAATAACTGGTCAGTTCTTAGGAGGAGTGCAATCAGTATGTGTCAGCTAGGGATTAGTTGGCTTATTTTTCAGCTTATCGACTACCGACACGCTCACTATCTCAGACTATTGTTGAACGCGAGAAGTAGTAAGAGTAAAGGAGAGAGGCAAGAAATACGGACGATAGCTAAGGCGCTTTAAGAGGCAGCCTCCTTGGAACTGAGCGCTCGTCTAAGGAGGGCCAAGCTCTATAGCATTCAAGGAGGCAATCAAAGTATGTCAATCTTATTTTTTGCATCAAGTACAAAAACAGTGGAAAGCTGTCCTCTCATAATTGGTTCTTCAATGGTATCTGTAATTAACTCAAACCAAAATATTCTATTCTGCTGGATGTGGGTCTTAGACCTTACCCTGACGCTCTTTACAAGATGTACCACTACATGAGGAGAAGACCTCATATTGGAGGAGTTTGTGGATACATGAGTTTGAAGGCTGAAAAAGTTGAGGATTAATAGATGCACAAAGAAGAGGATTTGGATTGGTTGAGTAGCTTTTGCCTGAACTTATTTGATATACAAAAAGCACAACAAATCGAGTATCATTTTGCTCACTTGATCGATAAGCCTTTTGAATCAATCTTCAAGTTCATCCACGTACTTCCTGGTGCTTTTTCCGGATACTCTATGGATGCTCTCAGACCTGTTGATCGTCGAGATGCCCTTCTCAGATAATACTTCAAGTCTATCGATGACAAGCTAAAGTCAAACAAAGTTGTTCCAAGCACCTTCACAGCTAGCGACATGCTCATGCGAATATTTTTGCCAAAAGTCATCTGGAAACACATCCGACCAGTCGACCCTGACTCTGAAGAACAAGTACTTTACAATGAG
>Ga0100385_1005571_pt1 | contig 10533 bp, 10 predicted proteins | sample CryGeymeta201509_FD_81543 | JGI IMG/M metagenome (GOLD analysis project Ga0100385, IMG submission 81543) | Groundwater microbial communities from Crystal Geyser aquifers in Utah, USA - Crystal Geyser metaG 2015-09 | ecosystem: Environmental > Aquatic > Deep subsurface > Groundwater | place: USA...
AGGGCACTATCATGATAGATATGTGAACTATAGTATAGTATAGTATAAGGGTAAAGAGATGATTTTATTTAAGTTATATTATGCATTTGTTAAGACCCCAGTTTAATTTTATTGAATACTATTCATTGATCATACTCTATTATGAAGCTATTTATGTGGATTGCGATCGCACTCATCTTTGTCTGTGTCTACGCTAGCTCGCTGTCTTAAGAGCCATCTCTTAATGACACCCCTAAATTGCCTGTCTATATGGGAGTTGGCTACAACATCCTCAAGGGGAATCCTCTCAGCAACAATGGAGATATAGGGTTTGTCAACCCTATCCTCAAAATTACATACAATGAGGGGCAAGTGACTCAGGACAACAAATATTTGGTACCTGATGGTTTCACTCACAGATTGGTGTCTTCTTGTTCCTTCAACAGTGAGGTTTCGGAGTATCGGGGAACCCAAAGCTATGAAGCTGAAATACTCAAAAACGTTGAAGCCAAACAAGGTGAATCAGCCACTGCTTTTTCGACTGCTTTTTCTCTTTCTCAGAATTACAAAAACTTAGAAAAAGCCACACTCACAGACAAAATGACCATCACCCATGCTAAGGCTATATGCCAAGCTTATTTCCTTTCCCTAGACCTATTCAAAAATCATGTCTTTGAGCCATCTTTTGTGAGTGCAGTCAACATGTCCTACAACAAAAACGATTGGACTGACTTCATTACAATCTATGGTACTCACTTTGTCACCTACAATATAATGGGTGCTCGAGCCATTCAAGAAATCACTTACTCCTCAGAAGCAATCTCCACTCTCAAAAACCTCAAAATTGATCCATCAGTTGCTGCTAAGTACAGGTTTGCTAAAACTTTTGCAGATAATTCAGTTGACTGGAACAAACATGATACTTAAATTAAATACAGTGAACTTATGAACAACCAAAGTCGTGAAATTTACGTTGGTGGGCCTCCTCTCAAAGATGGAAATTTCAATACCTGGCAAAAAAAAGCCTATGAAAATCCGATGCCGATCCATTATTCTGTTGTTGAAATGACTGAAGTTTTCAACAAAATTTAAGATCCCTACATTCAAAGATTTCTACCTATGATCAAAATTTCCTTCGTATAAGGAGTGGGTCAGTATTGTTTTAATACCGGATGCAGGACTTCAACAAAAGACCTTCCTCAACCACCTGCAGCAGCAGTTGAGATATTAAAGACAATAGTTGTTGGTAAAGCTAATTCAGGAACCCCTTTCTAGTGGTTCTCAGGTAACCCGACTGCCAACATCAATAAATTTAGCACCTATCACATCAACTGTACCCACCAAATTTGGGTTCGATCCTACGATGGTGTTTTTTATCAATAATCTCCAAGAATTGGTAATAAAAGCGCCGGCTCCTATCTCTAATGGGAGGTCCCTAAAGGTGAAAAGATTTCCAAGATAAAAATGCTCAATACAACTGATAAGATGCAAGGATTTCAATTAATAACAGATAAATAGAGCTATTCGCCTAAATTTGGATATATGAATTCCTCTATTACATAAATTCAAATTCCACAAGGATATAGATTAATTGGCATTTATGGAACTTACAATAAAACTGACATCGTGTTATCTATGGGATTCATTTTGGGAAAGACTGTTTATCCCAGTAGCGAAAATTATCCTTTAGATGTAGAAGAAAAACAGGAATTCTCGAACATCGTCAAAACCAGACTAGAATGATTTGAAGAAGGCTATAACCCTTTAATTATTACATGATGTTAAATGAGATGTTAATCAAGACCAATCAGTGACAAACCTTAACAATCACAACCACTCACTCTCTTAACTACAATTATAAGAGCCTCCATCTTTGTATCAATGATAAAGCTACAATATTATTGCCATTCTTTTTTGAGCACTCCTTAGCTTGTGAGATGGTCCCTGAGATGTGTTACGAATATACTGAACTCAACCTCATTCAGAGCATTGGAAAATTCACTGGATGCTCTGCCATCGAGGAAATGCTTTTTGACGACCTCTTAGCTGTGAGAGTTGACATATTTACAAGACTGGAATTTTAACAACTGTGATGACCATGGTGTCTTCATGGTCGACACTTCTTCTGATACTTGCACCATTAAGAACAGCTGGGGAAGCCTTGGGGAGAAAATGTATATATGTCTTTCCAAGGAACACTTGCGATATCTGAGATGGACTCTCCTACCCTCTTTGGTTCGGCACATTTAATTAATTTAATCTATAATAGAGAAAGTTAGATGTTTATAATTTCTGGGGAAAAAGCTCAAAAAACTATACCCTTAACTTAAGTATAATTGACATTTTTTCAAACAATATAGCTCAGTTAGACATACCTAATCGTTGTCTGCTTTCTTTGGGAAATAATATTCTTTTTCTTTGTTGCACAAATCAATGAAGAAACAATGCTTTTGAAACCTAAGAAAAAAATGTATATTTGCTGATTCTATTTGTTTGAACATGTAGAAAGCAATCCGTTAAGGCAACTGGGATCAGTTAAACTTCTTATCTTGTTTATCTTTGCTGACAAATTAATCACATATGTTTTCGATCCTTGTCAGAAAATTTTGATGCAAACTCTTCGTTTTTATTTCAATGTTTTGTTTTCAAGCTTCATCAATATAATGATATTTTTAACTGTATTCACATTTTTTTGGTCTTGGAATATTGAAAAATAGTTGTTGCAATGTTTTCTTTGTTTTATTGGATCTTGCAAATCTGTCATCTTTGATCAGCAAAGTATGATGAATTTGTCAAGTAAATCATTTTAAAAAATGGGTGTTTTTTCCTTAGAATGTTTATTGAAAAAATCATCACTATAGAAATTATAAGAGTTTTTACTACCTTTTTTCTAATTCAATCTGTTCGATTTAAAAAACCTTCGACCCTACCTTCTCCAAAGATAATACACATGCCAAAACATATTGTTGAGTATAAAGGACAATCCAGGGATACTACCTACCAGTGGATCACCGAACCCAGCAAAATGGGAGCTACCAGCTATATCGAAGGGACCAGGACTAGTGATACATGCAGGTTCGCAAAGACCAAGAATTTGCCCATTCAGGTCACTTTCACTGATGCCTGCAACGCTGTCCATCGTGTTCAAATTACTAGTCCTCAAGACGAGTATACTATCTCAGTCATGTGCAACCATGAACTGAACTGGTTCGGAGACGAAAAGGATCGCACCGGTTTGGATGCTCAGAGTGGAGTCGCAAAACTCACCTTTTCTTATGTCCCAAGTAGCATGTGGCATAGTCATGGTATCAAAATAAACGTCACAGCTTACCGACCTGACAACATGAATATCTACAAAAGCGATACTGAGAGCTGGCAGTCAGGAATCGAGATGTTTGTCAAGAGCACAGAAGGGGTCAAGAATATGGCTGAGGCATATGCCTCCGTCAAGGGAAAAAAATGATCTGTATGACCTGACCTTTAAAAAAAAATCATTGATTAATTTTTTGAAGTCGATACTCTATAACCTCTGAGTGGTAACAGCTATTTGAAAACTTGATCTTCTTTATTTTATTCAATCTAAATTAAGTGATAAACTTTTGAATATTAGCCAGCATCACTTTGCCTTACCACTTATATATTTTGTCATGTTTTTGCCGCCAATATCTCCTCGAGTGCTATTGCCTTTGAGTCCTGAATAGTTGTCCCAATCTCCGTGTCTCCCCTCGTGATATGGTCTCAGCATGGAAACTGCTTCTCTAATTCCTTCATTCTTCAGGCCAACTTGGGTCACCTTCGTCAAATTCCTGTGCAGTAGCCTCTCAATTTTTAAGTTTTCCTCCATCTGAGCTAATCGCTCCTTATCAATGATGCTGGGAGGATACTGTAAAGGAATATTCTTGATTTGCTCGGGTTTGATCAAAAGAGTCAAAGGTAGTTTTCTGGTTAAGGTGAAGTAGGGACCTTTTGGATCATTGAGTTGCTGAGGCGTGAGGGTGTTGTCTAAAGAGGTGACGGGAGGAAACCTGTCGACGGATTTTCCTGTCATTTTTGCCACCCAGTAGGTCATTCTGATTCTTCTGTCCTCTAAAATCAAGTTTTGTAATTATGTAAAGTCATACCTTTCATAGTAATCCGGCTCAATTTGTCTTATGAGAATATTGAAAAAATCCATATTGTACTGTATTTCATTTGGCTCTCTTTCTGATATCTTTGAGACCATGATCTTGGCAGTTGATCCTTTTTCGATCGTCAGCAAATCGATCAACTCATTTCTATTGATCTGCCTTCCCAACTAACTCAGTTCGTTGTCAGTCAATAAATGCTGAATTTATCTGCCTCCAGGTAAATGCGTATAGCTAGAACAATGTTCTTGACATTTTTGACATAGCTCTGAAAAGATTTCAGATATTTTCTCTTCTTTCAATACTTTTGTCGGTAACTTGTTTGACATTTTTCTTCTTTTGGCGATATCTCTAGCTGGCCCTTTACAATTCATACAAAAGCATTGCTCAATCGAGTGCCAATCAACCACAGGACCATAGGTAGCCAAAAGATCCATTCTTTAATTGATACATGAATGCTCTAGGTTAGGTGGTCTAAGAAATTGCTGAATAGACTTGAGAGTGATCTTGTAAGGATCGTACTTGAATTTAGGTGGTTATTGGGGTACTTTAAAGTGGAATATCTTTCTTTATTTGTTAGCTTCGACTAGATTGTCGCTTCCGTGGAACTCATTTTTTATTATACTTTTTCCATATTTGCCTCGAAGGCTCTAAGGATTGGCTTTTTTGGCTTATTCTGGGTTCATAGCACCCATCATTTTTTTCCATTTTACTATAGGGTCACCCTAACTTCCATCAGCATTGACCAGTATCATCACGCAACATTCTCCGCTCATCATATATTGGAGTATATCTTCAAAGTATGGCTTATTTTCATGCTTGTAGAAGAGATTGATGACCTCTTCTTTGAGTAATTATCTCTGCACCATATTTTTGATAGCTAGCTCGTTGCCTTTTTCGATGAAGTTGATCACTTCTTACAATCTTTATGGCTAGAGAACTGTATCTGGCTTGATTACAGCAACCGTAAATGGCAAATTAACCTGCTTGGGATCGAAAAGAGCCTATTCCATCTCAGTTATATTTTTTACAAAATCACAATAAAAACCTCCAACTTTCTTTTTACACCCGATATATTTTTTTGATCACTCGATGGATGATTTTCTGATATGCTGTAATGTTAGAGAGCACCGAGATAATTTTATATTTCGTAAACATAATAAGATGAACATGTACAGGTATGACCACGATGAAGATGACAATTAGGAAGGGTTTTAGAAGAACCCTACCCTTTCTGAAGAAATCATTGTGTAGAGCAATCATTCTATGCATGTTGAACCCGTGCATTTTACTTTGACACCTATGCACAGCAACATTAAACATCGCTATACTTCGACTTAAAAACCTACCTTCAGTAGCTCCTTCACTATTTAGGACTGTAAGCACTTGAGGATAAGTATAAAGATCTTAAAACTTCAGAAAGTGTCATCGGTAGGTACAGACCAAAGATGTTCAAGTAGCCCCTCTAGCTATAAAAATAAACCACAAGCAACTCCAATAACTTTACTCTCCCTAGAAGAACAAAAAAAGTACAACCAGTTGATCCTTTAAGCAACTTAGACACCTTGCTGGATAGTGTTGTAATCAAGACTACAAGGTAAGTCAATAACCTATTGTAGGACATAAATCGCTGAAAATATCCCGATGGTAGTAGACAACAAAGAACGAGAATAAATCATCATAGAATAAACTGTTCAACAACCAAAAACCAAAGTAATATATAGATAGACATTGCCCGACAACACTCATACCTTTTTCAGGCATTTGCTCAAAAATAACAAAGAAAGTAACTTTGTCAACAGTAAGTACAATTTAGCCCTGAGACATAAAATGCAAAAAACTAAAAATTTACCAGAAAAGACAATCTTTACATCTGAGGCCAATGACATTTAATTTCGGGGAGATTTCGAAAGTGGCAATCTAAGCTGTGTCACCAAAATTGCCGAAGATGAGTATAATATCCATCTTCGGATTGATACAAATACTCGAGGACACAGAAGCTGGTTCTATTTCAAAACCATCAATAATTAAAATTAACCCAAAAAGATAAAAATTAATATTTGTAATGTAACCAGAAGATTCAGATTGATAGATAAAGGTCAAAAAATATATACTCAAACTCTGAATCCTCTAACTCCTTGGAAAGCTATAAAATCTGATGTGTCAGTTCAGCCATATGGAAATAAAAAATATATAATTTGTTTTGAACTTGAATTGCAACCTAACTAATAAACTATGGTTAGTCTGATTCCTCCCTATACCTATAGCATGCTACTCAAATAAATCGAATAATTTGAGAAATCTCCTAGTGTCAAAGTAGATATCTTAACCCACAGTGTCACTGGACTAGCTATACCTTTACTTACTATCACCAAAGGAGCAGCTCGATAGAGGAAGACTCGAGCTAATTCAAAGAAAAAAGTGTTAATTATATCGGGAAGAATCCATCCTAGTGAAACTTGTAGTTCTTACATTATCAGCGGACTGATCCGAGAATTGATAGCAGAAGGATAATAAAATTAGGATTTTTTTAGCAACAATGTTGTCAAAATTATTCCAATGCTCAACCCTGATGGAGTTGTCTTTGGTAACTTTCGCACTAGTAACTATCCAACCACTTAGATTACCTAGGAGATGACCTCAATCGTTCCTTCTTCAAAAGCGACTAAACAATATACCCTTAAGTCATAGCTCTCAAATAATTAGGCAAAGCTCTTAAAAATGACTACGGCTAGAATTTCATTGGATTTTTCGATATGCATGGACATTCAGGAAGACCTAACTCCTTTGTTTACGGACCTGAACATGAGCAAGGTAGTGAGCAATATCTATAAACCAGGATTTTTCCAAAAATATTAGATAAAGTAAGCAAATACTTCAAATATTCTTTCTCTACTTTCAAATTAGAATAGTATAAATATAACACAGCCAGAGGCTTTTTCATTAGGAAATTGAAAATACCAGCCTATACAATTTAAACCTCATATGCACTATTCATGGACAAAGAAAAGTCAGATTCTAATCTCCAGCTAATGAGTGTTAATTAATGGCTGGACTACGGCAAGTAAATTGTTCAGAGCATCCTTTCATACCTCAAATATGTTCAAATTTACAAACAAAATACAAGCATTTTCAAAAAAATGAAAGATAAGCGGATGAACCCATAAAAAAAGGAAGAGGATGGAAGGAGTGCCTCTTGCATCGATTTTTATCTGCTGAAGAAAGAAATAGAAAATGAATCTGAAAAGAAAGAAAAGAAGGATTCAGCTTAGAATTAGTCAAGCTAAGAATCTGACGGATAGAATGAAGGTGAAGATCTGCCGGTATCCCAAAAGTTATTGCTTGTCAAACAGTACAAATAAACAACCTTGCCTTCATTTTTGCTTCCCAAGGTGGCAAAAACATCAATACCTCTACCCTCAGTCATCCCATCTATTCTCAGTTACAAAAGAAACGATATCATGTCCACCATTCCCAAACTGAACAACAAATACCGTCAGAAGAAACTAAACCGACCTCTCAACATGAGCTACGAGTATACCCAATATCTCCTCAAAAATATAGCCGATGTCGGTAGTCTCAAACCTGAAATCATTAACTTTGGTTTCAGGAAACCATAAGGAACAACTGTCAAGAAACACTCAAATTGATTTATATTTTAATGTTTCGAAATCTGTTTAAGAAGGTTATCAGTCATTCTGTCTGCAAATTAATCTCAGGTTCATATGTTTGTCCCAATGCATTGTAATGACAAGAATCGCCTTAACCGATACATAAATCTGCTATCTTGACGATTTCATCTCTCAGACTACCGATGTCTTCCAAAGAACGATAAAATCCAAATTTGGGTCTGATCATCAGCCCGTTATTTTCCAACTTGACATCACAACCGCTATAGTGCAACAATTTATAGCCATCTCTGATCCTGCTTATCGTAAAATCAACACAACCACGAGCATTATATGTTATCTTTTCTCTGATTTGCATCCATTCACCTTTGAAAGATTGGATGGGTGCTTTTGCAAGAATAGTGCCTTAGTTTTAGAGCTGCATAGCATCTCTGGCTGTTAGGGTCAGATTGGGTGTACCAACATTTCCACCATCTAATTTGATCTGATGAAGGTGGCAGAATTTACCCGATTGTTTGAAATCCTTATCCAAAAAGAGTTTCCAAGCATAAGTGAAGGTCATCCCTTTATAACCTTTCATCCAGGCTGGTGATGTGCCTTGCACAGAAGTTTCACATCTTTGCCTGCTGTAGTCTCCATTGCAACGATCTCCATCTTTGTAGGTCCTATTCACATGCAGTGAATACTGATGTACCATTTTCCCCAGTACTGAATCTCTTGATGCCGTGATGTGTTGAACCTTATCGTCACAAGCATCAGGATTTTCGATTCCCCCGTGACCTAAAACTTCTCTTAGAGCCTGGTAGGGCTCCTTGTTGTAGTCAACTCTAGCCTCATTGCCACAAGCAATCAAGATGAAGCAGGTATAGGTCAGTATAAATATCTTGATCATAAAGAATAATTATTTATAGATTTATTGCTAATGGGAAATTCACCGAATTGGGAATAGATAAGGGTCCGAACCATTCAAGAGCGAAACGATAAAGTCAACAAATTTCTTCCTGTCTTCCGAGATATCATCAAGAAGAACAATCTCAGCCCTGATCAAGTCGAAAGAATCACCAGAATGGATTTGCCTGAACTAGCTCATGGGCTCAATTCTGGAAAATTAACATCATAGGTGCTTGTTGCCATCTTTGGCTAGAGAGCAGGAACCATCGGTGTCAAAAATTGTATCATTACTGATTAGATTTTTGAATATGCGCTCAATCGAGCCCGCGAATGTGACCAGGAAAGAAAGAGAAGTCATAAAAAAAACTGGACTATGGAAGATTAGTGGGATACAGACAAATATTTTCCTCCTCTTTATGGCATTCCTACCTCAGTCAAAGACAACATTGAGATACAAGGAACTCACTCAACCTTGGGAGCTACAGTTAGAGCCCAACGAGTTGACAAAGAAGACTGCGCAACAATCAAGGTCTTCAAGAGTACAGGCTTGATCCCCTTCATAAAGACAAATCTACCTCAGTTAGCTTTTAACTTTGACTCATTCAACTTCTTATGGGGTAGAACCTTGAATCCTTGGAACCATAACAAATCTGCAGGAGGTAGCTCAGGAGGTTAAGGTGCTGCTATCGCTTCTAGAGTGTCTCCCATTGGAATTGGAAACGATATGGCTGGGAGTATCAGAATTCCTGCAGCTTTCAACGGAGTTTATGGTTTGTTGTGCTCAGCTGACAGACTACCTTTCTGGAACCAATTGACGTAAGCATGAATTTATTCAGGAAATATTCCACAGGATTCTCAGGCATGGATACCGTCATGGCCGTCAACGGACCACTATCAAAATCGTGCGACTCCCTTGCATTATGGATGAAGCACATGGTCGACGAGTCCATCTGGAAAGGATAGCACGATGCTTATAAGAAATTATTCCCCTTCGATATCAAAACATACAAATAGTATGCTGAAGGAAATAGAAAGCTCAAGATTGGCTATATTGAAAGTTTGGAGATCATTGAACCTACACCAGCTGTGAGAAGAGGAGTTGTGGAGACTGTAGATTTTTTGAGGAAGCAAGGACATGAGGTCAAATAAGTTGTTATTCCCAATGAGAGTTAACTTGTTTATTCTCTGTTTACTGAACTTCTATGCTAAGGCAATTTCGAGAGCTTCGCCTAAATTCTTGAAGGGTAACCACTCGTTGAGTAATATCATCAATTGGGTTTCATGGCAAATCGAAACAACTGCATTCTCAGCTGCATCCAATGCCTTCTCGATAGCAAATACCCAAGGATGGGAAAATCTATTAAAGCCATGAAGAAGAGGGGTGTCCATGAGTATTTGGAACATGTCGGAAGGATCCACGAGCTTCAACAGGAGTTCATCAAATACTGGAGAACTCAAGAACTGGATTTCTTGGTGCTACCTGGTTTTGCATCAGAAGCTTCTTCTCATGGAAGCTCTAAGTAGGGATCATTTTTGGCCACTTACACTTATTTGTTTAACATCTTGAGAATGACCTCCGTTTCTCAACCAGTGACAGTCACAAAGGAAAGTGAACTTCATTATGAAAGCGATTGGGAGGATCCATGCACTCAGCTTGTTCGAGAGAACATTAAGGATGCCCTAGGAATGCCTGTTAGTATTCAGGTTGTGGGCTTGCCTTTCCAAGAGGAAAAAGTGTTGGGAATTTCCAAGAAAATAGAAAAACATTTCCGCTTTTATGAAAAACATCCCCTACCTGCAAACCCCTGATAGGATAAAATTATGATACATCTATTTACAAATATGAACCTCCTCATTTTTCATCTGCTTTAGGGTCCTTACTTTCCTTGGTGTCTTTGGCCTCTTTGGGG
>Ga0100385_1005577_pt1 | contig 10524 bp, 15 predicted proteins | sample CryGeymeta201509_FD_81543 | JGI IMG/M metagenome (GOLD analysis project Ga0100385, IMG submission 81543) | Groundwater microbial communities from Crystal Geyser aquifers in Utah, USA - Crystal Geyser metaG 2015-09 | ecosystem: Environmental > Aquatic > Deep subsurface > Groundwater | place: USA...
CCACCTCTACATAGTGCTACAGCTTATCAAAAGGCGCCTAATGCTGAATTTCTACTTACTGCAGGTTCTGAAATCAATGCTAAGAATTCTTCTGGCTTAACCCCATTAGAATACGGTTTGCAACGTTGCAACAATACAGATATTCCTCGTATGTGTGATTTGACGGAAGTGTTTCTTCGATATGACCTGGAGATAACGCAAAAAATGCGAGAGTTTGTTACCACTATTGGAGAAAGATTCGAGTTCCATAGAGACAACTTCAACAAAGAACACGTAGAAGAATATAGTAACGCCTTAACCAATTTGTATTCTTTGTATGGCGTTAGACCTGTTCCTACTCGCATGATTCATGACGGGAAGTCACCTATTGAACTTACTGGAGAAACCTGGGAGCAGAATTACAATAACCTGTGGGATTATTTGATCCCATCAAAAGGTCCTGCATTAACAGTACAAGGTGAGATAATCCGTATAGCTGGCCGCGTAGCTGACGAACTGCTAAAAAATGGTGGTGGAAATTGGGATAGAGCTTATAGGCAGATGTGTAGCGCGTATATTAAGCACATTGCATCCCACAATTCACTAGAAAAAGACGAGATATCAAATCTAAAAGATTTGATATCTGATATTGATCTTTTGATGGATGAGACAAGTCAGCTCAAAAAGTATGCAGTAAAATGGGTTTCAATGAACACTAATCCGATTGAACTAAAAGAGACTAGTTACGATCGCTAAAGCATTTAAAATTTGATATACGGACCCGTCTTTTGTATTTGAGTCCGTATATCATTCTGTTAAGTTTAGGTAGATCGATTTGGAATTGATGATCATAGTAGTAAATGTAGTGGCTTTCTCTATATGCCTACCATTAGCATTGGTCAGTTTTTTTCGATTCTTGAAATTTGAAATTCTGGTGTTTTTAAATACAAATTTTGAGTATTGTAAGTCGCATAAGTATCTTTGGTTCAATCCACTAAATGCGTTGTTTGTTCCTAGCGCCTTAAATGAAAAAGGGTTGGAAGCTAGGAAAAGTGTGTTCGTGAATTTAGGCTGGTTTTTACAATACGCTTCTATTCCTATGATGCTATTTGAACTTACAGGGCGTCAAACTTAAAAATTGATATACGGACCCGTCTTTTGTATTTGGGTCCGTATATCATTCTGTTATGTTTGTTCGACGCTAGCTTGGAATAAGTGAAATTGAGAGGCTTGGTTTTGAAAGAGTTTATAATGGGCAGCCTAATTGCATGCTTATTCATCATGGTTTCCTGTTCGACGACTGGCAACAAGCCGATTGAAATTAATAATGAAATATTCAAATCTAGTAAATGCACTCAAGGGTATCGTGTAATAAACTCTCTTCAATATCGAAGCATTTCAGGTTGTTTAGAGCTAGACTTGGAGAGTACAAATCTATTAGTTAGCTGGTTGAATGACAGGTTACAACGAGAAAAGGAATGTATGGCTCAACCGATTTGTAGAATGACTCTTGCTCTACTTCATGAGAATGCATTTATTTTGGTTCAAGTACATAAGAAACTGAACCGGTTAGAAGTTACGACTGAATTGAATGTTCCATTGGGGAAAAGTGTTACTTTTTCCCTGCAAGCGGGTAGCAAACAGTCTGATAAAGTACACGAAGAGATTATTAGTGAGGTTGTATTTTAAGCCTATAATCTTTGACCAACCTAACAAGACAATGAACTTCACCCGTAAACACCGCTTCGCGGTACGCGTTGGACTCAATCACGCTGGCGCGCAATTTCGCCAGTTATTTTGGCGTTAGTAGCAAAGGATAGCTATGGATTTAGTCCAAATTGTTGCATCACCAGTTCTTTTGATTGTTGATATCTTTGGGTTTGTATCGCCAATCTTCCTTATTGGCATGCTGTTCATTCCATTTGTTTTGGGATATCAATTTGACGGAACAATACTCTATAGATGGACAAGTTCCTTCGTTTGGATTTTACCTTGGATTATCGTAGGGACCTATTGGTATATTAGAGAATCAAAGGGATTCTCAGCGCTGATAGAAGGTGCAGCAATTGTTAGTTTGTCGGTTGTAGGGTCTTTAGTTTCTCGAAGACTATATATTCGGCATAATAAGAATTTTCAATTTTACATCGTGGCTTTGGTGTCAGTCGTAAGTCTCTATCTGTCCTATACTGCACCATTTGTGGGAAAGTAGAGCTACTAACAAAAAGTTGTTACTCAGGCCCCTTAAATACACTGCTTCGCAGCGGGGCCTTGAACTCGTACCTCGCCGTAAAACAAAAACGTTAGGGTTCAGGAGTTTCAATGGAATTACATCAGCAATATCATTTCAGAGAATCCGACAAAGGATTACTAGCATGGGATGTATTGAAGCTAATTAACATGACAAAAGGTTTTGAAGTTGTTCAAGTCGCGTTGAGTGATATTCGAGAATTAAAAGAAGTTTATTGGTTTGGGCTTGGTGCTCCGCCAGTAATGGAAGATATCGTGCAACACGCCAAAAAAATCTTCGAGGCAGATATTTCTTATCCTATTATTCTTTGTCCCGAGGGTAGGGTTATGGATGGAATGCATCGAGTTTGTAAAGCATCGATAGATGGTCACAAATACATATTGGCGGTAAGACTCACTGAGCTACATAAACCAGATTATATTGGTAAGCAACCCGATGAATTACCGTATTAAAAACCCTAACAAGCGCATTAAATCTGACTACGTAAACTTGTCATATTTTTTGCAAAGGGCCGCAAAAAATACGCCAAATTCACACCGCAGTTTATGCGGGCGTTAGAATTTAAGTTATGAAAAGGATAATCATATTAATGGGACTGCTTGCATTCATATCTGGTTGCTTTGGCGGGAACAAGCCTGAAATTTCTCAGCTTGATGAAATTGAATCTAAATTCCTTACTGAGAATTTTAAACTTGGTTATCGTCTATTAGTTAAAGTGTTGGGCGAACAAGAAAAATTCGAACTATTAGAGATAGATCGAGCTGTATCAATTATTCGAGATGATTTTACCGGTTATGGTTATACACATGACCAGGTAATCGAGCAGATAGGCACATATCTTGGAGAAGTTATTAAATCTGAGTTACCTGTTCAGTGGTTTACGTATACTGACAAGCGCGGTAAAGATTACATATTAGTTCACGAGGAAATAGCTGTTTTTACTTTTCCATATTCAGCTATATACAAAGCCCTTATTGAAGGCCGTAATGGAGCACTTGAAGAGGTGTTCAACTCGTTTAAAGAACAAATAGACGAACATATTGACTCCGCAGAAGTAGAACGGGTTAGCTCGTGAATTCTAACAAACGCCAGCACAAACAGGCACTACGTGTCTTGGACTCACAACAAGTTGCTCGCCTGTGTGGCGGGCGTTAGGTTGACCCTTCGGGCCCAAAAAAGCAAAAAATGTGGTTTTGAGTTACTTTTGAAAAATATAATCTACATTGGCCACCACGAGAGTCAGAACAAACTAAACCGGCCAAAGTCAAAGGAGAGAAGAAATGGCAAGACCACTTGGGGATTCAGTCATAGTTGAAGCGCCGAAACTTGTAGAAAGACTCATTCAGCATACCATAGGAATTCGCGAAATCATTCCTAGCAAGACAATCGCTGCTGCAATTCCTCGTCTACATGCTAAGACAAAAAAGCTCCTAGCGGGTGCCGGAATAGATGTTCCAGGAAAGCCATTCTTTCGCTTTCATAGTATAAACATGGCAGTTCAATACGATATTGAGGTTGGATACTTGTGTACCACTCCCTTCATGGAAATTGAAGGCCTAAGCCAAAGTTTTTTTCCTCCAGGAAAATATGTGACTCTCAAGTATGCAGGCAAGAATCGAGGATACCAAGGAAATAAAGCCCTCATTGAATGGACACGAGCCAATGGATATGATCAGGATCGTTGGGACACAGAGCTTGGAGACACCTTTAAATCACGTTTTGAGGTTTATGTTTCAGACATTGAAAATGAGGAAGATCATCGGAAATGGATCAAGGAAGTAGCGATATTAGTCAGGTAGTACTAGGCTGGAATTTCGTGTGTTGAACAAGAGAAACCTAACAACTGCTTCAACCTGATAATTCCTTTTGCCATGCTTTTTGCAGTCGCTGCGCTCGGCAAAAAGCATGGCAATCCCTTCGGGCCGGAATTACAGGTTACCCAAATTTTAAGTTTCAAGGTAGGTATGAAAGATATAGCATGGAAACTCCCTTGGAGAGCTATTCAGTTTAAAGCTGAAATACCGGGAGTTCAGAATCAGCTCGAGCTAGAAATTACTAAGGTACATCCACTTTATGGGATGGCACCCGCTGCAGAAGGTCGTCGTGTAGATTGCGATGACGTCCTAGCAAGGTTAAATGATGGTTCGTATGTCAATGTTCATTTGGTTTGGGGCTCTGGCCCAGGAGCATTCCCGGCGCAATACCCAAGCTTCATAAAATATGAAAAACTACAAGACTTTATCGCTTCAATGGAATTAGATTCCTTGGAGTATGAGGAGTAAAACTTAACAAAACGCTGTAGCAATACAGCCTTAAATTCACCGCTGCGCGGTAGGCTGTGGACTCGTTTCACTCGCCGCTAAGCTCTGCGTTATGTGCTAAAAGCCTGGCAATTCAAGGCTGTCGGGTTGTTGTCGGGTACAAGTCGTAACCGACTTTTAAAGAATTGGGTGATTCTTTTGCTCTTCTGGTAATAGAGGGAATATGATGATTCTTAAAAAGCTTAGAGAAGATAAAAACCTTTCTCAAGAACAGCTAGCAACGATGGCTGGTTTGAGTGTTCGTACGATCCAGCGAATCGAGAGCGGTAGTCGAGCAAGCATAGAATCCCTAAAGTCTCTTGCATCAGTATTAGAAACTAATATTGCAACATTAGAGCAGGAGATTTTCGTGATTGATAAAACAACTGAGAAATGGAAAAAATTGCCCCTACTATTTCGTCTTAATTTTGTTGGATCTGAGATCGGCTGGTTGGGGATCTCTACTAAAGAACAATGGGTTAGAGGTGAAAAACAAACAGCCATATTTGGCCTAGCGCTACTCCCGCTTGGTGTATTCGAGCCAGGGGCTTTCGTTGGCGGCCTGCTTATAATTTGCATTGCTTACGGGTTGTCGCTGGTGGCTAGGGCCGGAGACCGTTACTCAATATGGTAAACGCACATAACAATACGTGCCAGTCGGACAGTTTGTTCCGTGGCTCTTTTTGTGCCGGCCGCTACGCTCGCACAAACCGCCGCTGCACTCTGCGCTACATTTCATGGGCTATAAATGGAATTCACTAATTATTTTTCAAGAGAAGAGATATTTGAGCTCGTAGAAAGAGACTTTCCATTTATTGATCGACCAAAGGAAAATCTACTATATGTTGTCGATCACTCTGACCTGCTGAGACGGATAATTTCTAAGAATATTCGTAAAATTACAGGTAGCAGATTAAACGAAGAAGATTTATATAACTTCTACGATGAGTTTGGGACACTTTCCAGCGAGGCAGTTAAGTGGATATTTCCCTCATTTATCAGATTGATTTTTCGTGACCCTTTAAAATATGACTACCTAGCTGGCGCATTTGTATCATATTTTGAAAATGCCAATTTTGTAGATAGAAACTCAGCCTATTGTTTTCAATGGCTATCGCAAAACCAAGTAGAAACTACCTGTAGGATGCTAGATTATATCTCGCAGGAAACCGACTATGTTGTTTCCGTGGCGATAGAGAATGTTTTAAACTACGGTGAAATGTAACAAGAAAATGAACTCTGTGCGTAAACACCGCTACGCGGTACGCACTGGACTCAATCACGCTGGCGCGCAATTTCGCCAGTTATTTTGGCGTTGACAATCACGCGTGGAAATAATTATAGCAAATGAATCAATCTGAACTTCGTAAGCTCGAAATGGATAGCGTTCCATTCTGTATCTATAAAGAGCAAATAAAGAAAGAATGTATCAGCGATAGTACTATCAAGGAAAAGAGACTAAATTCCAAAGTAGTGAAAAGGATTACTGATCAACAACTCTCTGATGGTTCTTGGGATAGGTTTCATACATTAAGTGCTAGATCAACTACCAGAATTACAACTGAGAATGCAATAAGACGCTTGCTCGTTCTTGGGTTGGGAAAAAAGGATATTCCTCTTCAGAAAGCATTCTCGTACATGGAGCAATATTTACTGAGACAAATTGACTATAGAGATCACAAGGAAAGCTTCAGCGATTGGAGAGAGATTAACGAGCTTTTTACAGCCACTTGGATGCTCGAAATAGATAGTACAAGCAGCATTGCCGGAAAAGTCGCTGATAAGTGGGCATCGCTGATAACGAAATGCTTTGGTGGTCCGCTTTTCAATTACATGAACTACTTAGCGGCATTCCAAGAGATATTTAATGTCAAAGCAGGAAAGAGAGTCTGGAATATTGAATCTTTTCACATTGTATCGATTGTTCGCAATAGATTAGATCCATTGATCGAAGATAGATTTATAAGACATATCTTGAACGACGATAGGGGGCTGTATTATATGCCCAGTAGCGGAAAGCTGGCTTCAATTCCCTCAGAGTTTATGTCACGAAGTGCTGTAAGCTTCGTTTGGTCTCACCATCTGTTAAGCAGATATCCTTCGTATAGCAAATATAGTGTAGAGGTTTACGATTGGCTCATGGCCAACCAGAGTGATGATGGTCTTTGGGATTTTGGATCAAATGCAAAGGATGATGTCTTCCTGCCTTATTCAGATTCTTGGAGAAAAAAGATAAATCGAAAAATAGATTCAACTATCTTAGTCCAAAGGTATTTGCAGAGCATTAGAGATGGGCTTGCTTAACGGCATGCCAATGCAACATAGCAAGTCCGTGTACACGGACAACACAAGACGTTGCCGGTAACGGAGGCGCTACAGGTAAATATGCCTATACAACGGGTAAAGAAGTTTTTAGAGACCGAAGATATCGGACGATATCACTCTCTGGGAATAGAGTCAGAGCATTTGAAGCGTTGCGTAAAAGAAATAGCCAAACGCAATATTCACGGAGTTTTTGGCTGTCCAGTATTTGGTTTCAAAGAAAGAAACTTAGATTTTCTAAATGAACTCCCAGTCATTAAGCAAATTTGGTTTTGGGAAATTGATTTAGATAATTTAGAAGGGTTGTATAGCTTAAAAGAACTTGAGTATTTCGGTATTCATGAAAGGAGGCCATCTATTGACTTCTCCTTATTTGAAAACTTATCACGAGTCGTTTGGCATCCTATTAGAGGCGATCATGGCCTAGGTACTCTCCCTAACTTAGAAGAGTTAGACGTTTGGAGATTTAGGCCAAAAGACAAAGACTATTCAAATATTGAAGTTCCCAAGTCCGTTACAAAACTGGACTTGAACTGGTGTAATCCATCAACTCTAGAGGGAATGCCGTCTTTACCAAAACTCGAAGAACTTCAAATTCATTATTGCAGAAATCTAAAATATATAGATAGCTTGCTTAGTTTTGCGCCAAATCTGAAAAGACTTGTAATTACGCGCTGTGCTAATCTAGAAGACTATAAAGTTATTGAGTGCAAAGAATGGGAAAAACTGATAATTAACATTCGTGGCAAGTACGTAGCTAACAAAAAGTAGCTGCAACTGGCCCGCTAAATTAATCCGCTGTCGCGGCGGACCATCGACTCAACTTCGTTCGCGGCAGTACAAAAACGTTAAATTCAAGGAGGATTTATGAAAGAAAAGGTGGCTGGTTATTCGGCATTTATTATAGTATGTATCGTGTTTGGAGTACTTTTATTTGTAAATAGTTACAAGTACAGTCAAGGTAATTTCCTGGTTATCAGTCCAATCGAAACCTTTGTTTACTCACTTTATTTTGATTTGTATATGTCATTTGATAGTAACGACTTTGAAGCCGCATTTTTTTCGGCAAGTATGTGGTGGCTTACTGTTATTGCTTTCGTTTTTATAGCATGGAAAACCAAGAGTTTTTTTGAACAAAGCGCTAGCAAATACTAAAAAAAGAATTTAACAAGCCAAGGCTACTCAGGCCAAAGAACTTAAAGAACTTAAAGAACTTAAATGGACAGGCACTCTAAGGGTTGACGAATTAGCGCAATGCTGGTTATATGGCCAGCATGTTTGCATATCCAAGGATTCGTTTATGCCCAAACCAAGGAAAAGCCAGGTCTCGATAGAGGCAACCCCTTACTATCACTGTGTTTCGCGCTGTGTTCGCCGCGCGTTTTTATGTGGTATTGACGCCTACAACGGCCAGAATTACGAACATCGACGAGGTTGGGTAGAGCAGCGGATTTTAAAGTTAGGCCAGCTTTTTTGCATCGATGTTTGCGCCTACGCCGTTATGTCCAATCACTATCACGTTGTTTTGCACATCAATACCAAACTACAAGCCAGTTTGAATACTCAGCAAGTGTTAGAGCGCTGGCATTCGGTATTTAAAGGCAACCATTTGGTGAGTCGTTTTTGCAGAACGAACCGCTCTGTGACGCAGAGTTAAGCGCTATTGAAGACATTGCCGAGCAGTGGCGCGAGCGCTTAGGCAGCTTAAGTTGGTTCATGAAAGTGCTGAATGAGGGTATTGCCAAAGAAGCCAACTTTGAAGATCAATGCACCGGGAAATTCTGGGAAGGCCGTTTTAAATCGCAAGCCTTGCTGGATGAACAAGCACTGGCCGCCTGTTTAGCCTATGTTGATTTAAACCCTGTTCGCGCCAACATGGCGGCGACCCCCGAAACGTCGAGCCACACTTCCGCGCAAAAACGCATTAAAGAAGCCCAACAAACACCAACGAATACAGCCGCACCTTATCAACCCAAAACACTTATGCCGTTTGTAGGTAATCCCAAACAAAACATGCCCCATGGTTTACCTTTTAAACTCGAGGATTATCTGGAATTACTGGATTGGACAGGGCGCATTCTAAGAGACGACAAACGTGGTGCCATTGATCAAACGCTGCCACCGATTTTAAATCGACTAAACATCGAGTCAAAAAACTGGATTTATAGTGCTCAATATTTTGAATCATCATTCAAGCAGTTTGCCGGTACGGCTGACAAAATTAAAAACACCTGCGCCAAACTGGGTTACCAGCGCTTACCCAATTCAAGCGCATTACTCGCATAGAAATACAATCTGAAGAAATTATTATTCAGCACCTGCTGAAGTACTCGCGTGCCTGAAAACGCGAAAATCCCTGATGCCGTAATCATTTCGATTAAAATCCTAGAAAAGAGATCAAAGCCAGCAAGGTATGTTGTACGATTGTGTTGTATTATTTAGAGTGCCTGTCCATTTAAATTCTTAAATGGACAGAACTCAATAGCTTGTTAAAGTGAATATGTTGTTAAGTTTCGAAACATCGTCTTTTCATGAAAGCCTGTTACAATGGGCCAGCCAGACTAAACTAACAAGTTACTACCTAAGAGAAGTAGGGAAGCTCTACATTATGTTCCGTCAAAAATTTCTAGTCACAGCTCTGTCTATGGGTCTTCTTGTCTCGTGTTTTCCTGAAGAAACGAGTACTAACCAGGAAAGCGAATTTGTTGACAATACCCAGCCTGTTTCGACGAACGAAACCGGTAATTCAACGTCAACGCCAACGCCACAAGAAGCGCTTCCGTCCTTTGCCGATATGGAAGTAGAAGGAGAGATATTTACGTTCGCCGGATTTCGTAATCGGGATGTTTCTGACACCGATCTGACGGGCACATGGTTAGGTATTGGCGTGGTCAGTTCAAGCGACAGTTGGGAGGATATGACGCGTGAAGTTAGAACCATTTTTCAAGTGCGGCCAAATGGCCAGTACGTGAAAGTTGCGAATTGCGCGTTTCGCGGTGATGGCATGACGCACTATGATCTGATATCTGTTCAAAATGGGATCAATGTTTACTGGGTACCGGTTTCAAACACTAAAATGGTCGCTGCAAATGATGTCTCGAACAGTTCTGCATCGGATTACGATACATTTGAGTTTGAAGCTTTAAAAATTTCAGATGACTACGACACTGCGCTGATCTCTGAATCCCTCTATTTCGAAAAAGCGGGAATTAACGAAAACTTTAGTTTTGGGCACTGCATCGCAGAGTACGTTTCAAAGTATATCTCTAAAACGGATAGTTCAGAGCTGTTTCAATATTGGTTTCTTGCCTCAGGGACAAATCATTCGCGGAACTATGAAACAACATGGAGCGATGCCTATCACGGTAGCTTTGAAGGCGGCAGTATTGAGGCCTTTGTGGATTTGCTGAGTGGAAGTGAGCTTTATATGTTTAATGATAGCAACGGTACGTTTTCTATGTCACTCAATAACGTTTTTAATTCATCTACTCAGGTTTTAAACGTAAACGGCGATGGTAGTTTTCACGAGTCCTATAACGCGACACTCACCTTTGTCATCCCAGATAATTAATTGAGTAAAGACGAAAGCAGTTGTAGGGATAAAAGAGGTCAGAAATCCAAATCATTGATTCAATCAAGGTATTCGTTTTAACTGAATCGTGGCCTCGGGCCTAC
>Ga0100385_1005592_pt1 | contig 10509 bp, 13 predicted proteins | sample CryGeymeta201509_FD_81543 | JGI IMG/M metagenome (GOLD analysis project Ga0100385, IMG submission 81543) | Groundwater microbial communities from Crystal Geyser aquifers in Utah, USA - Crystal Geyser metaG 2015-09 | ecosystem: Environmental > Aquatic > Deep subsurface > Groundwater | place: USA...
CAAATTCAATCATGAGCAAGAGAGAAAAGCACCAAATGATCGAATCAAGTGTACATTTTTGACTATTTAGTACCTAGTCCACCTGAATTTATCAACCAGGTACTTGCAAACGATTTTTCAAAAATCAATCTAAACAAGTATGACCTTCCTTAGTTAGATTTAATCAGGATGCGAATAATATTTACAAGTACAAAGTACTACCATCATGCAAATTCTGCAAAAGAACTTTCAACTCCGAAAGTCTTTTCGTTCACATGAAAGGCTGTGCAAAAAAGCCTTCAGGCTACCAAGAAAAATAAAATGAAGTTATTTCAAGTATTGCCAAAGGCCCCAAAGCTTTGGTGTGTATGTATCTCACTATTCAGGTTGCGTCTGTGGGCAAAGATTCGGAACCTCTAGTCTTCGAATTCACTATCCCTAATGCAGAAAAAAATTCAAGAATGAAGAAATAAGGAAACATAAAAAAGAGTGTGATCGAATGAATCCTCCAGAGTTTACCCCTGAAGATTATTCAGCTCTCTTCAAGCAGGATTGGAGCAATGAGTAACTAGAAGAATTCAACAGCCGAGCAACAGAAAATTACAGGAGGCATGGAATGGCCGAATGTTAAAACTGCGGCAGAAAATTCTTTTTTTAACAGCTAAATAAGCACCGAAAGAACTGTGAGCTGATCAATGGGAAGCTCAACAAAGGAAAGCAAAAGATAGAGAATGAAACAAAGACTCTAAAGATAGCTAGACCTAAAACAATAACCTGCATTATTTGTGGGAGAGATTACGGTATAACCAGCATATCGATCCATAAAATACAGTGCCAAGACCTATTCGAAAAACAACAGGCCAACAAAGTCAAGCATGAAAGGAAGCAACTTCCTTCATTGAGCTAAGAGCAGAATATATAATACAATCTGGGGTAGGTTGAGAACTGGAGCAGATAAAAAATAGAGAAGTACAACAAAATAGCTTTTGACGTTTATAACAATAAATCTTTATCAAAATGTTTCATTTGTCAAAGAAGCTTCTTTGAAGAATCTCTTCCAAAGCACCTCAAGGATTGCCAGTCGAAACTTACAGATGTGAGGAAGCTATAAAAATTCAAAAATTAAATAAAGTCCAACAAGAGCTTCTTTGGAGACAACTTTCTCTAAAATGTAATGAAGATGAATCGACAGTTGTCAACCCCTCAGCTTAAAGAAGTCAAAAAACCTCGAGTTTTGATGTGTCTATTTTGTGGAAAGGAATATGGTCTGTCAAGCTTAAAAATTCACCTAAAAAGATGTCGTTCTCACGTCTATGAAAAAAAGGAAGAAGTAGCAGCTGCTTTCGAGCAAATAAGAAATAATTATAACATTGATGAAGCTGAAAAATGGTCCGAAAAACAAATCGAAGCTTACAATTCTGAAGTCTACGAAATATATAAAGTTAAATCGTTGTTCTAGTGTAAATATTGCCATAGAACCTTCTTTCAATAAAGCTTAAAAAAACATATCAAACACTGTTAGAAGGAAAGCAACAATAGAGCTCTCAAGAAAAGTAAAACGGCTATCCTGCTTCCTTCCTCAGATCAATTGATTAGTGAATAAGATGAAGCTGGACAATTTAATATGCGTAAACAATAATCTTAGCCGATGATCATCGAGGAAGAAGGATAGCATTCTGATTCAGCTGAAAAAAGCTGTCAAAAATAATAATATGGAAAATTAATGACTGATGAGTTTTAATAAAGCTCAATGGACATCTAGGAAGGTGAAGGAGATCAAATGAACTTCTCTGTGCCAACCATCGAAATTGAAGACTTTTGATTTATTAATATTAGGAATAATTTATTTTGAAGACAATCACCTTTATTTAATACTTTAATCCTAAAAGAAATCTTCCTCAAGCTTAGCATTTCCCTCGATACTACTACTCATACTTTCAGCATCATTGTTCAGCTGCCGCTTGAGCCCTGCAATGATGACATTCATTTCAGAGTTTTCCCTTTCCCTCTTTTTCAATAACTGCTACATTTGCCTAATATAAACATCTTTGTCCTCCTCGCCAGAAAAATTGTCCCTTTGTATTATTACAAGTACCTGTATTGGAATTTTTTGAGGGATTCTGTGTCAATGTTGAGCATTTCTTTCATTTTCTAAAGTTCTCTTTTCTTCTCTTTGTGGTTTCTCATCAGCATTTCCTCCTTTTAATTCAGCTTTTTACTAAACCGATATCTTTGGCGTTCAAGCTATTAGCTTATCCTTTAATTCTCTTCCGACAAAGCTAACAGTTTAGCGTTTAGAAGTTTTTTATCCTCGATCCCTCCAATCAAGTCTAAATTCAATAATCTTGCCTTTCTGGTTGGATGCTTGTCTTCGAAGATCTGAAGAGGAGTTTGGCCAAACTCAGATATTTGAACTTAAAGGGCTGCTTTCTCTACTCTTGACATTGGTCGATCGAAATTCACATTTTCTTGATAGGTCAAATGATAATAAAGGTTGTCGTAAGTGACAGCAGGAGTTCCACTTTGTTTGAAACCGAAAATAAGATCAATCCATTCATTAAGATGAGCTGAAACATAGTCTGATTCGAATGCAGCTCTCATTTTCAAGAGGAAATCTTCAGCAGAGGACGCCCACTTTGGCAGCAGGACATCATCAATAGGCTCACCTTCTGGTGTTGTTCCCATTTATAGTTTTTCTGAGTTGACTAAAAAATCGCACTCAGTCGAGTAGAATTAAGGAATGAGTTCTTTGAAGTCAGCAATAGAGTTCATTGTGCTGAAGTACGCTCCCTCTACACTTCTGAAAATTCGATCGGAAGGAGAGAACACTCCATTTTGAATCCGGACAATGAACTCGGGTATTTTTCTGATAAGGAAATAGCTAACATATCCAGGTGTAGAGTAGTGGGTAGGGTACAGATGAGGAGGGTTGCTCAGTGTCTTATCTTTCACCTGCATTTCATAAAAATCTTTTAGCTTTCTCAATCGATGCTTGTTGATGGCTCCAATAGGCTTCGATAGATCTCGATACATTTCAGTATTCTTGAGGTCAAAATCACAATCGTAACTGTGCAGAATCCAAGGACTGATGGGATACTGGGATAGATCGTTGTATGACCGATTAGCAAACATATTTACCTTGTTGAGATAGTGAGAGTTTGTTATTTGTCCTGAAACCCACCTGGCAGTGACCTATGAAAGCTCCAGTTTAATCGATTTTTACCCCTTCTCCCTCAGGTGCCGGTATACAGTCTACCTGGCAGTGTGGTCCTGGAAGACAAACAAGAGAGAATAGGGGTAGTTATAGAGCCATATTTCGATGCCGATATTCTGGAAGAGGTATCGGTAGCGGGTAATGAATTTGATTTATCTGTAGGTGAACTATATCTCCTCATAATCTGGACTGTTGATGAGGGAGTAAAATTTGGCCCTGTTTTTGAGCAAGACAAAATGTCCATAATGAGTTCTTTCTATGGTAATTCTTTTTGTTTTGAATATGCTTTGAGCCTCGAGCTTATCTTCCTGGTAGAACTCGAGAATCTCCTCGGCTGATTCTTCCTGAACAGCAGTGATAATGCTTTTGACAAGTTTCTTAATAAGAATCTACATACCTCTTCGTCCAGACATTTGAACAGTTAATCGTAAAGCTTCAGAAATCTGAGTATTTGCTGCCTTGAATTGCTCTTGTTCAAAATGAAAATGTAGTTTTAGTCTGATTTTTCAGTGATATAGGGACTGATGGGCTTGCGGTAGATGAAAAATATCTTTGGAACCCTTATAAAAAGGCAATTGCATATTTTTTATTCAGTATCTTGCTTCTTTTTCTTGTTGGGTTAAAACAATTTCATAGAAAGTTGGGGACTCTTACCCCTCGCTTTTTTACTGTCCTACTGCTCAAGCATTTCCTAAATCTATCTCAAAGTACAGTGATAAAGGCGGGCCCTTTAGCTATGATGTTCTAGATAAAGATAGTCATACCTTGAACTAAGCTTCAGTTTTTCTTACTCCAACCAGTTGCTGTATTTTTTTTACTTCAATATTCTTCATCATTCTCAAAAATAACCCGCAACTGTATTTCAACCTGAGCAGAGGGTTGGCTATGTTCTTCGGTTCGAAGATGATTGACCTTGAGCACAAGTGAAGTTTTCCTTCGATCCTGAATAGCATAGTAGATACTCTTCAGAAGAGGCCTCTATAAGAAAGCTGCATTTGAGAGACATCAGGTGCACCTCATTGCTTTCCAAATAAAGAAGGCTGAAGTTCTTTGGAGGTCGACGAGTGTGAATGTTGCCAAACATTCAAATGCGATTAATTATAAAATTATCCAATCATACACCATCACCCCTTGAAGCCAGTAAACGCAAAGAACCCAGTCTCACGATTGTTTCCAGGGTTTATTCTTTGAGTTATTCGTTTTATGGCTCCTACATTCTTCTCAGTTCAAGAAGCTGTAAATTGTATAGTAATAGGATCGACTACCGCAGATAGTCATTCAGAAAAATTGTCTCATCCTACTTTTTTTTGTGATCTCTCTATCCATCCTCCCCCTCATACTTCTCTTCTTCCTCTTTCTTCTCTTATCGTTCTTCTTCCTCTCGCTCATCCTGTTCATACTTCTCCTCTTAATTTTGCTGAGCTTTCCCTTCCGGCTCAGAGTTGACCTCCACTCCAAACATCTGTGAATTATCCTCGTTTTGATCACTGTTCTAGTCCTCGGACACCAGATTGATCATTGACTGACGAGTCTTTTTGCCATGCTTGAGGAAATCCAGATAGTTGGAGGAGCTATAATTTTATGGCTACCTGATTCTGATTATTTTCTTTTCAAAGGAATCGGGATGGACAGATTAGCTGTGCTCCTCTTCGTACGTGTTTACGCGTAGACTTTAGACGAGAATGATCAGCTATCTGTATATGAAAGTGTATTCCTCATTACAGACAGTCTGGTAATAGCTGTCTTCGTAGTGTTTGCTGATAAACCCCCACAGGACTCTATATTCCTCCTTCACCTTCTTAAGAATGCTGCTCTTGAGCATGTTTATCACAAGCTCCTTAATTCTCTCATTGCTGACAAAGTTGTAAGTGAGGGTCGATATTCTTCTTTTCCGAACGATCAGGCACACTCTGGCGATGTTGTTGGCCAGCCCAGCCATGATATGCTGCTTCACCTGAAACACGGACCTATATAGCAACATCCTTACAGGTTGGTGCGACTTGCTATTTCCCGATAGTTAGTTTGGCAAATCTGAAATTCCTTAAAGATGAGGCTGAGGTCTGAGTTGCTAACTTTACTGGTCATAGTTTAGTAACGCTTGCAAATATCCTCGTGGGAATACTGAGTCTGGAATCGATCATTGATATTATTGGCAATGTCTATCCACTCCAAATTCTGCTTTTTGAGCTTGAAAATGGCGATATCGATGCTGGATTGCTTGGGCTCAGCTTGCATAAGGTAATATTATTGGAGTCATTTGATCTTGGCGGATTTTGATATCAATGTAACAGACTGGAATATAAAAGTGACCCTCATAATTTAATAAGTAGACGTTATGTTCGAACTGCCAGCTCAAAATACCAGCCATCAACAAAGACAGCTTGATCACCACGCCTACTAAAACCAACTCTTATCTCAACGCAATCAGCTCCTTGCTCAATAAAATTTGAAGTTGCTGGAGGAACTTGAATAATGCCATCTACAACTCGAGAATATAAATATGCAAAGAGCAAAGAGCCTCATCGAAAGCTTTAAAAATTGCAGAGATAATGCAAAACGAGAGCTGCTTATGCTACAAAAGGATCTTGGCAAAGAGGGAAAAAAAATGGTCGAGCCTGCCCTAACATTGATAAAAGATTGTGAATAGGAGCATATTGATATTGATTATTTTTTCAGTAGTCTCCTGAAAATCATTCAATCTTTGTCGGCAAATTATGTCTCCTCAAAAGCTGAAAGGATCAAGCAGGGTCTATCAGAAAGGGAAGAAAGGTTGGCATTCAGGAAAACAACAAGAGAAAGAACAGAAAAGGTCTTCCATGTGATCAAAGAGCCAAGTTAGTCTCTGGTCGGGTGGAGTCAAAAGAATATTTATCAGGAACTGAAGCATCAAAGGTCATTTTTTGAGAAAATTATAAGAAAGGTGAGAAGAGAGGAAATTTCTATGAACTAACTGACTGTCCTTTACAATAAAATGGATGATAGCAATCAGTTGAGATGGAGCTTAAAAGGCTACTAGACCGAGCTGACCCTTCTGGAACGGCAGTTTGAGCTCGGGTCTATCTAGCCAGCTGCTCTATAATATACGGTGAATAAAATATCTGAACTGAGTGAATAGCTGAGTGGTGTAAGGCAGTAAATCGACAATTTGTTGAACCTTTTGTGAGGAAACAAATTTGATGCTGACAGTTAAATATTGAGAACTTCAGTGTTATTAATTAAAAAAATCATCATCGTTTTATTCCTTCTTTATGGAGCTCCGAAATATCATGGGGGGGAAATCGAAGGGAAAACCACTATCCTCCACTAGGTTAAGGCATTATTACGAAACTATTCGTGGCGAGCACTACTATTCATGCTATTTGACATGTTTTATGATTGATGACAGCGATGAAAGGAAAAGGGAAGGTTGAAAAGTTAGTTTGAAACGTCCTCGTACAAAATGTCCTTCAAAATATTCTGGGCCTCTCCTGAAGCCTAATTCTTGATGTCCTCAGGACTCACCTTCAGAGTCTCTGATCTCAACATTACCTTCTCGCCCTCTTCCTCTTTTATTGACTCCAGAGTGGCTTATGGACGAATGATTTAATCCCTACTGTCCTCCGCATCTTATTATGAGTGATCAGATGCTTTGGGAGAGCCCAACTGATCGTGCTCAGTTTTAGTTGGGATGCGTCTCAGTTGTTTGGGTTTACGTTTGTAGCTTTTCCCGAATTCTTGAACTTCCTAAACTAGAGTTTTGAAGGTTGAAGGCTAGAGTTGTTAGGAATCTTATTGTGAGATGGAGAGTATTTTATTTTTCAATGCTGCATAGAGGGGGAGGTACAACACGAATATTAAGATGTTTCTGTACTACAGAGAGGCTCCTTTTTGAACTTTTCCTCGCTTGCTTCGACTATTTTGTATAAAACATTGAGTTTTATTTCCCTCAGATCCCTCCGGAATTGTTATTGGATCAACTTGTTCATCCGACGCATGGATTTGCGGAGTTTAGCGTAGAAATGATTCTTGACGCCGTTATCAGTCCTAAATTTAATCACTGCTACCTTCCCCCGATTTCTGCCGCAATTATTGCCCACTTATTTCCCAACTAATCATGAAGCCTAAATAAATTCTGCTCCTCCTCCACCGTCCATGCTTCCTTCTGAAAAGAAGGGTTCAGGTGATTGTTGTACCTGCATCCAGCCGGAAGTACCTCTACCGGCATTGTTTGCCTGTTCGGAGGGGCAGTTCATATTCTTCATGCATTTGCCGGGCGATCAGACTCCACTTGTTCAGCCTGACTTTCTCATACAGATTCTTCAAAATTTGGTCTTCTTGGGGTGTCCACTGCTTTCTCTCCATCGAACTTCTCTCTCGATTATATAATGTTTAACGTTTTCGGTCTGCTACCCCAATTAAATAACGGAAAACTATTACTGAAACGTTCCCTGGCTCGATCTGCTCCCGAACATCTCTCTCACACCTGAACCTCCATAAAATAGATTCATTACAATCTCGGAGGCCTTAAACTTAAGTATTTAAAGCCATCAAAGCCAGAACACCAACAATAACAATTAAAAAAAGTTATGGGCTGTGAGCATCAAGGATTTTCCTGTTGAGTTATCTTAGACAATAGAAAGGGTAATGAGGGGGGCTTATTAGTTTCTACTACTGTTCATTGCATATTAATAATAAATTTGAATGAAGTCAACCAAGCAACTGTCGAAGCGTGGCTTTTCTCCAGTCATGACCAAAGTATCTCACGTCTGACCAAGAATACCTAGGTATCAGATCGCAAAAAGAAATCGGCCTCCAACTACAATCAGCTCAACATAAAGTACAAATAGTTCGAGCCTTACCAAAAGGCTGACAAAAAAAGACCCTCAAATTTCCTTAAGGATATGATCAAGCAACCAGAGTCTATCAACAAATATCGCATGGTGACTGAGCCTGTCGACGATCGGCACATCACCATCATCAGCTCGTCCTTTGTCCCCTCCAAATCAAGAGGTAAAATCCATCACGACCACTCCTCACACAAAATCAGACAAACCTCCGTCCCCAAAGCGTAAATGACATGCCAAAACTGCCAAAGGTACATCTGCATTTACTCAGATATGCTGATGAGACATATCGTCTCAAAATGGAAATAAAAAGAATAGTCAGCGAAAAGTCACTGTGGAAGGAGGGGCAGATGAACCTTGAGGAAGTTGAGGCTGCCTGGAACATTGGGCCCTCTCGACTCAAATCCAAAGGATTCACTAAACAGGCAGACACAATGCTCGATGAAATGAAGAAGCATTTTTACGATTTGATGAGAGACATCGAGTGTCTCACTTAAATCGACTATCCCAAAATGCTAGCCCTTAAGATATTCAGGTACAGCCCGCCGATAGGCCCTAAAAGCCACGAGGAGGCCGAGCTAAAATCTTTGCTTGGACAGCTAAGAGGACACTACGAGGGTAAAATAAATCCTTGGGACCTTGAGGACGAGTGCTAGGAGAGTGATCATGTGAAGGCTATTCTCAGGAACCTAAAGGCCAGGCTGAACCACTACTTGAGGGAAAACTTGTAGTTAAAGGCGAAGCAGGCAGTCTTAGACAGCTCAGGCCATATGCACAACGAATCCGAGTAGTATTTGAGACTAATGATCGAGAACGTTCTGGGGACATATGGTTCGAGGCTGTGATTCTATATTTTTCAAGAAGATCAAAGGCCCTTTGTTTATTGATCACCAGTTAGGTCAATGCTGATGAATCTGGAACAGTCCTCTAACTAGATAAGGGCTTACACAGGCACAATCTTTAGGTGAAGTTTAGTCCGGTGTTTCTTGGCTGCTGATTGATTTTGCAGTGCTGGAGGCAGTATTTGATCTAATGGATGGCTACCTCTGCTCTCGTCTGAATGATGCGGTCAAAGTAGGCGTTGTTGGTGCTATCGGTGGCGAATGTATATTCCATCACAAATATTATCAGAGGCTCCGAATATCAGATAAATTCAATTGCTCCTAATATCCGATGAACTCGATTGTTCCTAATATCCGAATAAACTCTAATTGGTGATACTCATTCGATATTATTTCTTATCAGATCAAATGTCACGGATGGATGAATAGCAGGGCAACATTGCGCAGGTGAAACTGATTGCAGTTGGAGACACCGGAGTAGGAAAAACCTCCATCCTCACCCGCTTCACCTATGAAAAATTCAACGACTACAGCGAGCCGACCCTTGGAGCTGCCTTTTTAACCAAAAAACATACTCTTCCCAGCAATAAGGCCCTCTAATTTCATGTAAATGCCCGTCAACGTAGATCTGGGATACAGCTGGCCAATAGAAGTACCGGTCGATCGCTCCTATTTACTACAGGGAAGCAAAAATTGCACTATGCGTCTACGACATCACCTCCCAGCGCAGTTATGAGGTCATGAAGAAGTGGGTGGAGGAGCTGCAGGCAAACGGACCCAAGGATATAGTATTGGCAGTCGTGGGCAACAAAATCGATCGATGCGATTAGGAATAGGTCGACTATGCCGTGGTGAAGGAGTACGCCTCCAGCCTGGGAGCAGTTCTCAAACTAGTAAGCGCCAAAGAGGGTAAGAACATTGATGACCTTTTTAACACAGTAGGAGAAATGGTGATGAAGGGAAGAGTCACAGGTCAGAACGCTTCTCAAAGGTAAAAGATTTCTGGCAAGAAGGCTCAGAAGAAGAAAGGGTGTTGCTGATCTGTCTAATGTTTGAAAGTATGGTCGAATAATGAATATATCATGATGGTCTTGTATCTGCGGGTTCTTCTGGGCTAATGCACAGAAAGTACACATCCTTGATCAGAGTGAGTCCGATTATGACAATTTCTCCCACAAATACGATCCTGTTCTGGAAGCACACCTCATTACCTGTTTTTGTGGCAGGATCGTAGTAAAAGTCACTAGGATTGCCGAAAACATTGACGGCTTGATAAATTCCTAAAGCAAGGAGAAGCCCACTCAAAGCAAACATGAACACCCTATTGAGGCCGCTTCCAGTAATTTTATTATGGCTGAGTTCGTGGAAGAAGAGTCGGGCTATCATTAGAGCGATAAAGCCAAGCTGGAAAAGGTAAGATTTGGTTCCGCAGGATGTGGCGTTCCAGTTGAATCCAAGCTGAAGGGCCATGATAAGGTATATGTTGGAGAGTACGACAGTGGAGGCGTCGAGCTCGAGAGTCATGGTCAGGATAGAATCAATGTTTATATTATCCTATCGGCATACACTATCAAATTTCGATGTCCACAGCTTGGTCGTATCGAATGGTGGGCATCACTGAACTCATGAATTTCAAAAAGATGATGAGCGC
>Ga0100385_1005595_pt1 | contig 10508 bp, 8 predicted proteins | sample CryGeymeta201509_FD_81543 | JGI IMG/M metagenome (GOLD analysis project Ga0100385, IMG submission 81543) | Groundwater microbial communities from Crystal Geyser aquifers in Utah, USA - Crystal Geyser metaG 2015-09 | ecosystem: Environmental > Aquatic > Deep subsurface > Groundwater | place: USA...
CGCGGTGAAGCCATCCGTTTGGCTTCGCGCGTAAGCGGGGTGGTGCAGCTCGTCGTGGGGCGGCGCTTGGCATCGGCTCTCGAAGTCCGTGGCCAGAGGGGACACGTCGCTCCAGCTCAGGCTGGCCTCGGGCATGGCCGCCGGGCTCGCCAGCGAGGTCGTCACGGCCAGGCTGCGTGGTGTCGACGGCGCCACGCCAGCGGCCACGGTGGAGGGATCGATCAGCGCCGCACAGCTCAGCGTCGGGCTGTGCAGGGCGAAGAGATCGCAGACTTCGGTCGGTGTGGCGCCCTCGAGCAGCATGGTGCGCGCAAGGGAGTTGGCGAAGGGTGCGAAGTGCAGGTGGCGTGAGGTGAAGGCCCAGTCGCCGAGCGTCTCCGCCAGGCCCTCGCCAGGGAGCGCCACCGCTTCGTCGTTCGCGCTCTGGCCGAATGCATAGCGTGGGAGGGGCACCGGACCGCCGGGTCCGGGGGCCGCAGCACGCCGCCAAGAGACACCGTTGCCAAATGCGTCCGTGCTACCCAACGAACCATCCACCGCATCGGTCAACAGGGTCGCCCAGCGGGCGATCGCCTGATCCCGCGGGCTGCCGCTGCCAATATTCACAGGCCGCGTGACCTGTCCGCGCGGAAAGGCAACAGGGTTGAAGGGAGCGCCGACGTTGTCGTCCATGCAGGGGTTGCCGCCGAGAACCAGCCGGAGATTGCAGTAGCTCTGTCCAGACGGGGTGCCGAACCCCCCGTTGAGCCCGAAGTAGTCGGTGCCTCCGGCCACCTGGCTGGCGAAGAAGTCGGCCCAAGCTTCCGCCAGGATCCCCGCCTGACCGTTGGTCGGTCCGTCGCCACCCAGCGAGTCGCCGATCACCTCACCCCAGGCGCGCCCGAAGGCGCGGCGGCCCTGATCCGAGAGCATGCTGCACATCACGAAGTGGCCATACTCGTGGGTCGGAACCAGGCGACTGCTGCGCGACAGGTCCTTGGGGAAGTACATGTCGGCTTCGTCCAGGATGCTCAGGACGTTGGCCAAGACGCTGTAGCCGCGCCCGCTGCCCAGGGAGATGCTGCCGAACCCGAAGCTGCCGAGACAGGGCGTGATCGCGTTGGGGAAGAGCACGCCAGCGAAGGCGCCCGTGCGCACCAGGGGCGCCGGCATGGAGCGGCTGCGCGCCGGGAGGCGTGTTCTCAGCGTGTGCGGGCTGCGATAGTGCAGCACATCGCGGGTGAAGTGCCGCGCGTCCGTGAGCTGCGCCAGGATGTTCATGTCGCCGCTGCGCAGGTCGGCGTTGATATGCACGCCCGCGTTGCGATCGACGTGGCCGTGGAAGACCAGGATGCGCTTCTCCCACACCAGGCCGATCATGTCGGCGGCGCGATTCTGCATGCGCAAGAAGACGCGGATGCGCCGCGCGCGCGGGATGCGCATGCGCACGAAGCCCTGATCGTCGGTCTTCTTCTCGTCCAGGCTCACCATCACGCCGCTCGCGACCTGCACGGGCAGTCCGTCGACACGCACTGGCTCGCCACCGTGGCTGCCCCAGTGCTGGCGCATGAGGTCGCTGGTGTCGAAGGCCTGGTCGGTGGGATGCACGAAGAGCGTCAGGCTGAACTCGTGGCTGCCTCCGAGAGCCTCGCGTGCGGCGGCGAGCGCACGTCGCGTGCCGTTGACGACATCGCGCACGATCCTGCGCACGCTGCGCCGGATGCGCCCGAAGAGCATGCCCGTCCCCGCGCCCACGCCCCCGTCTGTCGGGCCGGTCGCGCTCGGCGCGTCCACGTCGAGCCCGTAGCGGAAGCCCTGCGCGGCAGCCCAGGTGTAGGAGAGCGAGCCCCCCGGCAGCCGTGCGTCGGGCTCCGGCAGCTCGCGCAACACGATGGCGTCGAGGAGCGGGTCGCCATCGAGGGCGAGCTGGCGAAACAGGTTGTAGACCTGGGCCGGCAACATGCAGAACGCCACGTCGCCCGCGCTGGAGCCCGGAAACTCGAAGATGCCCGTCTGCCCATCCCAGCGCGACAATTCCGAGTCGAAGAGCGGCAGCGCGTCGCAGTAGAGGCCCAGGCTCATCAGCTCGTTCAGGTTCTCGCGATCACGCAGCAGCACGGTGGCGTAGCGCAGCGCCGGGTGTCCGTCCTCGTCCAGCTCGGGCAGCGCGCGGCTGTCCGTCCAAGCAAAGCCCGCGGCCATGGCCTCGATCTCGCCGGCGGCCATCGGAGGCTCGAGCACGGGCAGCTGCGCCGAGTCGCCCTCCCCGTTCAAGCGCGCCTCGATCCGCTGACGTGAACCCGTGCAGCCGACCAGGCCCAGGAGCAGGAGCAGGGCCGTCGCGCGCCAGCTCATGGCGTCACCAACGACAGCCACAGACGCGTGTCGCGCTGGTTCTCCGAGACGGAGGAGATGCCGAGCGCGCCCGTGTCGCCTTCGCACACCATGTCGAGGTCCACGACCCCGCCCGGGCTCGACGTGCGTGGCGGCGGCGTCATCGCCCCCGCCGTGGGCGGCGGCAGATGGAACGTCACGCGCGACAGGCTCGGCGTGAAGGCGTGCACGCGCCGGCCACAGGGCACCCGCACGGCGCCCTGCACGGCGGGTGCGCCGCCTGCGCTGGGCAGCTCGAGCCCTTCGTCACCGGCCAGCAAGAGCCCCAGCGCGTGCTCGTCCGTGAGCGTTGGCGTCTCGGCCAGGTCCGCGTTGCGAGCGTCCAGTCCAGCTCCCTCGACCAGGTCGATGGGAGCACTCGGGAAGGTCTCGAAGAGCCCCGCCAGGAAGCGCCGCGTGTAGGCGGGCCAGTCCTCCGCGAAGTGATTGGGCAGGTAGGCCGTGCGCACGTCCGCGTCCTGCGTGAGCGCGTCGCCCACTTCCAGCAGCCCGACCATTCCCCCTCCCTCGGGCAGACCCTCGAGGCGCAGCACGGGGCCCGTCAGCTCGGAGGGCTCCACCACGCGCAGCGCCAGGCGCGGCTCTCCCCATAGGGGCTCGAAGACGAGCAGCCACGGCACCGCGCTGGCCCGCACGGAATCCGGCATACGCACGTCGAGGGTGGCGCTGCCCGTGGTGAAGAAGAGCTCGCCCTGGCGACTCGCGTCGTCGTCCCCCGCCACGACGCGCAGGCGGACCACATCGCCCGGAACGCGCGCCGCCTCGGAAGCGCGGGTGCGCAGCGCGGTCAGATCCAGCCTTGCCGGACACTCGCCCGCGAGCACCACCGGATCGAGCGTCACCGTGGCGTCGAAGCCGAAGCCAGCCCACACCTCGTCCGCGTGCGCGCGCGGCCAGACGTCGTAGTCGACGAGCACGCTCCCCGGTGTGCTCCCCGCCTCCAGAAACGTCTGGCGCAGGCGCCGCCAGGGCATGGCCACGATCGGCAGCAGCTCATCGCTCGCTGCGCACACTGGCGGAGGCTCGTGATACTCGCTCGGGATCGCTCGCTCGGGATCGCTCGGGCCGCAGCCGACGAGCAGCACAAGCGCAACGCACAGCGCGCTCCCCCATGGCCCGAGCGCTTGGCGCCTTTCGCCGTCCCTCCTCGCAGCCCCCCTCATGGCGCGCACGTCGCTTCACACCGACCCGCGCTGCCACACGTCAGATCGGGTTCGCGACAGGGCACGGCGCCCGTGCAGTCCGCACCCACGTTGTCCTCGGGCACGCACTGATCGCCGCTGGGTGTGGTTCGACAGCTCGAGGCCGCTCCGCAGGGATCGAGCGCGTCCATCAGGAACACGCCCGCCGTGCAGGAGGTGAACGCGAGAAGCTCCGTGCACGTGCCATCCACGCAGCCGCCGCGCAGGCATGTGCCGGCGTCCGCGCAGCTCTCGCCCACGTCGGGCGCGGGGCTGCAGGCGCCGAGCGTGCAGGGCGCACCCAGGGCGCAGGCCGAGTCCACGTCACAGGCGCGGCCCGGAGTCAGGATGGTGCGACAGACACCCGCCTGACAGCGTGAGCCGACATGGCATTGGCGCGGCGCCGTGCACGCCTCACCGTCGGCCTTGGGCGTGCGGCAGACGTCCGCCACACAGCGCAGGCCGTCCGCGCATTCGACCGAGCCCAGATCGGCGCGGCAGGCCTCGCCTCCGGCGGCGCGCGCGACGCATACGTCGCCCACGCAGCGCAGAGACGGCTCGCAATCCGAGCTCACGAGGCAGGCCGCCGCCAGCGCGTGGAGAGGCTCACAGACGTTCGAGGTGTGGTTGCAGAGCAAGCCGTCCGTACAGCGACCGGAGCAGGCTTCGCCGTCTCCGGGAATCGGCCGACAGACGTCCATGATGCAGCTGAGGCCGCTGGCACACGGAGCCGTCGCGCACGACTCACCCTCCCCGGGGTCCGCCACGCACACGCTCGGGCAGGTCGCCGAACGATCGCAGCGACCTCCGGCGCAGGCCACGTCCGAGAAACAATCACCGCCCGGAGCCACTTGCCCCTCGAGAGCATCGACGCAGGTCTGGAAGGCGTCGGCGGATCCCGCGGCAGCGCGACAGGCCGCGAGCCCGGCCGCGTTCACCTGGATCTGACCGCTCTCGATGCCGGCCGTGAGCACGCCGATGGCCGGGAAGACGTCGCCGCGCCCGCTACAGATGGCGGCCTCCATGGAATGGAAGATGTCCGATTCCTCTTCGGACGGCAGCAAGACCGCGCAGAGCGCCGCCAGCCACTCGTCGCGTAGCATCGCGCGGGTGCAACCCTCGGCGGCGCCGCACGACACGCACGCCCCGGCAGAGCACAGCGGCGCCGTCGCGCCGCAGTCTTCGTTGCCGCGGCATTGGGCGCAGACGCCGCCAGTCAGGCAGAAGCCACCCTCGCAGTCCGTGTCGCGACCACACGCAGCGCAGCTTCCGTCATCGAGGCAGATGGCGAGCCCCGTCTCGCTCGAGCACTCGGCGTCCGTCAGGCAGGCCGCGCAGGCGCCGCTCCGGCAGATCGGCGTGGCGGTATCGGTGCATGCCGTCGAAGAAGTACAGCCCGCGTCTCCGCCGCCGTCGTCCGGCGTCGCGTCGCCGCGAGCATCCGGACTGGCGTCAGTGACGCCGCTATCCGTGGCGGGGGAGCCGCCCCCACCGCAGCCCGTCAGGCTTCCGGCGGCCATCATTGTCATCGCCAACCCAAGCACGGCTGACGCACGGCTCACGCGTATGGTGTTCCTCATCCCTCTACCCTCCCTCGAAAGCTATGGTTCCCACGGGCGCAATCATCACGCACGTCCCTCGAACCAGTGGAGTGTAGGCTACACTGCTTGCCTGTCAAATCCCAGCTCGATCGCCCTGGATTGCCCTGTGATCGCCTGCGGAGGGAGCCGGAGGGAGCCCCGCACTCCTTGGCCGTGTGCGGGCAGGGGCCTGACGTCGTGCGCGATGCTCAGACCGCGACACCTGCGGTGGTTCCTGCTCGGGTGCCTGTCCGCGACGACTGGCTGTGGCTCGTGTGGCCATCCGGCGGCCCCACACGACGCGGCCCCGGCGACGCCCGCGAAGTCGAGCTCGATCTGACCGAGGAGTTTCGGCGGCGGGCCGCGCGCGACGTGCGCATGCAACACCTTCGCGATCTGCGCCGGCTCGCTGGCGACCTGCACGAGGTGCAGCCGCCCACCGCACGGGGCGCACTCGCTGATGTCCACGCGGAACACTCGCGCCAGCAGCCTCCACGGGTGACGGCGCGGTCGCGTCGGCTCCGGCGGCCAGCTTGCTCTTCATCGAGCCACGGGAGCTGCTCGCCCGATTCGAGCCGCGGGCCAGGCACGACCTCGGCGCGCCACGTGGCGTTGCCGGCGAAGACTGCGTGATCGCGGATCCTATGCTGTGCCTCTGACAAGCACGGCAAGCCGCGCGTCATGGCGCGGGGATCAGCGCACAGGGCCGGGGCGGCCGCCGGCTCGGGCAGCGGCGAGTTCCCATGCGACAAGAAGCAACCGCTTCCGAGAAGGGGAATCATGAGCACGAGCGCGCCACGTGACGCGGCTTGCCACATGTTTCTTTCCACGGCGGGAGAAAAGGTAACACGCGTGCCACTCGATCTGTATCCAAGCGCGAGCGGAGGACCTATGGTTTGTTCATGCGCCTCTCGTCGCTCGCCGCCTTCCTCCTGCTCGCCGCTTGCGGCGGTCCCTCCGCGCCGCCCGCGTCGGCCGTGTCCGCAGCGCGCGCGCCCGCACCGCCAGCGAGCGAGGCGGAGCTCCGGTCCCTGCTCAGCTTGCCGCATCGCAGCGGGGAGAATCGTGCCCGCGATCGCTACCGGCACCCTGTCGAGACGCTGGCCTTCTTCGGCGCCTCGCCGGACATGAAGCTGGTGGAGATCTGGCCCGGCGGCGGCTGGTACACGGAGCTGCTCGCGCCCCTCGTCCGTGACCGCGGTCGACTCATCGCGGCCACCATGGATCCCGCCGACCACACCTTCCGGGGTCGCTTCGCCCGAGAATACGCGGCCAAGCTCGCGGCCACACCCGAAGTCTATGGTCGCGTCGAGCGCGTCGTGCTCTTCCCGCCGGATCACTTCGAGATCGCGCCCGACGGATCGCAGGACATGGTCCTGACCTTCCGCAGCCTCCACAACTGGATCCGCTGGGGTGGCTACGAACAGCAGGTCTTCGACGCGATGGCGCGCTGCCTGAAACGCGGTGGTGTGCTCGGAGTCGTCGAACACCGCGCCCCCGACGGAAGCGACCCGCGCGTCACCGCCGAACAAGGCTACGTCTCCGAGGCGTACACGATCGAGTTGGCTCGTCGTGCCGGACTTCGCCTCGACCGCCGCAGCGAGATCAACGCCAACCCCGCCGACACGCACGAACACCCCGACGGAGTGTGGTCCTTGCCGCCCACGCTGCGCGGTGGAGACACGAATCGCGACGCATTCCTCGCCATCGGCGAGAGCGACCGCATGACGCTACGCTTCGTGAAGGACTGAGCGCGCTAGTCGCAGGCGACGAGAGGCAGCAGCTCGAAGCCTCGACCGTAGCCGTCGAGGGCGCCCGACGGATCGAATCCGCCGGCCGCCTTCGGACGGTTCGACCTCGAGCACGAAATGCGGAAGTTGTGCCGCAAAACATGCGTTCGAGGCGCACTATCTGCGTCACATCGGTCAAAGTTTTTCGAAATCTAGTAGGATTGATCTTGGTCAGTCGCCACAGGGTGCGTCGGCTGGCAGGCGCGAGAGCTCCGCGACTTGGGCACGCATGGCGTCGGCGCTGAAGAGCGGGCTGCTGCAAGCGACGCGGCTGCAGACGAAGACGGCGGCGCGCTCCTGCACCGGGTAGCGGTCGTCCCCATGTGGGTGGATCACGCGCAGGGGCGCGCGGACTTGGCGGGCCGCATCGAGGAGGCGCGCCAACGCGGGGTCTCCCGCCTCTCCGACGGGAGAGATCTCGACTGGACCCACGGTCAGGGTCTCCCAGGCGAACGCCGCTTCGGCCACGGGCTCCGGTCCACGGCCGCGCAGGGCCGCAGGGGAGGCCACCGCGCGCAGGGTGCGCTCCGCGGCTTCGAGCATGTCGTCGTCGTGATCGATGAAGCCGAGCCAGGTCATCAGGCGGGCCATGGCCGCGTTGGCGCCGAGGGGCATGCGGCGTTCGACCACTCCGTCGAGTCCGTCGTCCTCCGAGGCGTAGAAGGCGCCGTGCGGGGCCTCGAGGGACGCGCGGGTGGCGGCCACGAGGCGACGTGCGGCCTCGAGATAGCGAGGTTCGAGGCTCGCACGATAGAGGGCGACCAGACCGAGGCCGAAGCGCGCCTGGCTGATGAGGAAGACGCGGTCGCTGTCTTCGAAGCGACGCATGCGTCGGTCCGCTTCGAGCGCGTCGCTGCGGGCCGCCTGTCGGGCGGCACCGGCGGGGAGGAGCTGGCCGCCGAGCCAGGCGTCAGCGGCGCGCCTGGCCTTCGCCAGGAAGGAGGCGTCGCCGCTCTGGCGCGCCAGGTCGGCGTAGGCCTCCATCATCAAGCCGTTCAGCTCGGCGTAGAGCGCGTGGTCCACGGGCGGCACGCCGTAGCGTCGGCGCTCGGCGTCACCGAGGCGGTAGTAGGCCGCGGCGTCCATGCCGGCGGGTAGCCCTGGCGCCGCGTCTTCTTGCGTCGCGTAGAACAAGCCCTCGGGGCTCTCCATCTGCGCCGCCACGTAGCGGTCCACATCACGCGCGCGCTCGAGCCAGGTGTCGTCGTGAGTCGTGACGTAGGCGGCGCCGAAGGCCTCGAGCGCCGCCGCCTGATGCCGCGTGCGCTTCTCCGGGATCGGCGACGACCAGTCCGGCGCGGTGGAGGCCACGAACACGCCGCCCCAGACGGGATCGAGCAGCTGGGTGTAACCCTCCGCCGTGCGCAGGGCGTGGTTCAGACGTGGCTCATCGCCGCGAATCTGGCCGCGCAGGAAGTCCAAGCGCAACGGGGCGTCCCGCACATGCTGCACGCGAGCGTCGTAGCCGCCGTGGCGCGCTCGAGCGAATGAGTCCGACATTCGGCTGGCTGCCAGACACAACTGACCTAGTTCTGACTCTTCAGGCGCGGCTTGTGCCACCGCCCTTTCGTTCATGGGAGACAGGCGGCCGTGCTCGGCCCGGGAGATCAGGTCATCGAGGATGGGCAGGAAGGTGGGTGGTCGCTTGTTGCCGCGCACGGCGAGCACTTGTTCACCCTCGGGTGAGAAGAAGACGGTGGCGGGCCAACCCCAGCGGCTGAAGCGCTCGCCCAGGTCCGGACGCACGTCCGCGTCGACCTGAATCGTGACGAAGTGCGCCGCCAGTCGCACGCGCACCCGCGGGTCGGCGTAGGTCGCCTCTTCCATCCAGCGACACGCCGTGCAGCCCTCGATGCCCACGTCGACCAGCACCAGCTTGTGCTGACGACGCGCCCGGGCGAAGGCCTCGGCGCTCCACGACTGCCAAGCGATCGGCGGAGGCGCCGAAGCCGCCGAGACTCCGGGTGCGCCTGCGGCCCCGGCACCGCAAGAAGCGACACAGAGGAGGCCCAAGATCGAAAGCAAAACGCGCGGCGAGCGCAGGAGTCCTTGCGAGGTGATCACGAAGGAGCAGACGGCGCGGGGAGTGACTCGTTACGCCCCGAGCGCGTGCTGCGAAGCCCACCGTCAGCCATGCAAGAGCCAGCCACAGGCGAGCGCGACGGCAGCAAGGATGAACGTGAGGACGCGCGCCGAGGAAGGAGAACCGCATGTCGGAGGGCGACATGGACGGCTCAGACTACGTGAGCGACGCAGCTCGACGTTGCCGAGCTGACCGCAAGCGGCCATGACGTCGCGGCCCTCGGTGATGCGGCGACGTACGGGCAAGCCGTCTTCGCGCAGCCAGCCGATGATGCGCTCGACCTCCTCCTCGGGGGCGCGCGTGAGCGGCGCGTTGCCAGGACTGTAAGGGATGAGCTGCACCAGCACGTGTCCGAGTCCGTCGCAGAAGCGAGCCACGTCGCGGGCGTCTTCGCGGGTGTCGTGGAGACCCGGCAGCAGGCAATGGTGGACGCCCAGGGCACCGGCGGCACCATCATCTATTTCTCCTGCGAAGACTGCGACGAAACTGCGGCGAAAGCGGTCGCTGCGGGAGGCAAGATGCAGTTGGAAGAAATGTCCATCGGGGAGTACGGTTTCATCTCCCTGGTTTGCGACACCGAGGGAAACATGATCTGACTCCACTCCATGAAATGACACCATGAAACACATCCCCAACATCCTCGGCGGCCTGCTCGGCCTGCTGTTCCTCGCCGTCAGCCTCATGTTCTTTTTCAAGATGATGCCGGACCAGCCCGCCCCTCCGGAGGGAACCCCGCCCGCCCTGTTCATGGGCGCCCTCATCCCCACCGGCTACATGCACTTCGTGAAAAGCTGCGAGCTGCTCGGCGGCATCCTGGTCGCCATCCCGCTGACGCGGAACTTCGGCCTGCTGGTCCTCGGGCCCGTGATCCTGAACATCCTCGCCTTCCACACCTTCATCACCGGCGGGCAGGGGCTCTTCGATCCCATGCCGATCGTCATCTGCCTGATCGCCGCCTACCTGCTCTGGGATGCCCGTGGGAAATTCCTCGGCCTCATGAACCGCAAACCGACACACCCATGAAAACACCGGTCATCGAACCCTATCTCTTCGTGGGCGGACGCTGCGAGGAAGCCGTTGAATTCTACGAATCCGCCCTCGCCGCGAAGCGAGTCATGCTGATGCGCTTCGAGGAGGCTCCCGGCCAGCCGCCGGAGGGCATGCTCGCGCCGGGCTGGGAAGAGAAGGTCATGCACTGCCATTTTCACGGCCGAAGGCCTCCACGAAACCAGGCGTCTCGAGCTGCACGGAGGAGATGACCTTGACCGCGACGTCGACGCCCTGAAGCGAGTGCAGGCCGGCGTAGACCTCGGCCATTGCCCCGCTGCCGAGGTGGCCCGTCAACTCGAAGGGGCCGAGCCCCACGCCGTTCACCGCTTCGTCAGGCACCCGTCGACCCCCAACCCCTCGTACCGTAGCCGCATCCTCATGTCACGGAGGGTACCGTACGACCGCTCTCTCCGGGGGAGCGTGCGCGCGAGTTCCGAGATGGTTTAGTCTA
>Ga0100385_1005603_pt1 | contig 10496 bp, 9 predicted proteins | sample CryGeymeta201509_FD_81543 | JGI IMG/M metagenome (GOLD analysis project Ga0100385, IMG submission 81543) | Groundwater microbial communities from Crystal Geyser aquifers in Utah, USA - Crystal Geyser metaG 2015-09 | ecosystem: Environmental > Aquatic > Deep subsurface > Groundwater | place: USA...
ATAACTAGGGTTTTTAATACTCACCTGATACGTACTATCTGTCTTGATTGGGTTTTTTGCACATATAACCAGTTCAGTTTGCTCATTCAGAGGAGAACTTCCCACATTATTTGGGGTCGAAAATGTTGTATTTTATGCCCTGGTTCTTCCGTTGAAGCAAGCAGACTTAGGTCGACGCTCTTGTTCCTTAGGGCCTATATTTTTATGCAATTTTTCGTTGATGAAGATGGAGTTCAGTTGATTCCTTGCATATGAGGACCCACTTAGATGCTTCTTCAAGGAAAACACCTGGAGGAGGCTGTTCAAGGAGGGCTTTGTTTGCTTAAGGTGATGGCCTGACTGACATTGGGAGCGTGTCGATCTTACGAATCTATTATTTCTATCCTTTGAATCATCCTTGATTGCCGACCTGAAGTAGGCCTCCTTCCGAGACTCATTGCTGCTTTCTGATTTTATATCAGAGGATTCAAACTGGCAATCTTCGATCTATGTGCCTGGCGTATTCTTCCCTAAGGAACACATCGAATAACTAAATTTCGAAATAATTAAAGAATAGGTCCAAAATCATATCTCAGGATTAATTCTAATTTATTGGTTATCGTCAGGCTTTTCCTCAACATATTTACCTGTCCATGGCCTGCAGATTTCCTCATGCTCGTGCTCTTGATTGCATCCTTTCGGATAGTTAGTAGGTTTCGGGCCTGGCTTGGGGCTTATACTGTCCCAGCTTTTTCTTTTTCTTGAAGATGTATAAGGTGGCTTTCTTTGAGTAAAAAATAATTATCTTTCAATGAGTTCTGAGTATTTTAACTTTTCGCATGACTTCATATGGGAGGCTTATGGGATTGCTGTTTGGTACAGTCTTACTTAAGAGTTATTAATATCCTATTTTTATTTTGTTTTATCGAAAGGAAGGTCTTTCTTTGCTTCCAACAATTTGGATTTGTTCGCCTTCAGTCTATTTTTCAAAAGCAGGTGATCAGGAGAAAAACTATGTCTGCCAGAGTATTAGTGTTGTCTACGAACTTAAAGTGTTTCGATTTATAAAAAGTTAGCAATATTTTCATCGAGCTTCACCTTTTGAAACCTTTTATCTTGTTGTTTATTAATAATTGAAGTTGATCTGACGGGTAAGCTTCCATTTTTAAGGGTTGCTTTCTCTGTGCTAATCAATTAATTTGATGATCCTCGCTTTTGTGGTGTCTTCTTTCTCCGATAAGTTCTGCTCATAGTTGAGTTTCTCATTAAAGGCTTCTCCTAAGAATGCCCTAGAGCTCCCAATCTGCCTTTGTGTCTCTCCACAACCTCAAATAGATCGTCGTCTTTGATAGCCTTTGTCCTCTATATGGTCTCATACTGCCCAATTATTCTCTCCTTGGGATCTAAAGTGTATTTTTGACTTCTCAAGGAGTCATTATGGACAAATGAGAGAACTTATCTATTGCAATGATTTTTCATCTTCAGATGAAGCATGCGGAATGCACTCGAGTTTGAGAAATTAATTCTAATCTAGTGCTTCTTCTGGATGAGGGCCTTGAGAGTTTGGTATTCCAGACATTGTTCAGTTAAGAACTCATTGTCATAATGATGGCTCATTGATAATTTTATAGTGTAGATAAGCAACATGGTACAATCAGAGACCCTCATTTAATGACGTGAGAACATTCATCATTTAGTTTTCTCCATTTTCATAGGCCTCATTCAACTTTTCACATATCTTGATTTTAAGCAGGCCCAGCTTTTTCTCAAGCTCTATGTTGTTGGAGTTTAAAGTATTGTTTTATCTTAGAAGCGTTTCCTGCTCACCACTCTTTTCTTTCAGTTTTTCCTTCAAGATTTAAATATTGTTGAGCTTACTGAGCAAATCGTCTTTCAATTTTTTAAGCTCTGCTTTTGACATATCTTCATACTCTTTGTATTTTAATTTTTCCTTCTCCACCTCCTGGCTGTAGTTTTTCGATTACTTTTTATTTTTGTCCTTTTCCTTTTGAAGAGCCAACAGGTACTAATTTTTCTATTTTTCTAACTTTTTTATCTGTTACTGGAGATCCAGTTCGTCAGTATTTTTTTGATATCTCTCTTCGGTTTATCTGAAGAAACTTTCTGTTTTGTTCATCTGACGCTTCAAATCTTGATTTTCAGCCTTGAGCCTTGCTACTTACTTCTCTAGGTTGTTCGATTGTTCTCTAAGCTATTTTTGTCTAATTTTATCCTCTTGTAACCTTAAATCATAATCAGCTAACTGCTATTTAAGCTTTTCTGCTTATTTGAATCTATCTTTCAACTCTTTTATTTCAATATTCTTTGATTTTAATTACGAGTTTAATTTTTTTATTTCATTATCTTTTTCTTCAACCACCCTTTGAGGAACACTCTTCTACTGGGGTTCCTTTAGCCTTTGAAAATTTAATGCCTCAGGACTCATAGGTGGAACCTAAGGCTGTCTTTACTTTGGCTTTTCAGCTGGCTATTTAAAGTAGCTCTGTACATCACTCTGCTGACTACTTTCAAGCGATGGCTCAACTTCCTTTGAGCTGTTGACCTCCTTTCCTCTATTTGAGACTGTAACCTTGTTTTTGTTGAAGTTGGCATCTGCATTGTCAATGTTATCGCTATAAATTCGTTACCTTGACTACTTACTTTCTTTCGAATTAATCGCAAGGGTGCTTTCCTTTACTTTTTTGTTTCTTTTGGGAGTACCATAACTTTTCTAACTAGATGCTTCTTTTCGTGTCTCACTTTCATTGTTTTTGGTCTAGAAAGGAATTATTTTTTGTTATTGAAGATCCGTCTGAGCTTTCGGTAAATGTTGATATTGCTCTGGGTAGGTTTTGGGATCGTCAAAGAAAAATGGTTGGCTTTCTTGCATATCTGTTGGCTAGCTTTCAAATATGTTGGGTTCTTTCGTTTATTTTTTCACCCCTTTTTCTGACTTTGTGTCTTTATTCGATTGATTTGCTATATTTTTGCTCCTCTTTGGCCCTTTCTTATCATAGTTTTCATCCTAGTAGAACTAGTCTACCTTCTTCCCCTTTGATGCAGCCCTCTCAAAAATATTTTCTGCCTTATCTATAACACCGTCTGACCCCTCGTCTTATGATTACTTCCTTGTTTTCTTTTTGATCTTAGGTTTGTCAAATGCTTTGTGATCAAAGAGCTGATTGGCTTGAGCAGTGACACCAGATGATCCCTCCTATTCAGCTGTTTTTTTGTGAGTTTTTTTGTGATTGGTCCTTGGTTACTATTCCTTCTGCCGGCCATAGCCAAACAGCTCTTCCTCATCCTAACTTCTACTCCCTCTTCTTGATTTGACCTTCCTGTTTTTCTATTCTTCTCTGAAAGCTGTAGACTCCTGCTTGTTGATCTCTGAATATTAATCTCTCTTCCTCGATCGAGAAGATACCTTAGATGCTTGCCCTTTATCTCTCTTTGAACTGAAAAGCTCGTCTTAATCTTCGGACTGGGTTCTTTTCTTGAGTCTTGGAGGTCGATCTGAATGCTTTGATCTTCTGAGGTTATCCTATGCCCCGCTAACGCTGCCATTTTAGCGCTTGTCATAAGCAGGAGTGCTCTAAAATTTACCCATGAATTTTCCATATGGCGAAAGGTCCTTCATTGATCCTTTGTCTTCCTTGGTTTTGGAAGTTTAGCTCCCTTCTCCTACAAACTAAATGTAGACCTGGAAGGAAATGTAACCTCTATAGCCCTTGGGCATTTCTTGTAGTTCGATCTTTTACTTGAAAGTCCTTGTCTTTTGTTCATTAGCATATGTGGCGACATCAAAGCTGGCTATTCCAAGTAATTTTTTTTCGTCATTGTCTGTCTTCAGAATGACCTTCATTTCCCCCTTCATAAGAATTATCCTACCTTCTTTTCTTGATACTGCTTCTCATCTTCGTCATAGAAAAGCGTCAAGGCGGGAAAAGTGAGGACTTAATTTCCAAAATGGCATATTTTATCTTCGATGGGGACCATTTTTTCTGTGTTCGCCTTATGGTCGCCTAAGTGAGCCATGATCTACCTCTTCTGACGCTGATGTATACTTTTCCAGGAAGGTTCTTGTTGATGACAACCTTTTTGAGGAAAAACTATAGCTTATACTTGTGCCTTTCTGTTCCTATCCTTTTCAAGAAATCCATGACCCTAAAGAGTATGATTTGATAATTATACAATCTCATTGGATAAGCTTCAAATAATTTAAATGGAACCAGCAGAAAACATTCTCTTCTAGATCCACAACGAAAAAGGAGAGGTTCAGACCATTTAATTTGATCGGAAAATCCTCAACTTCAACATCTAATACCTCAGCAACAACCATCATGAGCCATATCCCATCCCTTAAAACATTGCTCAGAAGGGTAGGCCATTCGATATCATGAGATAGTTCGTTCTTGCTCATGATTACAACCCAGCAAAAGTGAAGGTGAACAAGCCGATTCGATCAAGCAAGTACGAAGAGGTTGTTGACCCAATTACTTTCAAAATATTCCACAGTATGTTTTGGTTTAAAGCAGAATATTGCGATGAGAATTTGTCAGAAGAAGTAGCTGAGGTGGTAGCCTTGAGTCGTTTCTTGAGGTTTCATCAGTTGACTGATGCCATCAGTGCAGCAGTGGCCGTCAATTATTTCATCGGTGATGATGAAAAATCCCTAGAAGAGTTCATAAAATCCAATGGCCTGGAGGACATGTCAACTGACGAGATATGCTAGATCATAAAGCTTTACGAAGATCAGTTCAGACTGATAGAGATAAAGGCGAAGGAGGAGATGATGAAGATAAACGAAGGAGTTGGATCCTGATGTTTCAGTCATTTGGGGGATTACTGTCAATTTATAAAAGCATCAATGTATGAATATCTTTTGGAATTGGATCAGTGCATATTGCAATGGAAAATTGGCTGTCCAACATCGAACGACCCAACCTCGCACAACTTGAGTCCTGCCTCAAATACCTCTTCAGTAGGCTTAACTAGTTCTCACGATAGTTCAACCACCAGAAGTTCAGACTTGAGGGCAACCTAGTCTGCTCCCATGTCGATGTCAGCATTGATGCCAATCTTGAACAACTTCACCAACTATCGCACCTCCTCCTGAAAAAAAGTAACTACCTCCTTAGCTAGTGAACCTCACCGTCAAAAAGATCAGTAGGGCCAGCTACTTCACCAAAACAATGACGGACATGTTGGCCCTTCCTCAATTTTGCCGAAGCCAACCATCACCTTTTCAACACAGAAGAAAGGCTAAGCACATATCCAAGAACCAGCCCAGAGGACCCTATCGATCCTACACTATTGAAGAAAAGCAGTTCGTCCTCAACATGCACCTCCTCGGAAAGACATTTGCCTCTATCAGCAAGGAACTTGAAATTCCTCAGAAAAATGTTGTTAGATGGTGCAGAGAGGGACTATCTGGCAAGCCCTTCAGCAGAAGAGGCTCCAATGTGGAGAGAAACCCTGTCTGTTCCTATTTGCACGGGGAAAGTGATGCCATCAAATAGAATGAATCTCAAGTCGAGGAGAGTGAAAACCTGTTCAATTAGTCAGAATCACCCGAGTAATAGTCAAATCTTGAGGACACTCCCTGTGAGAAGTAGGAATGTGATTGAGTATATCTGAATATAATCAAAGATAGTAATCAGATGAAAAAGTGTTGAGCCAGCGCGGTTGCCTGAGTAAGTAATCCTGAGGATTTTTTCCCCTGAAATTGTTCCTGTCAAGAGTTCTATTGGCCCTTGTCAGCCAGTTTTACCCAGTGCTTTTTGTGGATGACGCATAGTATGCTTTTTGAGGGTAGTGTTCCATCAGCACAGGAGGTCTTTCAGGTTGGATGAATTCATTAGTGCTTCTTGTTGCCATACTATTGAGCTGATTTCCAAAGCTTTGACACTTTGAGCTCATTTCCTATATGAAGGCCATCAGCTTAGAAGCGATCACATGGAGGTAGGCCATAAACTTCTAGGTTGTTGCATTGGTGATCTGTCTCATCTTCTCAGCTTCGTTCATGATATCTATTGTTTCATCGTATTCTGAAAGCACCCGATAGCGATCGCTAAGCACCTTGAAAGAATTTAACTGCCGTTCATGCTTGTCCTTTGCCTTGATAAATGGTGAAGTACTTCTGTAAGAGCATGACTGGAGTATATTTTTTTAGCCATGACGTCCAACGACTGCTTCTGCTTTTCAAATTCCTTCTCAAAAACAACTCTTGCCCACTCCGGTAGATCTCCTCTGTCCTGGGTGAACCTATCGAAGTCTATGAAGGAGGGTACAAGATAGCCATGCATCGCATCATCTTCTATCTTCTTGAATAGGTCTGATTTCTGCTGGCCGACACTGAGAATGTCGGATATAGTAGAAGAGAGTGAGTTTTTGACCTTGGGTTAAGATTGGTAGGCGTCGATGATGAAGGTGTTTAATTTTTAGTGGGCAGTTTCGAGGTCGTCTGTTTGTTTTGAGAGTTTCTCTATTTAAGCTAGTTAGAAAAACATTTTACAATTAATATTTATACATCTATCATGCAAAATAACTATAGGGATTCTCAAAGTTACGCACCAAATCTGACAGCCTGTTTTCCTGCTCTGTTTCAGGTGTCTTGCCCTTCCACCACTCAGAAATTCCTTCCTTTATTAGCTTGTCCTTCTTGTGCTTCATCAGGTCCCTCAGAATCGCTTCTCTCCACTCAAACTCTCTTACTCCTGCAGCCATCAGCAAAGCTATTAAAGTGTAGGTCTCGAATTTAGGCCTTTGATTTGTAATTTTCAAAATCCTATTGACCTCCTCAGTTAATTCATCATTTTTCATGAGTCTCATCATGTTGGATAATGTGACGATAAAATCTAAAGTCAGCTGCTTTTCGTTGAGCTCAAGAAGCTGAGGTAGATCGACCTTGTTGAATCTGAAGGTACGGTTGATGATCATACCCTGGATAAACATGAGTTTCTTCTTAACAACGAAGAGTGTTCTATCCGTCATCGGAACCAAACGAGCCAAGATCTCTTGATAGATATCTTCTGGATACTCGCTATCACAGAGTTGAGTGGTGACTGCAATATCAGAAGAGTCATCGTCGATGGACTGAGGCCTTTCAATGACGTAGAAAAGGGCTTATCTGAGCAATTTGAAGAAATAGCTGTTAAAACGATATATGTTGATGCTTGCAAGTAGCTTTCTAACAATCTGGCTGTACAATCTAACCGATGAGGAATGTTCGTCTTACTCCTTGGCTTTCCTCATGAGCTCGCTTAACAAAGATATAAGGATGCTTTCGTGGTTGTAGGCAACATGCTCGTTCAGAATGAATATCTTTTGGTTGTCAATCAACTCTTGCAGCGGTTCCTCAACCCATTGATCAAGAATTTTCAAGTTGACAGCCTGGACCCAACACTCTGTAATCATGCTGACAATAGCCTCAGAAATTTCGTCTGCTCCCTCCTCAATGCCCTTCATGAACATTGTATTCATCTAATAGGCTGCCTTTCTAGCAAACCGACCCTGTGCAATGATGTATGTGTTCGACAGTTCCAAATGTCTCAATCTGGGAGCTCCTTTCAGAGATCTGAGTGTTTGTAAAACCAAGTCATAACTTTTTTATCCGCTGATGAAGTTGGAAGTGAAAACTCCGTAGAAGCCCATCAACACATAGTCAAAATTTTCCTTAGTGCACTAGCCAAGGAAATTAATGAAGGGTTGATTGTTTGGCGAATTAGGATTCCTCATCAGCAACTAACAGCTGATGTACGCAGAGAGTCGAATCATTTACTGCTCGTCACTTTTTCGGAGTTTTTAAGCAAGGTCATAGCACACTTTCTTTGTCTCTTCATTGCTGAACCTGATTATTTTCCTAAACATCCGGTTGTAGATGTTGAGAGGAGAGGAAGAATACCTTTCGAGCATCCCCATGAAAAGTGGTGTTTTTGAAGGATTGCCATCCCAGATAAAGTGCATTAACTTATGAGCTCCAGCCGACACCGACTTTATGCTTTATTCTGACACCATAAAGGCTCCTTGATCAGACTGCTTGAGCTCAGGATCGAGTGAGCAATTTTTCAAGAACTTCAACATGATGCTTTAGTCTTTCAGTATTTCGAAAAGAATCCTTTCGTTTCTGAAGGATGGGCTTGAAGAGTCAGAAGCTAACTCTTTATATGTGTTCATGATGAGCTTGGGGGTTGGATAGAAGTTTTGTTAATCTTTTTATATTCTTGCTTTTTCATAGTCAATGTTTTCACCTCCGATATACTTAAACCTCAGAAAATTTTCCCATGTTCTTTTGACTGGAGTATTCTCAATCTCAGTCTTTATTCTTTGATTGTAGTTGAATCGATTGATGATATGGAAAAAGCCAGTCTTGCTCATTTCGAATAGCTATGAATATTCCTGCTGGCAAAGTGCTGCGAGCAGTGTGATAAGTCTGCCAATAAGAGGGTTTTAGATGGAGAGAGCATTCGAGTATAGTAAAAGCATGAGAAGATATACTCCTACATCCTTCTCAGGTCGTCCGACACTATCCTCAAGTTTCTTAAGAAGGTAGCAGACAGCTCTTTCTAACTGTTTTTCAAGGTCTGAGTCATTTTAGAAAGAGCAGGATCTTGTCAGTTTGAGTCCTCTAATAAGATCAATTTGATCGATGACCTTTTCCTCTTCCTTTGTGATGCCTTCAATGACCTTCTCAATATTAAACCCTTTCTGGGCGCTGGCGATTTCGTAGTTTTATGTTTCAGGGCTTCCTTCTAACTTCAGCTACCAGTATTTTTTGAGAGAATATTATTCATAATTTCGACAGGTATTGGCGTCAAAGGAGAAGACAAGCATGACATAGATCATTTAATATATTAGGCTTTTTTCATTCTTTTTAGGAAGCAGTTTGTAGAGAGAGACAATTTAAAAGATTGTATTTCTGACAAATTAGTCCCTCATGCAGCATTGGTCGCTGAAGATGTTGAGCAACCTCTTCAAAGAAATCAACATGTACCTTATAGCACTGCTGTACCTTTCCTTTGTTGCCTCGTCCTCTTCTTTTAGGTATATAGCCAGGTATCCCTTTGAGTTTGAAGGGTTGAGGTGATATCTTAGGATGGCCATCAGCTACCGATGGTATTGATGAACCTCCACGTAGGTGGGGAAGTAGGAATGCAAACTGGGCTCGTAGGTTGGGGATAGTCCCAGGATGAAATTGCTTTATAGATACCTCTCATTATTGATATGAGAAGTGGGCTCGGTTAAGAGATGGAACCCAAGTCGAGTCATATGATTCAGATAGGCTTCGTTGACAATCAGATAAGCGCTTCTCAAAAGTTATTTTTTGCGATACATTTGTGAGTAGTAGAAAGGGGAGAGCTTGTCGTTAGTAGCCTCGACAGGGGCAGTATAGCAGACTTCGTCATGGCTTTATCTCCAAAAGAAGTTGAACAACTTGACGCACTGATCTTCAGAGAACATGCCATAGTGTCCCAATACCTACATGACCCACTCAAGGTATTTGCACAGCCTTGGACGCATGTTGATGAATTTCTCATCGGTCAGGAAATCTCCAATGTTTTCCATTTTTGAGTGAAATGGAAGCCGATACATCATAGCGGAAGTGATGGTATACTGGATGGAGAGTGCCCTATAGATGATCTTTTTGTCGTAGACATCGTCGGCACCACTGATTTTAGGCATCAGAACATAGTCGACTAGCTTTAAATTTCTTTTCCTGATTCTCAATATATCGTTGTCCATGTTCTGCTCATAGTAATTCTCAAAATCACTTAAGACACTCCCTTAGTTTCCATTGAGCAGACTTTTGCTGTATCTATTCTCCAAATATTTTTTGATGTTTTCAAAGTAGGTCTAGTAAAGATAGTCAATCAAGTCGACAACCTCCTTGGACAGTTTTTCATAGTGAATGTTTAGAGTGTCATACCTGAAATTTTCTGCCTTGCTGAACTCTTTCCAAGAAAATTCCGGCTTGCATAGGCAAAGTACAATGTTGTAGAGAATGTCAAGCCCAAGCTCAAGATAAATTTGGTTTTCCCACTCTCTAAAGAGGACAATGATGATTGCCTAGATGTCCTTCCAATGCTTCACAATGTTTTTGGGATGATACTGGAAAATGCATTGGAGAAGGCTTCCATACCATTTAAGTACAGTTTCGTTTGTAAGGTACAGAGAAGCATGCGTCTTTGGTAAAAACTCGTATTGGATCTTTTTAGAGTCTTCTGTCTCTTACGTCAGGAGCTTACTCTTTATTATCTTGAAAACTTTATGAGCAAAAGAGTCATCAATGAGAGTCAAGGCGATCGATAAATATTCGTAGACCTGAGTATGCTCGGGCACCTGATTTGCCAATCGATATAAAAATTTCTCCCCAAATCTACTGATCTGCTCTTCATCGAGGCGGACAAAGAATGGTAAAAATATATTGGCAAAGTCGACGTAAAGTTCAGCTTGGTCATCATCAGCATCATCAAGACTGATGGCCATGGGTTCAAGAATGTCGAGTATCATGGTCAGTG
>Ga0100385_1005605_pt1 | contig 10490 bp, 8 predicted proteins | sample CryGeymeta201509_FD_81543 | JGI IMG/M metagenome (GOLD analysis project Ga0100385, IMG submission 81543) | Groundwater microbial communities from Crystal Geyser aquifers in Utah, USA - Crystal Geyser metaG 2015-09 | ecosystem: Environmental > Aquatic > Deep subsurface > Groundwater | place: USA...
CTTGCCTGATTTGTTCAGAGTTAAAAGAGTCTCGAAAACGTAAAAACTAGTACCAACTAAATTTTCTAATCTACTGATGAAGGGCAAGGATGTTTTTGAGACAACTCAACTCACTCAATGCTTCTTTTTCTGCGAGGTTGCCTCTGCTCCAAAGTTTTGTGAATAGAGTCGGGTTGGGTTTCTTGCGCGGGTATGTCTTGGGGACATTCGCGTAGAAATTTTTCCCGTTGGAGAAAGAGTCTTCGGGCTCCAATAGTGCCGTTCCAAAGAGTTTATTGTTAGGCAAATAGGCCAAAATTCCGCCTGGAATAGCTTCAAAAGTTAGCTTGGTTGGAAGCTTTTTACGTGTAGAAGCTCGAAAGTTGAATTGAAGTCTTTCGAATTCCGCCTTGAGGTCGGCCTGGCTTAGGTCGAGCTTTGGGAATTCAATAGCTGTTGTGGCCTTATAGTGGGCCACAGTTTTTTGGATGTCATAAGGGAGCACATTGATGTCAAAGTGATCTCCTGATTTTGTCCATCCCACAAACTCATATACGGGAATTTCACGTAGTAACTTGTCCCACTCGTCTGCACTCAAAGAATCTACCAACAGATCTTTTCTCGGGAAAAGCCTTTCTAGACGGTCGGCATGCATCCTCACAAGCTCATCCCATGGTGTGAAGAAGGCCTCTTTCAGAGCGTCGTGTCCTAGATATTTTCGCGCGTTGACGAGGTAGAGGCGATCCATCTGTTCCCAGAGAGCTTTGCTTTTTAGCATCTCGTCTACCTCTTTCGCCTTCTCTTTAGAAAGCTTGCCTTTGTGGTCAGATAGCATTCTCTCAACCAAAACCACCCAGTTGTTTCTCATGTGAGATCTAAAAGACTGTGCGTAGTATTCTGGTGCAGTAGATAGTTTTAAAACCTTAAAGGGGCGCTCTGGAGCGACAAAGTTTGTCGCTCCATATCCGTTTACAGCTCTTAGTTCCATGTCTGGTTTGAACGCATCTAAATCCCTGTACCAGATTCCTCCCTTGAGGCGTCCCGATGCATCGACTGCGAAGCTTACATTTTGCTGGTGAGGTTCACCTACAAGACCTTTGTTGAAAGCTAGGTAAGCGTAAGAGTTGACCAGGGGGGCAAAGACTTTGTCTTCGATCATGGCTGCGACTGAGCCAGAAGTTTTCTTGATTTCGTTGAGAAGGATGGGGTCTCCTCCATCGCTAGCGGTGAGTCCAAAACCTGCCACAAGCTTAGTTTTTCCATTGGCGTAGCTAAGCTCGCTTGGGAATTCACGAGTGATGTTTCCGTACTGGTGGTAGGGGGTATGTGCCACTACCGGCTCAGGGAAAAAATCGAATTGAAGTTGCTTTTTGATGCTTGAGGGAATGGATTGAAATTCTCTCTGAATGGCATGGGCCCTAGAAAGTTTGTCGAGAGCATTAAGCCGCCTGACTGTTCCGACCTTGTTGGCTAGCGAAACTTTTTGACCAAAGACTTGGGTGGGGGCGTCTTCGTTCCAAACAATGAGTGAGCGAGGGGAAGAACTTGGTGTGGCCCAGAACTTATCTTTTTTTAAGCCATAGTCTTTGATTTCTTTTGCGTAGTTTTCTTCCATCAATGGGTGAATAAAAAACCGCATGTGTTCTTGACCGTCTTTGGTAAAGAAAAGTTGTGATTGTAGGCCGGCTGGCAAGCTAGTTTTTTGAATGTAGAGATCTTTTGTCGGGATCTCTATATAGGGCAATTGAAAAACAGTTTGGCTTTTGGGGTCATACTCTTCAGGAAAACCCTCAAAGCTAAGTGCAGCAAAGACCTTTGTGTCGTTTTCTCTGGCGTTTACAACTTGTTCATAATGCACCCAGTTTCGAAAAGCTTTGGGTACCTTGGATTCTTGAGCGAAAGAGCTTGGCGGCAGAACGGAAACAGTCGCTAAAAGCATCAGAAGAAAATGAAAGTTTTTACGCAAATTCATGATGGGTATTATATCGGTTGATTCCGTGGATGATTAGAGCGGTTTATTGGCACAATTTCTTGACGCTACTTCGTCAAATAAAAATATATTTTCGCCAAATTTCCCAGCGAAGAAAAGCTCCAGTTTCTTAGCAAATTCGCCGATCCTATAGGTATGAAATTAAGAACAATGACATTTGTACTACTTAGTTTGACTACCTTCTCCCAATCATTCGCCTTTGGATCTAAAAAACCGAGCCGGTCAGCAGACGATAGGCCTGCGGGCTATGAATATGTTGATCCTTATAACATCGTCCCGCCTAAAGCATTGAAACTAGCCATTGAAGAATATGATGTACGACGTAGGGGGCTGCGAAACCTCAACTACCTCACTGTCATTGACTACACTCAGCATAGTCGCAATGAACGCTTCTTTTTGATTGATATGAGAACGGGTTCTGTCTCTACAGAGGTAGTTTCGCATGGTGTGGGTTCCGATGGAAATCATGATGGATACGCCGAAGCTTTCTCCAATACGTCTGGAAGCAAGATGACTTCGCTTGGCTTTTTTACGACTGATCACACTTATTACGGAAGTAATGGTTATTCTCTGGTTCTCGATGGCTTAGATTCAACAAATAGTAGAGCTCGTTCGAGAGCTATTGTTATCCATGGGGCAGACTACGTGGTCAACGGAGCGTCTAAGCAAGGTCGTAGCTGGGGTTGTCCCGCATTACCTAGAAGCGTAAGTGACCAAATTATAGACAAGATCAAAGGCGGCTCTCTGGTTTTTGCTTACCAAGCCTCAAAGTACTAAAATAAGTTTACTTGATCTTGTAAGTGGCGATGAGATCGTCCGGCGTTGGAATTCCAGAGTCTGGGTTAAATTCGCCTTTAACGATGTAGATGGTGTCTGGAGAATTGACATCTCTAACAAAGCTTTTAATGGTCTGACCATTTTCATCAATCAATTGTACGACCATGATAGAATCTGGGTCAGCGGCTCCTATTCCCATAACTTCTTGTTGTCGACCATAGATGTTTGAAAATCGATGATCTAGCTGCTTAAGCCGGGTTAGGTCGACATCTTTCTTCGCTTGGTATGCGCCTATCAATACCCGTGATTTTATTTGTTTCTGGAGTTCGACGTCATGATGTTTTCCATAATCCGCAACAACCATCGCCCCCATGGCAAATGCCTTACCCACTTTTCGATCCTTAGATGTGGAATAGCCGAAGCTGGTATCGTAGAGCTTGCCACTTCGAGAATGGTCCAGTGCATATTTATGAAGAGTGTCGGCAAGAATACTTTCATTGTATCGATCAAAGTCATTAAGGGCGGCTTTGAGTAGAGCACTTGGTGTGGGATTTGTATTGAATAGAATCTGATTGGATACCATGTTTTGACTGACGTTCTGGAATATTTCCAAAACTTTATTGTCAGAGATATGACTTTCGAAGTCAGCAAGGCCTCTCCAGATCAATTCTGGATGATGCCAAGATTCCATTTTAAATTTCCAGATCTCGGGAGTTTTCGCTGTTACTTTTCCAAACATAAATTTATAGTCTTGGTCCACTAGATAGATGCCCAGATCTTCAGTGCCATTTTTTTTGTGTGCGTATTGAACTCTGTACTGTTTTTTAAATTCTAGGAATTCATCATAAAGAGTTTTTAAAATTTTTTGAGGTTTTTTCTTGAATTCATTACGGATTTGCCTCTCTTCAAGCTTTGTAAGAACGTAAGTTTGGAATTGCCTTGGGTCTATTCCAGCCGTTCCTATATTTTGTACAATTTTTTTCGAGCCTTGAGTTTTGAGGCTTAGTTCAAACTCACGTGGGATGAGTGGGGTAAAAAGTTCCGGAGCTTGATTGAGGGGGAGTCCTAAAGCTGATCGCTCTGAAAACTCATCTATAAGTCGATTGGCTGAAATGAGACCCGCCGAAAGACTCTGCACCCAATCACTCATGGGGCTTAGAAGGTCTTCATCGACGTCTAAAATCATTGGAGGTTGAATTCCGTGTCGATGAAAAGGTTCTTCAAGCATAAACATTCTCATCGTGCGACCATTGCCGTCTCCGAATGGGTGTATAGAGATAAGATCTCTATGGTAGGAAGCGGTTAGCTCGACAAGACTTTTAAGTTTCGACGTACTGCTAATAGGCCCAATTTTCTTAAATGCCATTTCGAAGGAATTGACACGTTCCTCCGTCAGGGCGCTGATGACTTTTCTCGTTAGGGTCTCATATTCTCGGCCACTCGGTGGTGCTTGGCCGAGCTTCAAGGTCTCTTGAAGTCTTTGAATTTCACTATATATTTCTGGGTGCGATTTTTTGATTCGATTCAGAGCTTCTTTTTTTAGGGTTGAAGGTGTGGGGTAGAGAATGCTCCCGGTAAATAGGCCGTTATATTCTCTTTTAATCTCAAATTCTAAGTATGGATTCAGGTTGATGGTGTCAACTTCTGTTTTTGATATGGCCCAAGACTTTGCAATAGTCCCTAGATTTTCATAATTTCTAATTTGCCCTCTAAATGCAGGCGCCAGTTCTTCGATCCCACCATCCATCATTTTACCATGTAGGCTTTTTAGGGTTTCCAGTTTGAAAGGAGTGTTTGATTTGCGAATAAACTCCCGAGCCTTCCTGTAATTTCTGAAGGCGGATTTTTTCTCAGTTTCCCAGGCAAAGTCATAGGAAGATTGAAGTTCTGAGTTTAGGAGTGCATGAATATTCTTCGACTTGGCGGCATCAAGTAGGGTTTGTGACCGGTCTGTGTAATCGATGAAATACATCGCGGACAAGATCTCATCTAGTTGAGCTTTTTCTTTTTTTGAAAGTGTGGATAGATTTGCAATTTGTTCTAAGTAAGAATTCTCACTTGAGGTCTTAACTATAGATTTGAAAAGTTGAGCACAGGTTTCGGGTTTTGATGGGCTAAAGCTTGCAGGCGTTCTTGTTAGATGGCTACAAGAAGACAGAAGGATCGAAAAAAGTAGAGAATATATCCTGGCAAATCTCTCAATCCTCATAAGTAATTATCGGACTTTAAGGTGTTTTTCCTTATGGTACTCGCGGCTGGTTAGGGCAGATATCTAAGCCTAGGGTGTCATAATCTTGACGCTTTCTAGGGGGTGCCTGACAGATCGGCTCCAGACTGTCACTTGTTTAACCGCATCTATGGAATGGTGTGTCTAAAAAGCGGGGAGATCAAGATGATTGCATTTTTTAAACGGGCTTTGCTCGGGGGACTCTTTTGTTTTTTTGTTGGCTGCGATATCCAGATAAATATCGATAATCCAGAAATTGGATTGGGTGATGGAACAGTTGAAGTGCCGACTGTCCCGGATGTTGATACTGGCGATGAAGCTGAGAATGATGACGATGGCGAAGACTCAAACGTTGGACGGCTGTCCGGGTTTGAGTTTGCTGAAGTTGAAACTCAGAATTTTGATTTCGAAGTTGCGGCTTCCATGCCTAAGCTTAGCCCCTCGTGCCTAAGACGTTCGGGACTAGAGCTGATTATATTGGACCCAGGGCATGACGATTCGGACAATTCAAGACGAAGCGACGCTAAAGACCCTGGCGGAAGCAAATACTATTTTAAATGGCCTAAGGTGCACGAAGGCCAAATGGCGCAAGTGACGGCCTACTTTGCTTATGAATATTTGGTTTCTCACCCGGGGCTTAGTGATAACCAAAGAAATGAATTGAAGACGATGATTCGCTTTACTCGTCATCCGGGTGAATCAAAATTTGGACAATATGAATCGGAGCGAGGCTATGGAGTCCAAGGAGGTACGATTACAAGTGGTGTCACCAACAGGCGAGATCGCATCAACCACATGATTACGAACCACCGTCCTTATGAGTCTTCAACAGGCACTTGGTCTCGCAGCAGAACTTGGGATCTTAAAGACAAAACAATTTTTCTTTCCATTCACGGAAATTCGACGACTTACTTTGAGGAGGGGGACCATACTTGGTTAATTCCAGCAAAAAATGACTCTGGTCTCTCTGGCGTTCAAGCCCTGATTCGTGGACTCAAAAAAGGTTGGGAGACTATGTTTGGGGATTTTTTAGAAACGGACAGTGGAGATTCGGCTGAAGTTGTGAGGCTAAAAAATGGGAGTCAATCGTCAGTGAGAGAAGAGAGCATACGCAGTGCTGAGCACTCGACAGATCTCGCTGTCCTTAGCTCCAACGTTAAAACCGATCATAAGCTACTTTTAGAGGGCTTTGTTATGAACGGAAAGATAGGTAAGCTCGCTCACTTAGATATGTCTCAGGGAGCTTCATCAAAGAAGCTAGTTTTTAAGCGAAACAATACGATCGTGAAAAGTTATGATGTCGCGGGAGTATATTTGGCTTACGCAAGAAGTATCGCAGCTGGGCTGGTCAGTCGCCTGAATTGTGAGTGAAAAGTGGCTTGCCTGATGAAGCTTTGGTATTAAGATGGGCCCATGAATAATCTTAATACTTCTCGTTTATTTTCTTTATTGCTTTCTATCGTCCTTTTAGGAGGGTGTACGAAAGAAGAGAGCAAGCAAGCTTTTGTTCCAACTCCCGACTACCAATCAGAAATTGCAGGTGTTGTTGAGTTTATCGAAAATCCAGAATCAGTGTATTTTGATGCTGCTTCAAAGTTTGTTTTTGTGTCAAACATTGCGGGGGATGGCGCGGTTAAAGATGCTAATGGTTGGATTTCGAAGCTGGATTCAGCAGGAAAAATGTTGGAGCCGAGATGGATCTCTGGATTGGATGCTCCTAAGGGCATGAGAAGCAGGGGGGATATCTTGTGGGTCAGTGATATTGATCGCGTTCACCAGATCCAGATTTCAACCGGAAAAATTCTTAAATCAACCGACGTTGAAGGCGCTAAATTCCTCAACGATATCGCCATTGATAAATCGGGAAATGTTTTTGTGTCCGATACCATTACGTCTAAGATTCATTTGATCTCAGGGGATACTGTTCAAGTCTTCGTCGAAGGGCCCGAATATGAAAGTCCCAACGGACTTCTCGTCGATGGGGACGAGCTGTTAGTCGCAGCCTGGGGACTCACCACAGATTGGACGACTAAGGTGCCTGGAAAACTCTATGCCTTGAATCTCTCGACCAAGAAACGCAGAGATATCACTCCAATGCCTCTGGGCAATCTCGACGGACTCGAAATTGAAAATGGAGGGAATTACTTGGTGAGTGACTGGGTAAGCGGGAAAGTATACCGAATTTCTAAAGATGGCTCGGCAAAAGAGCTTCTAAGCTTGGAACAAGGAGCTGCGGATATCGGATATGTTCCTGATTCGGGGCTTCTTATCGTGCCGCAAATGGCAAAAAACAAGGTGAGCCTCCACAAGTAAGATTTAGCGATACTCTTGGAAAAAATCCCTTGATGGGGAGGAAGGTGTGTTTGTGACGGTTAAGTAGATTCGCCCCATTTCTCTTCCGTCTGTGGTCTCCACGCTGATCTTCCAGTCGCCTTCTTGGTAGTTCTGCTTTACGGCATAACCTCGATATCCCTGTGAACGACCACCCTTCACATTCATTGGTATTCTGTCAGTAGACATCCATCCCTTTTTTTCATCAAAGAAGTACCAGTGCAAGATCACAGAATCTTTGAAGTCTGCGGGAGAATAGATGCTGGCGAAGAGATAAATTTTATCTCCAGCCTGAGCTTTAAAGTTCTGATCCCCACTATTCCAAATTTTCCACCAGGCGTTTTCATGAGACAAGACGTATTGACCATCCACCTTCTCAATATTGTGATAGATCCCAAGCTCTTTCGCTGCCATGGGAACCGGTGGAATCCAGCCAAATATATAACAAAGCAAGAAGATCCCAATGACGGCAAAGGAAGGGTGGAGAAATTGCTTTTGTAGGCCTTCCGTACTTTTGCCTTCCATATATGTGAGCAATTTTTTATAGGCGACAACCACGAGCCCCGAAGTGCATAAAATGGCGAGAATGGTTGGAAGGATTCCCACGAAGCCCAATCCTACTGGAATCACGATTGAGAAAAATGAGAGGAGGCAGATCACCATTAAAGCCACTCGGACGCCCCCTTGACGGTTTTGAACAAATTTAAGTTCGTTGGCGACAAGTAGAAAAGCTAGTAGGCACAGGAAAACCAGAGAGCTAAAGATCGAGGAGCTTTTGAGGAAAAACAGAGAATAGACGCTTAGGAGTCCTCCGAGGAGAAAATGAAAAATCGGGGCAGAGTAAGGCCAGAATTTTCGCAGTACATGGGGCACTTCTTTGATCTTAAATGTTTCTAGTAGTTCAATGGCAATGACAAAGCCGGCGATGGCTAGATAGAGAGACTGCTGCGCAATGCCAAAGGCATCGTCTACCTCAGATAATGTAAAGACATCAAACAAGAAGCCTCCTACAAAAAAGGCGATATCGACCCGGGTCTCGTTCTCGGAATAGAATTTTAAGAGTTTATCTTTCATGCCTTATCGGGAGTTTAGCATGAGCTTGTCAAAGTAGAAGAATTGCAGAGCCGTAGTTGTTGAAAGCGTCAACGAACTCACGCAGTCCTGCTTTAACCTGGTTGTAAGCTCGAATAAAATTTGGGAGTGAATCACTCTCAAGGTACATTTACCAAAGGCATTTATCAGTTTGAAGATCCGTCGGGCATGTTGATAGCCGCAAGAGTGCCAGCAGCTGGGGCAGCAGATTTGTTCGATGGAACGCAGGTGGTTGTGCGTCCTAATCAGATTGGAATCTTTGTCTACAAGGGCGAATATGCCGATCTACTTACGAGTGGTCTAAAGACGCTTAAAACGGGAAACATTCCCGTTCTGACGAGATTGTCGAATTTTGCTTTGGGCTTCAAAAGTCCACTTCTTGCTGAGATTTGGTTTTTTTCTTTAAGCCAATTCAATGGACGACGATGGGGAACTAGGCAGTCGGTAATTTGTACGATTGAGGGGCACCCCGTTCCCGTTAAAGCCTTCGGAACATTCTCTGTAAGGGTTCTCAACCCGCGCAAGCTTCATTCTACAATGATAGGTACCAAATCCGTTTATTCGGTTTCTGATGTCGATGATTATGTGCAGGGAGAGATTTTGGAGCGGCTGCCCGATGCGCTTAGCCTTATTAGAAGTTTTAATGAGATCAACACTCTTCAGGATGAGGTTTCTGACAAGTTGGAGGAACTAGCCAATGAGTCTCTAGAAAAGGTGGGGCTCGAGATCAGCAAGCTTCAAGTACTTTCGATTCAACCGCCTAAAGAGATTATGCAGGCCCTCGATGCAAAAATTGCCATGAATCTTATCGGGGATCAAAGGCAGTACCTACTTTATAATGCCGCAAAAGGATTGAGGGGTGATGGAAGTTCGGGTTCTAGTGCACAAGATCCTGTGCAGGTGATGATGGGAATGATGATGAGTAAAGGAATTATGGGGCAAGACTATCATCAAAGCGAACGTGCAAGTAGTTTGGCTGATTCGAGTGAGACTCGTGGCCGAGATCAGCGCCCTTGTCCGAGTTGTGCCAATTTGAATTCTAGAAACTCTAAGTTCTGTTCTCAGTGCGGAGGCAAGTTATGAGTTTTGAAACTGAATGTGAATCGTGCGGGGCTCCCAGCGGTCCTTCGGTCGGAGTCTGTCCGTACTGTAAGACGCCTTTTTCGAGTCAGGTCCCAGACAACCCTGCTGTAGCGGATCTTCACCAACTGTATGAAAGCGGTAAATTAAAAGAAGCTGTTTCTATGGCTTCTATGATGGCGAAAGAAGAAAAATATCTTGCGGATGCCTCTTTCTTGGTTCTATACGGAAAAATTCTTATTGAAGTTGAAGGGCCTAGCGGGATAGTGAAGTCGTGTTTCGCCAAAGCGGCCACACTCGATCCAAAGTTTTCTGAAGAGTCCAAACTTTATGTTTCCATGATGGCAGCAAGAAGTCTCTTTAGGAAAGGCTTGTCCGACCCTGGGGAGTTAAGGTTCCTAGAGCTTCTTAAAGAGCATCCTCACAATCCCCACTTACTCTTTCTTCTGGCAGCACACACTTTTTGGGTCGATCGTGAAACTCAGAACTCCGTCAGACTACTTGAGCAGTGCGTGCAAGTTCGTCCAAACTTTGCCAGGGCCTGGGGCTGTCTTTTTGCTATTTATAAATTTTTGAAAGACAAATCGAACATGCAACGCTGTAGCCAGGAGTTTCTTCGATTGGAAGACAATGAAGAGATGAAGAAGTTCATCCAAACTCAAATTGAAAAGTGACTGTTGAGGCCGGCGCGCTCTTTAAAATCCCTATGGGGTTGTCGCGTTCTGAATCTCTTTCAAAATTTTACGACATTCCATAACGCTTAGAAGTTTTGCAACGGGGTAATTCCAAATGGCTTCTTTGTGCGCACGGCGAGCAATTCTGGGAATGTCCGTGTCTAAAATTTCCGGAAGACCTCTGGGAATTTGTAGGGAAGCTGAAAGGTGCTCGATTCTTGATATAAATAAATGGGCGAGTGCTTCCTCGGAAGACGCGTCGCGGGATTCTCCTATGAGCCTCGCGAGTTTTGCTAGTGATGGGCTCACTTTTGGCATTGAGGCTTTGAGCACTCGCGGA
>Ga0100385_1005606_pt1 | contig 10490 bp, 10 predicted proteins | sample CryGeymeta201509_FD_81543 | JGI IMG/M metagenome (GOLD analysis project Ga0100385, IMG submission 81543) | Groundwater microbial communities from Crystal Geyser aquifers in Utah, USA - Crystal Geyser metaG 2015-09 | ecosystem: Environmental > Aquatic > Deep subsurface > Groundwater | place: USA...
TAACGAAGCTGCTGGTTTGACGTTCCCTATAGGCCTAAGGTCAGCTATGCGACTTGATCCTGACAGCATACTGATTGGTGAGATACGCGATGAAGAAACCCTTAAGATTGCATTCAGAGCATCTGAGACAGGGCATTTGGTATTGGCAACGCTGCATACTTCAGATATCCGCACAACAATAGATCGTCTGGTCGGTTTAGGCGCAGATAAAGGCCACCTTGAAAGTCAAATTCGCGGGATTATCGTACAGAAACTAATCAAAGTTAAATGTACTACTTGTGATGGCACCGGTTTAGTTATGGAGGCTATTGAGCAAGAAGAGCCTCAAGAGCGTCAATGCAGAAAATGTAACGGTCGTTTTTATACCGGCCGAACCATTGTTTCAGAATGCGTATATATCAATGGACCAGAGAAGGCTAGGCAGTTGATGGACAGAAGCGTTCCGCCATGGTGGGCGAGCAAAATGGATGATGCGTATGGAAAATACAAAGAGGGTATTACCGATCAGCGAGAATTTATTAATGCTTTTGGAGAAGAAGCTCGGGTTATGTTGCTAGAAAAAGGTGAGGAGATTACAAGTGAGCGCTGAGAGAGCCTACGGCAAAATAATTCTTAAAGAATACATTGTTACCATTAGGCAATCTAATAAAGTTGTTAAGAAAAAAGTATCCGCGATAACCCCTGACGCAGCGAGAGCTGGATCAGAGGTTTATGGCCGAGTCATTAATGTCAAAAAAGCCCCGATTTCATTTGGTACAATTGTAAAGACGGCATTGGGTAGTATTCCCATGGTTGGCAATACTTTTGCCTCATTGGTGACCAAAAGGCTTTCATCAAACGATCGCTTTCAATTTTTTCAAACGCTATCCAACTTTTTAAAAGGGTATACGGTAGATGAGTCGTTGAGAATGATGAGTGAAAACTTCTCAAACCCAATTAAGCGTATTTGCAATGAAATTAGGATGTTGCCTTCAGATGACTTTGCAAATCAGCTTTCTATTTTAAATGAAAAAGATTTTCCACCCATATTTGTAGAGGTAATACGTGCTAACTCAAAGGTAACCTCGTTATCCGAAACGTTAATGGAAGTTGTTCGCTTTGAACGCAAGATCCTTGAAATAAAGAAGCAAGACAGACTTGGAATGTACATGGCAATCGGTTATTTCTTAGGTGCCTGTTTTTCGATGATCGGTTTGTGGTATTCGTATCCCATGTTAGATGGCATGAAGTACTTCGATATCATTCCTAAGGAAGGTGATGCAAGAGACAGTCTTAATTTCCTGATGTGGCTTTCTGAGATTTGTTACATAGCCGCGAAATATATTTTATATGCATGGTTTGGTGTGGCTATAGCGTTATGGCAAGGTGGTTGGTTTATCCCAATCTTGACAGATAGGGCAATTCTGTATGTTCCAATACTAAGGGAAGTATTATTGCTCAGGGGGAACTTTCTTGCTTGTTATCAGGTCGGTGTCTTAGTTGAGAAGGGGATTGAATTAAGGTCTGCAATTGAACAGGTAGAGAAGTCTTTGGATGCAGGTGCCCTTAAAACCGACTTTAAACGTGTATTAGATTTAATGACTCAAGGCGCTCCAGATTGGCAAAAAGGATTTTATAGCTTCAGCGACTTAGATAGGGCGCTGTTAATGAGCGCGGGTAGCAGTAAGGAAGTGGCACAAGTATTTCAAGCGCAGGCTGATCAGTTTCTTCTTAATCACAGAGCTGGTATTCGCTGGTTGAGCATTTGGCATATTGCGGTTTCAGCAGTATTTGGTCTTATCCTAATTTACGCTTTAACTATTATTATGTTCCTGCCGGCGGCTGGTGGTTTGCAGATGGTTGATCAATTTTAAAATGATAATGGAGTTATCATAATGAAGATATATTTAGCAGTTTTGACACTATGCCTTTTGTCAGCACAGACATTTGCTGTAGAAGAAAACCTCGATGAACCGACTCAATCTGTTGAGGCCAACTCTAGTTCTTCAAGGGTTTTACGTGGGAATTATCCACAGATATACTCAAGTTCTTTGCATGACGAGATGTCAATTAAAGATAAGTATATAGAGGGAGGTGTGTACTATTTGAGAGGAGAGACGAATTCTTTTGGTGAAGACGAAGCAGTTAACACACAACAAGAAATCATTCTTTGTTCTAATGGTGATAAAACGTTTACTGAAGTGGCAAAATCCTCTATGTCTAAGGTGCTTTTTGCCGATCACGATGGAAAAGTAATCAAAGACTCTGCATCTATTGGTGTTTTGCCTAATCAATTCATTGCCGATCTTGAAGAAGGATTAACCAACAATGCAAACAACAACACAAAAGGCAGATTCTGTTACAAAGTAAACAATCCAGATGTAAATTACAAAACAGTTGGGGCTGAAAATGCTTCATTCTGTGCCAAAGGTTCTTCAACCGGAATATTCGAGGATCCTGTTACTCGGAATCGGTGCGAGCTTATCCTTGATATCGATCTTAAAGCTGGTGAATCGAGATACTTAAGGCAGCCTCAAGGAAACTTTAGAACAATATCTCAGGGATTTGTTCGTTGCGCCAACGAAGGGCTTGGACAACCTGAGTTAGAGTTGATCTCCAACCCTTCTAACTGTGGAGCTAACAACGCAAGCGCATGTAATTTCTCCTGCATATGGGCTGACAACAGTGCTTGTTCAGGAAGTGTTATGCCACGATGGGGTGGTGGAGCTTGCGGTGGTGTTGGTGCGACAATATTTTTAAACGATGTCATCAACATAGAGGCATCTCGTGCATTGTCTTTTGATTTTCAAAATGGCACTCAGTACGAGGGAAGCGCTCAAATGAACTGCCAATCAGTGGGAGAGACTGCTGTTTGGGTTATTGTCAGCTCTAATTGTACAGAGGTTGATGAATAATAAGTATTTTGAGCTATATTAAGAGATGTATTTTGGACTGCGGCAATGGATGGCTATGCGTAATTTGTTTTTTTTGACTTTTATATTGTTTAGCTCATTCTCTTTTGGGGAAGAGCTTAACACGCTTGAATTTACGCAAGCTTATATCGATTGTGTTAAGACATTCAATGGTGAGTCAACTGACACTGAAAGCATCGGGAAAGTTGATTCTGCTTTAATGAATGGTCAGCTTTTAGATGGTGATATTGATGCCAATTATTGGGATTTTATGAGCTGCATAACACCAGCCGTCTCTGGCTCTACCTCTACTGGAGTCACAACAACTGACGGGTGTGCGCCAGAAGTAAAAAAAATGAATACACCGGACATTCAAGTGTATTTGCCTTTCAAAAAAATTGGTAGTCGCGCCGTTATAAATGGGCACCAATTCTCATGTACTGATGGTGGCTGGGTTTTTATATCCAGCACGGGTCAGGACAGGCGTGATGCGTGCCCAGCTAGTCAAAAGACATTCGGAAACTGCACCTTTAATACTCCCAACCTTCAACATAACCAAGGTGGCCAGTTCTTTAATCAGACTGATGGTTTGGACGGAAGCATATTTGCATATTGTAATGATGGGAATGTCGTCGTTGGTGCTTCAACGTGCGCTCCAAGTGACTGTGAAGTAGGAAAGCGCGTGCGTTGGCATGCTCAAGATTTAAATGGCGTATATCTCTGTGAAGGAGATGTTGCAGCCAACGGATTGGTTTTCAGTTCGTTAGATGATTTGCAGTATTATTCCACTGCGGATGCGGCTCGAAACTTCTCTGTTGTCCCAACTGGTGAGGCAAGGTATGTATGCGAAGACGGTGATTGGAAACGCGTTGCTGGCGTCGGTTTTTGCCGATACAAAACGCCAGAAGAAAAGGTTTGTAATGAAATAAGCATTGGTAATGTGAAAGATCACTTTTGCCAATAATGTCTAGGGAGAGACAGAAAATGAAATTCAAGTCGTTATTGTCCGTTCTGTTACTGAGTGCTTCATTGCCTTCAGTCGCAGATACTATTCTAGGTGAGTTTGCACCACCTGGTTACGTTGGAACAAAAGCCCATACCCTAACAATGATAGATGCACATACTGTGTGTCTTAATGAAGCTGGTGTTGGTTATACAGCAACAAGTGTTACTACAAACTCATTCGAGACGACATATAGAGTTTGCATGAAAGAGTACACGCCATTTAGAACGTCTGGTGAGGGCATAGGTGGCGACTGTTCTACTCAAAGCGTTTCTTGGGGGCAATGCGGTGGTGTAGTCAACTCTGGATATCAAGGGCTTTCCTCTTTTGTAAGAAATACCTCTAATACAGACGACTATGAAGGCTATGCAAATTTTATGTGCGTAGACAATAACTGGGTTTACTTGTCAGGTGGTTGTTCTAAAACTGCTGATGTTTGTGAGGCTGGTTTGGTTACTCAATGGGGCGTTACATCACCACTGTGGGCAGATATTGACCCCGACACTGTGTACACTGATAAATATGGACAAGTACGCCATAAACCCAAGGTGAATTGTGCAGCTAAAATGGAAAGAGCATACTCTGGAGATTATGTTGAGCAATATGTCACTTCCCCTGAAACAGATCTAGGTCGTTACAACTCACAAAGTAACGCGCCATTTAGATGTTTTGATGGTGCTTGGAACAGAGAGCCAATTGATGGGGGTAACTGTGGTTATGAACCTAAGAGTTGTGATGCAAAATCTGTTACTTACAATGGCTGTTCGTTCGATATTCCTGCGCTATCGCATGACGAAATATATATCGATTCCACTCCCACCCCTTTTAGTTCTATTGGGCATGCTGAGGCGTATTGTTTCGATGGGCAGTTGGAAATAAAAAGCCAGTCATGCCAGTTATCGTGTGAGTCCAATTTTCCATCAAGACAGTGGTTGCCAGAAAGTGCAAGTGATGCTGGCCAATGCATGCATACTAATTTCAGCTCGCCATCACGAATGTCGCCTGGGTCAACTAGGTTGATTGAGAATGAAGAAATCGGCATGAAAGGTAATGTTACCTATACATGTAATAACGGCACTGTTTCTACCACATCATCTACATGCAAACCACAGCCTTGTGAATCTATACCAGCAGGGACGTGGTTTGGTTCTGACGGCTCTTTTTGCCAACATGAAGCTGTCAGTGGGTTCTGGGAGGATGGCGAAGTGCTGTTTAAAGAGTCTGAGCTTGATATGTTTATATCAACCGGAGTCGCCAAATATTCGTGTGCTGGTGGTGTAATGACCATGACAGAGTCGGTTTGTGATAATACATCAACGGTCATACCCTGCGTTTCGCATGAAATCAACCTACCACCACAAGCTCCTGTAACACAGCCGCAAGATCCTCTTAATCCCCCGTTTCAGGACGCTTGTTCTGAATCTTTCGGAGGAGAGTACATTTTGATCAACGGCGCTTGCTGTGGCGTTATAGATCGGAATGGCAGAACACCTAGAAGGTTCGATGTATGTTATCAGATCCCTTAAACGCTATTGAGAAAGAGTTGCTTAGATTTCTAAGCAACTCTGGTTGCTACGAACCAACCAAGTATGGTTATGCAGATGTTGCGTATATATCGCCTGACATGGCGCGTTATTTTGCTAATTCACTACTTGGCGTTAAAGGTTGGTACAAAGACAAAGTTCATGAATACAAACATCAATCATATTTTGTTCAACAAGTGCTAGATGATAACTTTAAAGTGCCAGAGCTACCACTTTATGCAATTGAAAAGTTAGATGTTTCACTTTATCAATATATTATCTGGCAGTCATTAAAGCCCAACTTCTCTGCTGCGTTGATCAAAATGGACGGTAAGGCTGATCTTTTAGTTGCCTTTGATAAGTCCAAGCAAAATGATAATGTTCTGTATTATTATGATAACGATCAGATTTTAAAACCATTAAATATAAAAAAAATGAGAGATGCTGGATACCAAGTTATACTCGATAGCACTTTAATAGCAGAAAGCTTGAAAGGTATGCTAAAGTTCAGACGCCCACAACTTGCAAAGGTCTCAGCCATTGTCGCGCTAGAGATATGTCGAGCAAATAGTAGAAAAAAAATAAATATGTCAAAGATTGCTTAATACTATTTTATTTTGCTAGTATACCCAATTAATGGATTTAAATAGTCACCTAAAAGGAATTTACTGTGCCTAATGGAAAGTATTTTGTGAAAACAGCTGTTGCATGTTTAGTTATGACTTCAGTTTCAAGTTTTTCTCAAGACAATAACCCCTTTGAATTTAAACCTCGACAAGAGGTTGCTGTTGTTCAGACTGCTGTTCAAGTTGATACTAGAGAATTAAGTGCGTCTCAAAAAGAGCAGGTTATCGCTTTGCTTACGGAATTTTTGAGTGATGCGAGTGTTAACTCCTCAGATTCTCTATTTCAAATAGGCGATGGTAAAAATTACCTTGTCATTCCAGATGAAGACAAAATAGTTGGGAAAATATCTGGACGATATATCATATGGGATGAAAGCAGACAAAAAAACACTTATCACAATTCATCTAAAATTGATGATGTGGTTACTGTGACTGAATACTCAAAAATTGCAGAGTCGCAGGATGAAGCAATGTCTAAAGTTGGGTCGAAATTAGTTGAAGGTATTCAGGGAATTAAGCAAAAGGCGTCTGATTTATTGCCTGATGCTCCAAAAGCAAATGCCCAAGGTGAAATTCAGCTTGGAAAACAAGCTAAAGTAAAGAAATAACAGGATTATCATTATGAAAAGGATTTCGTTTAGCAAGTGTTTGCTTGCTACAGTAATTTCGATTGCGCTATCTGGTTGTGCCAATAATTCAATTAAAGATTTCGGTAAAGTTAAGCAAGACACGTTTGATAAGTCGATTAGTGAAGGTTTAGTTAAAGCGAAAGGGATTTGGGGGTCTCAGTATCAGCCAATTACATATAGCTTGCGCTCAGAAGAGCTTTTTGCCAAGAAAGAGAAAATAGCGCCTGTTTATTTAACCGGTAAAGATCTTTCTGGTTTGTCGTTAAATTCAGGATCCACGCTTAATCAATTAGCTGTGGCGTTGGGTGATATTTATAGTGTCAACTTTCTCTTCGAAGGTGACGGAAAACTGGGTGAGAAGCCATTTTCTATACCAAATTTTAAAGGTAATTTGGGTGAGTTAATTAATCTAATCGAAGAGCTTCATAACATTTCTATTAACTACGTTTCTGGAAACACTTTCATTGTCGAGAATGGCAGCAGATTTATTCTATCAATTCCACCTAACGAAAACGTTGCCAAAACTCTTACTGATGATTTGAAGGGCATTGGTGCTGAAAAAATTGTAGTAAACCAACTGTCTGGTTCACTTACCTATATGGCAAGTTCTAAGCAGCAGCGTGATGTAGAAAAGTATATTAAACGTTTCTACGGAAATTTTGCATCAGTAAGAATGCAAGTTACAGTATTCTCCGTTTCGCTTGATGAGAGCTTTGCAGAAGGCTTTGATTGGAGTTCCATTAATATGGTGCTAGGGAATGTGTCGGCTGCCATACTGAATGCGGAAGGTGGCGTTTTAGGTGCAATTGCGAATGCTGGTAGCGAAAACAGCTCAAATAGTACTGGTTCTAACAGTAGTGGATCGAACAGTGGAAGTTCTGGAAGTTCTGGTAGTACTGATTCTAGTGGTAGCACTCAAGGCAGTAGCTATGGCTCTGGATACAATAAGGATGCTCAGTTCGAAGGGAGTAATTTGGGTGATATTAATTCTTATACTCAGTTGAGCAAAGGTAAAATTGGCTTAGGTGCTTTTTCAAGCACAATTGCACTTGATGCCACTATTGACTGGCTCAATCAGTATGGTGTGACTCGCACTGATCAAAGTTTCTTTATTGAAACGCATACGGGGGAGAAGGCTGAGGTTGAGTCAAAAAGGACGCTTCCGTTTAACAAGAATCCTTCTAGCAATATAGTGGCTTCTAGTACGCCTATCGTATCTAATAGTTCTTCAACTGAAGAAAAAGAAGTTGGTGTGACCATGGGTGTTACACCATATTTTGATGCTTCTTCTGGTGAAGTGCATATGAGTATGGATGTGGAGCTTGCTACCTTAGTCGGTTTTGAAGATGTCGATTTAGGCAATGGTTCATCAATCAAACAGCCAAGTGTGCAAACTCAGAAATTCCCTACCACCATCAGGATGAAGGCAGGTGAATCTAAAATATTTGGCGGTATTATTTTTGATTCAGTGGTTGAGGAAAAGAGCAATCCTTATTTCCTAGATGAATATGAAGATACAACCGGTTATAGAACAACTAGTACATCGAAAAGCGCCTTGTTTGTTCTCTTGAGACCAACTGTAGTGCTGTTCTCAAGTGAAGTTGATCAAAAATCTAAAAACAAGGAGTAAGCATGTCTAAGTCACTTAGTTTTACGGACTCCTTGAAATCTAGCTTGGGCATGGCGGATTCAGATAGTGTGGATTTTCTTGCCAGAAAGGCCAATCATGTTTACCTTGGCTATTTTGCAGGAACCGAAAAAGAGGTACGTGCAAGTGTTATGGAGTTTATTCAGGCTTATGTAAGAGATAACGAATTGTCTCGCTCTAAGGTTTATTACAACATAGAGTCCATAACAGGCCACCCATACTTTGAAGATGGTTTTGTATTTGAAATACACGAAGGTGGTGATGGTCGCTCTTATATTGAGTTAGTGTTGAAGGCGTTTGCAGAAAAAACCAAGATCCAAACGATACCGTTAACCAATGGTAGGTCAATATCCTTGCAAAAGAAACCTGGTAACATTGAGGCCTATTTGAACGCTAGTGAGGAAATGGCTGGTGATGTTAATTTCATTGATATTCAAGGAAGGTCAAAGCCAATAAAGCGTTTGTTTAAAGATAACTATATATTTTACTACGTTTCTTTGGTTTTCGCGGTGTTAGGCGCTTTTTCCATCGCTTTTGCAATGCTGTTTAAGTTTGTTATTTATAACGAAACTAAGATGTATGAGTTAACCACCAACACAGCCTTTGTAACATCAATGCCTGACAAAGCTTTATCAGAAACAAACTCGACCGACACTGACAGGTTGACTAGTATTCAATTTGCCACTAGGAAAGGCTGGTTCATGACCTTTCAAAAGCGAGATTTTAATACATCAGAGCTTGAGGATTATGAGGTTAGAATTGATAAAGACGGAAAGAGAACCGTAGTTAAGACTACGTCAAAGAATGATGAAAAGGATAAAGCTAAATCAAAAAGCGAAGATAAGGCTAGAGGAAAGGAGAAGGCAGGTGGTAAATAAGAAGGAATTGATAAAAAACGATAAATTTATTGTTGGCGCTGTCCTGCTTGCTTTGGGTGTCGTTTTTTGGGGAGCTACATTTCTAATATACAAGAACCCAAAACTTGAGCCTGATGTTCAAGAGAGAAGATCAAAAGACGTTTCTGCTTGCAGTCGTTTTGCGCAAGATTTGGGTTATAAAGTCGCAACTAAAAGCCGTTCAGAGCTTGAAGTTACAACATTGGAATTTAATGATCCAAAGTTTACTTATTTGAACGTTAAACAATTGGCGCTCGGTTGCGCTAATATGGAGCCGGTTGCATTTTGCTTAGGGTCAGGAGAGGTTTGTGATATTAAAGATGCGTCTTATGGCCTTAAAATCAATCTTTTTTTTAAAGAACCTAAAGCGAATTAGTTTTGAAATACATATATTGTTTTTTAACGTTCTTTGCATTTTATATCCCCAATGTTTTCGCGGATAATTTAATCGCGGACAATGGGGAAAAGGAATCGATTTATATTTTCACCTATCTTAGCCCTGGTAGCCACGCAATGGTGAATGCGGCTAATGCTTGGGAGTTTATGGTTGAAAGAAGAGGGCTTCACAAAGACGCTAAACTTTACAGATTGCCGTATATAGATGAAACTGTTGAATCAACTGAATATGCTGCCAAAGCTTACTTTATGCTCAGGCAGCTAATATCTAATAAAGCAGTTGATCACTTTTCTTTAGAGCCAAAGCTTTACAGTTTATTTAAGACCGTGGTAGTTGACGATATTGTGCTGAATAACTTCTTTATCGACAACGTAGATGGCCTTTCATTAGCGGAAGCTGAAAGGCTGAATCGTGCTTCAATGATTTATATAAGGCACACCCTAGATATACAAGAAAGCTTTCGTTGTGAAAAACTTCCTTGTGCACGAGTTAGTTCTGGTGGGAAAACTTACATCGTAACGTTAGATCCGCAAAAAGAAGATCCATTAACGGAGTTTTGGGAACATGTATCGATTATTTTACTTTAGCCTCCTGATGCTTGTGCCTTTAACATCCTTTGCCAATGACATTGATGTGTTGAGAGGGTTGGTTGATAAGGAAGTTGTTGAAGGGAATTTAAAAACCAATATGAATATTTCATTCGGTGATGGAATGGGTGAAAAAGTTGAGATGATCGACCGAATAGGCTTGTCGAATTTGTTTTTAGTTAATATAGATGGAAAGCCTTATGTTTCAGATGGCACAGGAGGTTTCATTTCCAGCCAAGCTGATTTTAAACGCTTTACAAACTCGGGGTTGTTTAATGCGCTGGCGACTA
>Ga0100385_1005614_pt1 | contig 10481 bp, 10 predicted proteins | sample CryGeymeta201509_FD_81543 | JGI IMG/M metagenome (GOLD analysis project Ga0100385, IMG submission 81543) | Groundwater microbial communities from Crystal Geyser aquifers in Utah, USA - Crystal Geyser metaG 2015-09 | ecosystem: Environmental > Aquatic > Deep subsurface > Groundwater | place: USA...
ACCACTAATGACAGTCTTGCTGGGGGTGCAAATGGTTACAAAATGAAGGAATAAGTTAAAATAGAAGTAGGATCATAATAGACTCTTTACTTTCCCGATTTGACTGAGGAGGGCAGAAAGCAGCTAAATGAGAATATATTTATGGATTTGAATGACTACCTGAAAGAGTACATAGATCCTGAGCCAGTGAATTAATAAGCTTTTGATAAAAAGATTCACAGCGAACTAGAGGCATAGATGGCAGGATGGTTGGAGAAGCTAAAAATTGATTTTGATAATTTATGATTACTCTATATCTATACAATACTAATTGATATATTTTTATTTCTAAAGGATATTAGTTGATTGAGTGCATATAAGGATATTACGCCATGATATCAAGATATTCAAAATAGTCATTATGAGTTGATAAATATTCACAGTATCAGTGTTGTTGAGGATTGTTGGGTCGAGGATAGTTGATCTCGTTAGACCTGAACTAGCCTTGTTGAAATTTATTTGGACCTGGCATCATGAGGTAAGGTGGCATTGGCTGAGGGATCCCGTACTGAGGATTTCCCCCAAAGTTAATAAAAGGAGGAGGTGGAATCAACAGTTGTTGATGTGGATTCTGAGGTCTTTCATTTTTTCCCTTGACGAACTGATTATATTCGTTTCTATCTTTGGCACTCATATGCTGAGTGACATAGGGCTTATTACTTCCGAACATAGGTTTGATTTTTTAGTTTTCTAAGTACTCAACAAGCAATCTGCTGTAGGCTTATCTGCATCAAAAATGGAATACTTGGAGCCGAAAGTAATGGTGGCGCTACGGGTCACTTTTGACATGTTGACTGGAGATAGACTGCAAGACAATATGGGCTGATAATCGGAGAATGCTTCTTCAAGAGCAGCAGTGGTGATATGAGGTTGAAGACCTCCAACAAAAGCAGTATAGCTATCTTTGTTGGCATAAGGTCTAACAGTAACATCATAAGCTCCAACTTTTCCTCCTCTGAAATTCTGAAGAGCCTTGTCAGCTGTAGCAGCAGAGGTGTAAACAACCGTGGCCATTTTGTTCTCGACTCTGATCTTTTATCTCAGCTGGCCTATTTTTCTGAATTATTCCTGAATCATATTATATCTACATTTAAGACTTGTTCAATGTTGTCTTGATCTTTTATCTCGGATAAAACCTTCAAAAATAGTTTTTTGTCGGTCTCATCATTTTCAGTCATGGCATATGCTCTTGATGGTCTCAGTTCGTAACCTTTGACAACAAGTTTAGTGGGTGTAAAGATACATTTTTATGCGTCTTCATCGCTTTTGAATTGGATATACAAATGTCTAAACTTGGAATTTTCCTTCTCGAAGCCATGTCCCTCCTTTTTATCGACAATTTTTCCAACCTTTTCTTAGAGATATCCAACAATTTCATCATTGCTGATTGTCTCAGGAATCCTGCCGATGAAAATTTGAGCTTCTGTGAAGGGCTTTTTGATTGTCACAGTTTATTTGTTGATTATGACAGTCTTTAGCTTGCAAATCTCATCAACCTTTTTGGGGGAAACCTCCAAGAATGCTTGGTATTTTCCATCTTTCTTGCGTAGAATTATATTCTAGAGACTAAGTTCAGCTTGGGGAAGAGCCTTAATGATGAGAGACTTCACTTCCAGCTCTGGAAGGATAGGCACCTCATACAGAACAATGTGGTCACGACGGTCTTTAGACTCCATCAACTATCGATATAATATCAGTTTAATAAAGTTCCCCCGAGGCGCATTTAAGCGATGAAATATACTCACAATGCATTAACATCAATCACTGTCTAAAAAGTTGAAAACATCACCACCTCAATGACTAGGGCAGGACTTGGTGACGACACCTATCGCCGACAAAGAGACAAATAAAGATACCTCAAGTTTAAAGCAGAACAGGCGGAGAGATAGGAACAAATGAGAGACTAATTTTTGAAAGGGAGAGAGGAGAAGATCAAGTCTGCATAATAAAGAACTCTCAAAAAGAGTTTGAAGAGGCAAAAAAAGAAACAGAAACAGAAACAGCTTAAGAAAAAAGCTCAGCTGATGAAAAAGCTTCAAGACGGTGAGGAAAACGAGGATGAAGAAGAAAATTCATAGTCAGTTCCTATTCCAGGTCCAATTGTTCAGTAATAAGAAGAGGTCAAATATAATTGATAGCTTTGTGTTAGTTTCGAGATATTCTCTTTTAGTTGAACTGTAAACTACACTCCAGAGTCAATATTATCAAATCGAAAGATATCATTGGGTATTGATTGCGTTAAAGATATTTTCTGTAAGAAGAATTTAGGCTTATAGAGTAGCTCTGCACTTTCCTTCTTCTTCAGCACTTCGGTCAACCTTTGAAGATTTGCCCATCTTGGCTTCAAGGTTCTTGTACTGAACCAACAAACGTCCAAGTTCTTCAGTCTTATCTCTTAATTCATGCTCCTTCCTATTTAAATCAGACTCTAGTCTGGTCTTTTCCAACTTGTGAATATTTTTTATCTGCTGAAGTTCTTTTTCCTTCATAGCTTCAAGCTCGACTCTGACTTATTCCTTAACTTGAACGTTCTCTCTGTGAGTGATGTTATGGTCATGAAGAATGTTGACGTTAGCAACTCTTTCTGCCTTCAAATCTCTATCAAGCTCATCAGCCCATTCGTTTAAGAATCGATTCCGAGCCATCAAAAGTTAGTTTGCCTCTTTTTGAGACTGAAGTTCAGCTTTGAGAAGTTCACTCTCGAGCTGATGAGCAGCTTCATCATCAGCAATTTGACCTTCGAGCTCATGAATCTTGGTTTTGAGCTTAAGACAGCTCTTCTTTAAATCGGAAATTTGATTATTGAGAGCATCTTGCTCATTAGCATTAGTGTTTTCAAGTTTTTTGAGTTTTTATCTGTTAATTTCTCTCAGACGATCAATTTCTTCAAGAAGATGAGTGATCTCTCCATTCTTCAAGACAATTTGAGCATTGAGGATTTCGTTTTCAGAATTTTTGCTTTGAATAGCAGTGTGAAGATCATCCAATTTAGTCTTGGCATCATCTTAGATCTGTCTCATTGAAGTTGTATAGTTTCTTAGACTCTCTGCTTGATCTCTCTCCATTCCAAGAACTTTCTGACTGAGCATCTGAACTGAATGCTCGTGTTCTCTAATTGACTCTTTATGTCGCCCTTCCAAAGTCAAGTTTTCCGAATTCAAGAGGCCAATCTATTTCTTTTGAGTCTCAATTTCTTTTTTCAGAATGTCGACTTGAGAAGCATGGGCTTACTTGATTTTATTCCACTCGTTTGATGCCTGCCGCATGTTATCATTATGTTGCTGGTTGAGTCGTTCAATAGTACGGTATAGTTCCAGTTCGTTTTCTCTTTGAATTGTAAAAATCTTGTCTTATAATTTGCCAATCAATCTTCTGTTGTTATTTTCGGCATTTTCGTGAGCCTCAAGTTGCTTTTTATCGCATTCAATCAAAAAGTTAATTTCCTCATTTGTTTTAGCAAGCGAACTGTTAAGATTATTGATCTCTTCCATGAGGGTATCCTCAATCAGTTGAGCCAATTTTCTCACGTTTGCGATTCTATCTTCAGTTTCAGTGATCAGATCTCCTCTGGATTTGCGAGCACGATCTTCACTAGTGCTGTGAGATTAACCAATTTCGCTTCTGAGGCCACTGACTAATTCCTTGAGACGGGAAATTTCGGTATTTTTTTCTTTTTTGATATGCTCAAGCTTAGCAGATAAAGTAGTTTCAATAACTTATTTCATGCTGATGGTTCCTTTCAATTAGCTGATTTCTCTCTTGAAACGCTCGGATGCTTCACGATTTTATTGTTTGAGGGTCTCCAGTTCTCTTGTGAAGGCTTCCTTTAAAGCCTATCGTTCTTCTTGACCTTGGCTTGTAGACTTAGTTCTCAGTTCTTCTCTTTTTTGTCTTAGGTCATCTCCAGTTCTTTTTTCTGAGTCCACCTGACTTTGTAGATTTTTGATCTGTTGATTGGCTTGATCATATTCGATTCTCAGTTTGTCAAGCTATTTACGAGTAATTTCCAATTCTTCCCTAGTATCGACACAATCTGCGACAGTCTTTTGATTTTCTCTGAAAAGGATGTCGTACTTAACTTCGACATCTTCGGCCTTGGTGAGCCGGAACTTGGTCACACTAAGATCATGTTCGACTCGAGCAAGTTAAGATTCCAGGCGGTTGACTTTCCTCACATAATATTAGACATCATGTCTTGTAGGAGACTATTAATGAAGTTGGCGTTCGGTGTGTTGAGGACGATCGGGTTCATAGTGACTCTGAGGATGGACCCGATCTGTTTTCGGGGGGCTGCGAGAAAGATACTAGCGGTCTGAGCTCTGTCTTTAGGACATTAACGGCAATATTATTCAATTCAAATAATCTATGTGTAAAGTGCTTTTATACTCACTGAACAAGCCATCCCCATACAAATTCGAATATGAACATTTTTCTTTATTTTTGCTCTTAACTTATCATATACTGGTTGACTCATATCATTATTTTAATAACTTCAGACCTAATTCTTTAACAAAGACAAATGCAGTAAGAAAGCGTTTAAAAAATACAGTACACATCTTATAGCTAACTTGCATAACCTATTGGTGATAAAATAGCTCAGTCGGCTATCGACCTAGGCTTTGGATCCAGTTAGTGGCACATTCAATTTCAAACACTAAGTATTAATCCATACATGTAGCTCATCTTCGTCAGGCTAATCGATATTATGCTTCAGTATTCCTCAACTAACTACTTCCACTGTACTATAAGCAAGTACTTGCACAAATTGATAACCTGAGAAGCAATAACTCAAAGGAGGCACTCACTTTGGTCTCTGAAATATTTGAGTACCAAAAAATTGAAGCCATTGATATTCCTATCATGAAAGCTTTGGCTGCTGCAATGATGGCTAAAACAGCAAGTGAGAAAGCTTTCATAAGAAATCAGGCTCTGAAGGGTCTCAGCAGTATGACTAAAAAGTGGAATCAAGGGGCTTTGGAAGAATTATGCACTCAAACTCAAGCTCTAAATGGTCAAATTTCTGAACTGGCAATCAAATTACTGTATTAGATGGTCCAAAACAATCAAAATTACGAGGCTGACTAAAAATTGTTGAAAAATTTGTCTCACAATATCAATGGAAAACGAGCTGTCGTCCAAAAGCGTGCAAGATAGATCCTAAAGAGTCTAAAAATAAGATAGGGTGAGGAAAAACTATAGAAGAAAATAAATAACTCTCAATAGCTACTATAGTAGGAATCTAACACCCTAAGACGGTAGTTGAAAGAGAAAGAAGAAAAGGCAAAGGGTCCAACCAATTTCAGATAATTTATGAAGCAAAAAAAATCGGAGGCCTGATTCACTATATCTGTTATAAGTAAGATTTTATATAGCATCTATTCGTTATTATATTCCTGATGTTTGTCAAAATTTCTGAGCCCGAAGAGCATGAGGAGAGCCATGGGTAATAAGAGCATCGCTTGCTTGAAGAGCTAATGAAAATCGATAGAAGACTCAGGAGCAAGACATAAGTCAGTGCTGATAATGATGAATGGAGATTATGGGGCCAGCAAAAGTAGGCTGAATTATTCAAAAATCACAAGTAGAATGCCAAAAGAAAATAGAATATGCCTATCTATAACGCAAACATGGAATACTTTTCTTAAATCAACACTGAGGAAAATGATGATGATTCGCTTTTTGACCCTCAAAACAATATCCTTGCTATTCCAAAACATGTACCTCGTCATCATGGAGCCACAAACAATGAAATTCAGAGGAATAAGAAAAGATCAGAAGATCAGTCTTTCAATCACAATCACTCTAGGAACTCATAGTCTCAAAAACAAATACCTTCGCATGATAAAATTATCAAATAAATGAACTATGTATATCGCAAGGAGAACCCACCTCTAAAAACTGGTCTGCCGCCCAGAAATTCAAAAGTAAGCAATAGCAAAGGTTCCCTTTTACCTACCAAAATTCAAAGAAAAAACTCTTCAACTAATTTGAGAAGAATCTCAACGACTCCAGATAGTTTGCTCAATAAAGTACCAAGCAAAGAGAAATACAAATAGAATCAGATGATTGTGGAAGAAAATGTGAGTAAAGATGATCCGAATGAGTTCAAATTCCATACTTTTGAAGTCTGTCTTGATAACAGCAATTAGGCTCCAGTCAAGAGTAACGAAAGATGTGTTAAATACAAAAATCAAGAGCATGATAAAGCCTCTCTTGAGTGTACCTTTAAGCCAACTATTCTCAAAAAGTCAGCAGAGATTGCCAAAAGCAATAAAAACGTTGTAGAACGTCTCTCAACTTCAGGTCAGCCGACAAGATAACAAAAAAAGCCATATCAGCCTTTGAACAGGCAATCTGTGAACAGGAACAGGCTCTAATAACTCAGTCAACCTCGAAGACTAAAGACACAAATGCAAGATAAATAAGAATAAGTCCCTTCTTTTCGACCCAGTTTATCCAAAAAATCTCTGGAACATATGTCAAATTGCATGTACGATGTGGCAACAAGAAATTAGCTTTGGCAGAGATAGAGAGAAGAAAAATTAGAACGAATGAGACTTGAAGAAGAAAGATAAAAAGAAAAGAGAGAAAATTGCACATATTCTCCTTCTTTATGTCCTTACAGAGGAGAAAATGCTCCTAATTTATCCAGATTTGGTCGATAGGGAATGTAAAATTATTTCGAAAGATTATCGAATAACAGTAAATCAAACCTCCGCTCTAAGGCTGCTGATCAATATAAAGAGAACAGGCATAGCGAATCGAATATGTCCAGAGAAACATATGGATCCAAGATAGGAAAGAAACAAAAATATGAGGATGCAGTCAGACAATTACATAATCGCATCATGGGCTTGAAAATATGAATTTTTATAAAATTAAGTTCTCTCTTTCTTCTTTACTCAACTGACTGTCAACATATACTTTTCTTAATTTATTTTTTATCAATTGAGTAGGCCAGGCTAGCTTGACTGTTTGGTATGTATTTTGGGCGTAAACCGAGATTTGCGCCTATTCTTTATTTTAATTTACTAAAGGACGCCATGCACGGAACAAACGTGTACTTTTCCGATCAAAACCTCAACTCAAACTCATTCGCCGAAGGGACTAATACTCATTTCGAGCATCTTTTCAAATCATTCATCCATAACTTCAATCGTGATAACACTCGAGTCTATCAAAAAAGGCTGGAAACTCAAATCCGAGCCAAAAAGTACTTCCTTCCAGTTGAAGTAGCTGACCTCAGATCTTTTGATGAACAACTTTACGAGAGACTCAGCGCTTATCCTTTGGATGTCATGAGGATCATGGAGCATGCAGTTCAAAGTTATCTCAAATAAAAATTTGAAGAGTATCCAGACACAAATGGAGAAGAATGGCAAGTGTGGCTTCGAAGCGATGACCATCCAGTCAAAATAAGAGACCTAAAAAGCAATATGGTCTCAAAACTGTTTGTTGTGAGCGGAATTATAATTAGTGCTACCAAACCGTATATCAAGGCTTCAAAACTCAAAATTCAATGCAAACACTGTACGAACACAAAAACCATCTAACTTCAACCTGGGCAATTCCCTTATGTTCCAAGCTATTGCGAAGGGCAGCCTGGTACCTCACAGAAATGCCCAAAAGATTCATTTGTAGCTTTGCCAACTTCAGAAGTCATGGATTGCCAAAGCTTGAGAATTCAGGAATTCCCCGATGAGGTTCCAACCGGATAGGTGGCTAGAACTTATGGATTGGTTGCTGACCGCCGCAACGTGGCTTTATGTGTGCCTGGTGAGAGAGTCAGAGTGACAGGAGTCATGCTTGTGAATGATGCAAAGGGTGAACAACTATCCAAGGGGTATTTATATGTCACAGGATTCCAAAAGCTCAAAGATCGTGCAGAGATCAACTATACTGAGGCTTAATAGGAAAAATTCAAAATCATGAGTAAGGATCCGGAACTTTTGAATAAAATTTTCAAATCTATTGCTCCTGGTATATATGGGAATGATTAAATCAAGCAGGCTATTGGATGTATGCTCTTTGGAGGCTCACAAAAACGATTACCAGACAACACTATTTTGAGAGGTGATATCAACATTCTCTTGATTGGTGATCCTTCAACAGCCAAGTCACAATTTCTCAAGTATGTGGAACAAACCGCAGCAATTGCAGTCTATACTTCTGGAAAGGGATCTTCAGCTGCTGGTCTCACAGCCTCAATCACAAAAGATAGCAATACTGGAGAGTTCCAAATCTAAGGAGGAGCTTTGGTACTTGCTGATGGTGGTATTGTTTGCATTGATGAGTTCGATAAGATGAAGCCTGCTGATCGTGTAGCTATCCATGAAGCCATGGAGCAGCAAACAATCAGCGTCGCAAAAGCAGGTATCACAACAAGACTTAATTCTAGAACTTCTGTCTTGGCAGCTGCCAATCCTATTTTTGGAAGATTCGATGATATGAAAGGGGTTTAAGAGCAGATAGAACTCCAGACGACTATTTTATCTCGTTTTGACTGTATCTTTATCGTGAGGGACATAAACAATCCTGAAACAAATTAGAGAATAGCCTCTCATATTTTGGACATGCATCAGGGAAAAAGTATGAAAAATACTGAATCAGCAATTCCTTTTGATACTCTCAAGAAATATATCAAGTATGCCAAGGCAAAAGTTCAACCTCGACTTTCAGTCAAAGCTTCAGACGACCTCATCAGTCAATATGTCAATGATCGACAAAAATCATACGAACAATCCAAGTTAAGAAAATCTACAAACAACATTCCAATTACAGTCAGGCAGCTTGAAGCTGTTATTAGATTGAGTGAATCTCTAGCTAGAATGAAGTTGAAGCAGGAGGTCGGATCTTAGGAGGTTGAGGCTGCCCATTACCTGTTCGAGATATCGACTATCAAAACTATTGAAGGTAGTCATGAATTTGGCTATAATTTGTCAGAAGGAATTTCTTCAGAGGTTCAGAAGGCTGAAGAAGCCATAAGGAAGAAAGTTTGCCTTGGAAATCAAGTAAGCACTATTAACCTTTTAAATGACCTTGAAAATAAGTACAGTAGGACAATTGCAAATCATGCAGTTTTTAACATGATCAGGAACCAGTAGCTAAGATAAATTAAAACCAGAAAGGTCTTGATTCGTTAGCGTTGATAGATTTATGTTAATTGGTAAATGTCAATAGTTAACTATCTATATTTGATATGAATCAAACCGACAACAGTTAATGTATAAACTTCCAAAATAACAACTATTTTTTCTCTTTAATCGCTAATCGGCAGATTTCGGTTTATATAATTTGATGGAAGAATCGAAGCGAAAAGAAATTAGGGACTACATTGAGTCACAGGTTAACCCGGTCATCCGCCCTCTTGTTGAGGAAATCGTCAGAAAGAGACCGTCCAATATCGCAGGATTTATCAATGAATATTCCTTCAGACTCATGAGTAAGAGTTATTCTATCAAGATCACAAAAATGAAGAGGGACTCAATTCCGATTCAGATGAAGATAGCGAAGAAGCTCAGGCTGAGCTTTTGCGCAGATTGGAAGAACGCAAAAAAAAGAAAGCTGATAAAAAGAATAGTCGCCAAGGCATCAGTGCGGAAGTCTTTGGACAATTCAATGTCAAGGTGGAATTTCAGCCCAAGGTGATTCCCAAGGATGCTGAAACTAAAGACTCCATCAAGAGGCTTATTGAAAAGAGTATTCTTTTCAGCAATCTGAACAGAGATGACATTAACATTGTTATCGACGCCATGGAAGAAATAGTGACTACTCCTGGCCAAGATGTGATTATTGAGGGATAGCAAGGAGATACTCTTTTTATCATTCAGGAAGGAGAGTTCGACTGCTACAAAGTCATTAATGGAACTCAGACCTACCTCAAGACTTACAAACCTGGAGAATTCTTTGGTGAGCTAGCTCTCATGTATAATGCTCCTAGAGCTGCCTCCATCAAATCCAAGGATGATGGCAAAGTCTTTGGTCTTGATAGAACCACTTTCAACAACATTGTTCAGGAAGCTGCCTCTAAGAAGAGAAAATACTACTCTCAAATTCTATCCAAAGTTGAAATCCTCGCTGAAGTTGACCCTTATGAGAAGGAACAACTTTGTGATACTCTCAAAGAAGAAGAATTCTCTGCTGGTAGTTACCTTGTCAAGCAGGGAGACCAAGGAGACAGATTTTACATCATTGCTGAGGGTAAGTTGATTGCTGAGAAGAAGGAAAACCCTTCTGCTCCAGTCAAGAAGGTCTTTGAGTACAAGGAAGGCGACTATTTCGGTGAGATTGCCCTGGTCAAGAACACTGTCCGTCAGGCGAGCATCAAGGCTGAGACTGACTGCAGAGTCGTATCAATCGATCGTGATGCCTTCAAACGTCTTTTGGGTCCCATGGAAGATATCCTCTCCAGAAACATGTAGAAGTACAAGAAGTATCTAATC
>Ga0100385_1005615_pt1 | contig 10480 bp, 5 predicted proteins | sample CryGeymeta201509_FD_81543 | JGI IMG/M metagenome (GOLD analysis project Ga0100385, IMG submission 81543) | Groundwater microbial communities from Crystal Geyser aquifers in Utah, USA - Crystal Geyser metaG 2015-09 | ecosystem: Environmental > Aquatic > Deep subsurface > Groundwater | place: USA...
ATAAACTCTTAGTGACTCACCTTCTCAACTTAAACAGACTTACACTCGCCTCACACTACACAATGAACATCATTCTTTCCACATTGACATTCCCACCACCTATCCTCTTACTTTTGGTACTACTCCTGACTGCCAACAAAGATATCTACCGGGAATAGGAGATAATCAGTTTAAAGTATCAATGCGAGTAGTATCTAGATCAGTGATGATAAGAGATTGTGGGGTAGGACTGGGAGTCTTTATCATGAAAAAGAAACTCTTCCTAAAACGAATGCAGCCATTTTTCCTGTCAGTTGGAGAGTATTTTATTCATATTACATTAGGAATGAACAAGCTCACCTGGAAAATATTTGATCTTTTGGGTCAATAAACTTTTGAAACAGATCTAGATAAAGACATGGAGTTAGAAGTGAAAAGTACTTGCTTTGTAATCTGCAGCTAGAAAGGAGGAGAGTAATATTCAATTAAGCGCAAGGATCGGAAAGGAATCTTGTGCTTGCTGTCATCAGAACAGAGGATCAGAGTCCATGATATACTACGCTTAGGTTGCGAGTTTTACGAAATTTCTGCCTTGAGTACAAAAGTTGAGGAGGAGAATTCAGCGCTAGGAGTGAAAAGTGGGAGGTGATCACAGAGAACGAGCACTTTGGCTGATTGTCAGTATATTTATAATCCAATAGCTTTATCTATGGACAAAGAATATGCAAGTAAAAGTGCTTATATGCAGCCAGTAGGAATGAAAACCCTGGTTGTGGGCCACCCTTTCACTCTTCCATCTGCCAATCCAATCGACTCACTTCTGGACAATCAACCTTACTCAGCTCATGCCATCCAGACAATTGATACTATTGCGTTTGCTGATAGCAACGAATTCATGCGGAGTTATGTGCTCAACAACATTGAAGCCTATCGCCTCTTTATCCAGCTTATGGGCCGTACCTTGTTTGAGATTCAGAGCACTTTTAAAGATCTCCAGCATAGCGCAAAACAGAGCTACCCCTTATGATTCTCACATAAACTGAGAGCATATTCACTCGCAGAATCCGCAGGCTGAAACATTTACAAAAGGAATCCTTTTCATCAAGGGTCTCTTCTGGCTCAGACATATCATTTTCTAAGAGCTATGTGCCCAATAATAACAGCGGACGATATCTCTAATCACGCCTTTCTCAAAAAAGCTTAAGCTAAATCACATAATTCAAATATAGCAAATGTGCTCCAGCCCACGATCATGATATTTATTGCCCTTCCAGCGATGAAGACCCAGAACATCAGATTAATTTTATCCGGAAAAAATCGGAAGGGCAGTTCAATTAGTGGCTTGCATTATCAGGAATTCGTCGGCTGAGCCCAATAGAGGAAAGAGATGAAGCTCTGATCGATGCGATAAGGCAGCCAAGAGAAGAAGATATGATCCATCTGATAGTTGGAAATCAAACAACATCCAATGTCTCTTGGAGCGAGCGAAACAAATTTGATAGAAATCTTGACCATAAAAACTATAGTGCACCAAAAAGAATATCAGGTTGTTCTTACAATGAACCAGTAGTATTTTAGGAGAGAGTAAAGGAGCATTTGGTGAGTCCTTTAGGCTATCTTATTGATAAGGATATTCCATTGAAACTAAAAAAGGAAGTATATAGGGAATTGTCCCGCTATAGCTGGGAGGGTCTCAGTGCGGGACCTCTTCAATCTTCTCCGCGCAGAAGGGTCAAAGACAAAGCTATCGACCTGCTTTATGAAATAGGCCATTTTTAAGGTCTCATTATATGATTTTATTTACATTAGACACAGATCAATCATTCAGACAATACCTTTTGTAAATATTTTCGATTTGAGCTGAGCTCATCCCAGTGGAGCTTTATCCTGCGAAACTAACAGGTCTTCCTTTATTGTCATGAAATCCTTGCTTGAGAGCTGCATGTGTATTCGAGGTTGTGTTTTTAGATTCATTGGGAGAGCTGGGAGATACTTTTTGTGGTGAAGAAGAGTATTATTTGCTGTTACGATTGGAGTAAGGGTAATTGCTACTTGTACCCGTGAATACATTGACATATTGTGGACTGCTGTCTCTGCTGTCCTTCTGCTTTGGGATCTGCTCGTAGCGAATGGATGAGGATGATAGTATGTTAGGATTGCTTTTGTTTATAGTGACAGTGTATGGCTGGTTGATGCTCTTGCTACTATTGTTGTTGCTCTATTCTTTCTTCTAGTAAGTGTTTGTAGAGGAATAATAGGATGTTGCTTTGGGTTGAGCAGTAGTCCTGTTAGCATTTTGAATACCTTTTTGTGGCTGATAACTCTAATAGGAAACCCTGTTGCTCTACTGGGGCCGAGATTGAACATAAGTGTTGGCGTTGCTGTTTCCATTGTTATTTTGTCCAGCTAAAGAATATGTATAAGATGGAGCATTGGTCTGATACCTGCTCAAACTGCTAGAGATGTATCTTTACTCAATTGCCTTTATTTATTTCAAATGATTTTCTTTCATCGAAGTGATTTACTAGCGATGCTGGACATCCTTTTATTCAAGCAGCTTTTTCATTCTATCTACTTCTGCCTCAAGTTTGTATATTTTCTGGTTTAACTCGTGCTCCCGAAGAGTAGGATTGAGCATCATCATTTTTAATTCTTAGTTTCTGCCCTCCAGCTGAGCTTTCTCATTAATGTGCCTTCGAATCTACTCATTTTTCTGTTTATCTATTTCAACCATTTTGTCCAGAGAGCACCACTCTTCTCTTCCAGTCAGATACAAATCCCTCTAGCTGTAGCTGAATCCTCTCTTCTTGGTTTTCTTTTTCACCTGCTTCGAAATCACCCGGTCGAGCATTCCATAATCATTGATTTTGTGTTTGCCAGGAGGGAGAGGTTTCACCCAGAATAGTGTTGCATTTTTCGGAGTATGTAGTCCCTTAACAGAATTATTTGAAGCTTTCATATAAGGTTATAATTGTTTATGCAAACCAACAGATCAATCAGTAGCCGAATTTGTGTTCGTAGGGATCCGCAATATGCTAGAGCTGGCGAGCAGTGTGTGCGAAATCAAAGAAAAGTTCGTTTAGCTACCAAAACTCATAAGTGTTGTCATCATGTGATCTCTTGACACGGAAAGGCATTTTGCCCTCTCGAAACTCGCGCTCAGCAATTTCTATCGATGTTAGCCACCCTTTCTCCCCAGGATTGAGACGAGTGTAGATTGCTGACCCTTAACTGATTTGTCTGGCCCTGAGTCCTATCAACTTGGCATACTCGAATCGACTTAGCACATTCATCGACCTTCTGTCTTATCCTTTCAATTCTGTGGGACGACCCTTCTTTTACATCGTCTAGCATAATACGTTGATTCCAATGTCAGGAATAACTTAGCGCATGTCCCCAAATTATGGGTGCATGATTTCCTTATCTTAAGCGTTCAGGTCATTAAGAAACATGTCGAACAGCTCATCGTCTTCTTCCTCCTAATTCATCTGTCTCTTGACAATAGGGTCCTTGATGAATAGTTTAGGTTCTACTTCGTCATCAGATAGCTACACCTCTGCCTTTTTGTTGGCATCGTGATCAAGCTTGGGCTTTGGATCCTCCTCTTCGGCATACTTGACTTGATGGCTCACCTAGCTATCGGAGTCATCGTAAGGAATTGAGACGTCTGATATATCTGAGTTGATTTCTGAGAGTGAGATGTCTTCCTATGAACTCATTCGAGGTAAATTATAAATGAAGACAAAATCGGGCCTCTATATATACTTATTCATATAAAAATGTTTCAACTGGTGCGATCCCAAATGGAATTTGTCCTTTGAACTTCAAAAAAGTTGTTATGTTTATTTTTGATTGTTTTATCTCTTGGCTTGAAAGATAATAATAATTGTGACAATGTACAAATTTCTCGGCTTCATGGGTAATCAATTATAGATGCAGGAGTTTGTGGGCTTGGAGGTCTGGCATATCTCAAATACTTCGAGTACAATAAGATCAACACTGACCTGGAGGGTCTTATGGAACGCAATGAACTTTCTTCTCATCTCTACGAGATAAGCCAAGAGTCATCATTTTCAATCGACACCGTTATGGATTCTTTCGAAAGAGGATACAACCAATTTTCGATTAACAACTATCGATAGACCCTGGCTGGTATGACTTCAGGTAAAGTACGTTCCCTGTGATATCAAGGTGCTGGAGACATGCGCTGGATCTAATCGGAACTTGAAGTACTACAAGTCATCTGTCGATCTGACCCTCATTGACTTTAGCCCTAACATGGTAAGTACAGGATCATCGAAAGTTAGTCCCTTAGTGAAGTACAACTATATGGTTGCCGATGTTATGAACATGCCCTTCAAAAACGACACTTTCGACTGCGTCATTGATACTTTTGGTCTCTAGTACGTCCTTAACCCTCACAAAGCTCTTTCTGAAATGAGAAGGTACTTCCATGCTTAAAGCTAGAGTATGCAAGCAAGACGGGAGAATATTGCTAATGAACGAGGGCCTCTCCTCCATAGTGGAGTTCCACTATTGGTAAAACATGCGATGGGGTTACAACCTTATGAAGGGAGGATACTTTTCCAACAGAAATTGGGAAAAATTGATTCAACAGTTTGACTTTGAAGTAGAGCATCAGGAGAGGAAGAAAAATGGCAAACTATACATTTTTGTTCTTAAAAATAGTAAAAAAGGGGACAAGGCTGACTAAAAATGATTGCTCGTTGTTGATATTAGTTTAGAGATTCATCTGTTTTAGTGTTAATGGATAAAGGATGGAATGAATCAAGCTTCAACAAGGGTGTGGTTATAGATCTTCTTGTATCCAGTAATGTGGTCAACAAGGCTACCCAAGTTCTTCTGACTAGGGTCAGCGTGTCTTCTCCACATCATCTTCTCAAAAATGCCTTCAGGTTCGCCAGTGTTCATCACACATTGCTGGGATTCCTCAGTGCAGGTGATGGGAATTCCTGTGTGCTTATAGTTGCAGATCAAAGCAGTGATCAAGCATTCAGGAAGGACAACAATGGGGTCTCCCTTTACAATGTATCTCAGAGATTTTCCATTGGTGTGAGAGTCAAAGTGAGCAGCATAATTTTTGTTTCCAACTCTGGGGGCTCCGAAGGTTATGACGTTGACCTTGCTGAAAATACCCGAGTTTTTGATGTCGATGTAGGAGATTACTGAGAGTCCACCTCCCAAACTGATGCCAGTAATGTATATTTGGGTCAATCCTGTTTGTTTCTTGATTTCTTTGAGGTCATTCATGACATCATCGACGATGGTGAGCCACATGTTCTTGTAGGCCTTCTGAACCTTACAGTTGTCACAGACTGAAATGTCAACAACCTGGTTGGCATAGAGGATGTCTTGCCAGACATTCTGAAGGGTATTGGTGTATCTGAAGGCAAGGACAACGAATGTAGGGTAAACACTAAGAATGGCTTTGATATCTTTAGCTTTTTCTTCGATGTAGTGGGCGTGAAGAGGTCTGTTTGAAGAATCGCACACCACACATTCCCAGTTGACGAGATCCAACTGGTCCTCCCGACCGACGATCATGGAGTTGCTGAGCAGCATCTGATCGACGTATGGCAGAGCAAGGGAGCTTGCCAGTAAGCAGGCAAAGAGAAGGGTCTTAAAGCTCATAGTGAATAAATTAATGGTTAAGATAGGAGTTATCATTGGAGTTAATCAACTCATCGTCATAATGACAAACCCAGTCATATATCTATCAGTGCATCTTCCTTCTATCGCCATAATTGCTATCGAAAAGTAGCTATATAATCCAGAGTATCTACTGGAGTCACGAACCAAGGCAACTATTTCTGTTACTTGAATTAAATATAATACAGTATGCTTCCTTCAAAACCTCTTTATCAAATGTAGCATCAAATCTCCTATCAACGGCACCTGCGCAGGCTACAACAAATTCAGCAGGAAAAACATAAATTGCTTCCTTCTAATGACTCATCTCTCAGGTAAATGCATAGGATTCGCAACAAGTCTGCCCACTTCAGAACTATCTAGCATAACCAGATGCTGAACAATCAAAATTAAAGAATAATCAACAGCATCCTTCATATAGCCAAGAGGAAATCATAACTGAGCACAATCCAGCCGTCCATGCAATACTATAACAACCGCTCAAGAAAGCAGTAATACTATTCCTTATTTAGACAGGAGCGCTAAATAGCGAGGACAAATCATATTCTAGCTGAAAGGATCCTCTCCAAACACTCTGAATTTAACCCTGCCACGCTCCGCAAAAATATTAACGACTACTAACAAGTAAAGAGAAGAATTGAGCATAACAAAAGAGTTCCCCTTCCTCAACTCGAAAGTTTGTCGAGATTGAGCAGTCATGAGAGGCAAAGAAAATCCAGAAATGAATTAAGAAACGCATCTGTACAGTGATTACTTTTTTTTTTGGCAGACTCTTCTTGAAGAGGGAATGAATTGTAAATATGATTCTATATGAACAACTAAAAGTGGACAAAAGCTCATCAAATTTGGTTGTAATAAATTTTAATAGAGTTTATGATAATGGAAAAGTTAGGGAGACCCTCTTGTAAGGTCAACACTTTCTTTCGATAACCCTTTTTGAAACTACCCTTCACCTCTTTGCAAGAAGAAGAAACCAAAAATAGCCTATTTTAGATTGCAGATGAACCTCCTTCTCCTCTGAAAAGTCGTAACAAATGAGTTACATAGGTCATCTAAATCTCGATGCATGGTCATCGACAAATCCAGTGCCCGGATAGAACGAGCAGTAAGCAAAAACCCAGTCTTTTATGAGAAAAACAGTTCATTTAAGAACACAATATATGAGTCGAAAGAGGTATGATATTGAAAGGGGAGAATAAAAGTCAAGTCATTCGATCATTCCCAAACTGAAAAGTCTTTTGATGAGATTGGAGAGTCCAGAGAAACAAAATTACAAGCAAACTGAGAGTTTTATCAAAGTATAAACTGCGAAATAGGATTAATTGAATCCTCCCAAGAGGCATAACAATTCAATACGCATTACTAACTATACCAGCTAAAAGAAATCTCGAAAGGGTCTTTCAGTCAAAGAAAGAACATTCAAGGCTACAGGTGAGCGCAAAGGAGTAGAAGAACATCTCATTCTGGTGAGATAAGCTCGTCGGAAAAGAACCCTAAAGAACTTAATTTTTTGATAATTATGTTTGCAGCTCAGATAAATAGTAGCAGGGTATCATCAAGCGCCCAGAGCATGCTCTCAAGCTTGAGAAGTTGATCTTTGGACAAATGACCTGATTCCATTAAAACCTGAACATTATGGCACGATTTTGCTACCCTATCTTTGAGTTGCTCCTAAATTTGCGAGTACTCACGAATTCTGTAAACCAGCGATCGTGGGCCTTATGGATAGTAGAACACTAGTCCTTCTTGGACAAGTAAATTCAGACACTTTCTTAATGCCACAGATTGTAAAAGGGATTGCCCCAAAAGTTCTTTTTCGTTTGACAAAGGATTTCTTCGGAGAAGATTGAAGACAAGTAAGCAATTAGCGGCACAACTTTCTTCCTGTTCTTGATCATATTTTCTGAAGAGCTGGAGAAGGTACTCCTCCACTTTTTCCTCTTTAGCTTTTGCCCTATCTAAACACATACATACGCGATCTTTTTAGCAAGTTATCCACGGGCTCCTTGATCTCTAGATACTTCCCATAGCATGAAACAGTTATCGATCTTTCCCTCGTAATTTTTACTGTATTCTTGCAAACGGGCTTTACCTAGCTGTTTCTCTATGAGTGTCCATTTAAGAAAATTGTTCAATTCTTCGAGGTTAACAATATACTAAGGCTCTTGATCCTTGTTTGAGGAATATTCATAGAACAGGCGACAATAATGGCTATACTCCTCAATGTTTTTACCTTGCTCTTTTTAGTGCTCATTATCGGCATCCTTGCTCTTTTTCCCCTTTGCTGTGGGTTTATGCTATATCTTTTCAGTCTTTTTATCATGAATGATGCCATGTATGCTCTTCTGACTGTATGCCACAGGTAGAAATTAATTTGAGATGAAAGCATCCAGCAAGCAAACAAAATTTGTATGAAAATGAGCTAATGAGATAGATCTGAGTTTGTAAATACGTTGATATGTTAGCAGAGTCGACAAGTTGAGAGTGATTGTGAGAGCAGTAGGAGAAAAGGAGAGGATATTTTTTGCCAAGAGATATTGAATGAGGTTGAGCTGTTCTTGTCCTGGTCGGAGAGTGCTCAAGGAGACTGCCTTCATTTTGGTAATTGAGGTAAACAACTAATTTTCAGTGCTGTTGATATGCTTCTTGAAAAGATATTGCACCAACTCTTACATCTCCTTATTATATTGATTATTTCTCTTATCTGATTAAGAAAATACACATTGCATTTAGATCCAGAAGCAATCCAAATAAGCAAAATAACAACATGCTACTCTATCACTCACTCTTATTTGTCCTTGCACAAATCTTTATTTCTATAGTTCTGATTGTTGGCTTCTGCCATTTTCATTTGCCTTTCTTATGCTGCTCTCTCCTCTTCCTCAAGTTTTCTGATGATCCTTTCTTCTCTCTCAGACTGTTTTTTTCGTTCCTATTCTTACAGTTTTTATGCTTCAGCTTTGGCTTTCAGATAGGCCTCCTCGTCATGACGATCATTGAGTCTTCGAAGATAAATGAAAAAACAGAACCCGATGATGGTAACAAAAATGTAATTTTGGAATTTGTTGTAAATTTACCAAAATTACTCCCACCTATCAACTTCGACGGGAGGTGGTGAATTGACAGGTGTGGGTTTAGTAAGATAGTTGTAGATGTTCTGGCCAACGAAGTACAAAGAAAGGATACTCAGAATCATGAGTTTAGGAGAGCATATTGTGACTTTTGGGCGCTCTTCAGTTTCTGGGAGGTCTAACAACTCAGCCTATTTTGACATTATTAATTATATACACAACAACAGTCATCATTGCTTGTGAGGAACATGGAAAATGATAGTTTACTTGAGAAAAGTAGCACTTTCTATGAATTGATGTCCTATCGAGTCAGGGGACTGATAAGAGTTAGTCTATGGGTGGTAATCATTGAGCTCTATGCTGTTTGGGGATGTCTGCTATGAGGGCTCACAGGTATGAGCCATCCTCCCAATCACCAGTTTGCGATGCTTCTAACGACTATCTTATCGATGCACTTTCTGTTTTTTGCTTCTGAGATCCAGATAATTTTCAATAATGCGAGGAGGCCCATCTTATTTAAAAACCCAAGGCTAAGGATCATTCTGTTGAATTTTGTTTTTTTGGAGCTGATGATGGCAGATCGGCCACCTCGGATTACACTTTACTTGATGTTTTTTCTTTTGGCTCTCTTTATTGTTGATCAGCATCAGAGATTCGTATATTCTTCTTGCAAAATTGACTATTCCTCGATCAATAAAGATAGATTGTAGTTTTTAAAGGAAACTGTTTTCATCAAAAACAATTTTTTTCTTGAAGGGCTACAGCTCAATGAGGAACTAATCTAAATGTCTTTAAATATACTCATATCGGCACAACTAAGGATGATTGAGGATAGTTCGTCAATCAGAAGTATGACCATCTTCAAAAGAACCACTGAGCCTTACGCGAAGAGCAAATCCCAAACGATTACCAACACCTACCTTGCCTATGGGGTACGTTGAAGGGGAGAATGGTCGTTCCCAGACAGACCAACCATTCCAGTGCGAATATCGAAATCGATATACTCAGCTATTCTAATTTTTCGCTTAGTTAAGGGCGCTTCAGCTTGAGGAAATTCTAAATCAGTTTGAGGTCGATAGCAATTCCCAACATATTCGTGTAATAATTTTTGGGAAGAATTTCCTCGAATAGTTCCACTGCCACCCAAAAAGCCTCTTACTCCGTAAAATTACTGGTAAGTAAGAAGTTGACAATAAAATTCATACCCTGGCAATATCCAACATAAGGATTCCTTCTTGCTAGGGTCTTTAAAATATTGCTTAATTTTTGGTGTGTTTATGCCGATTTGTTCTCAAGAGTTCGCTTAACATCTCCTTAGATGACTTTGCCAAAGTACTCAGGGTACTAAGCGTGTCTCAAACTATCAAAGTAGCCTGGGTTCTATTGGATGCGGTGGGTTGCTCTCGATAGCAACAACCACATTGCTTTACGGGTCTTGTGACTTGTATATACTTCATGGGAGTTGTACTTTATCCGAACTGCTTTTCTGAGAAGGGGTATCTGCTCCTCTCGACTAGCATAAAGCGCGCAAATCTGTTCGTAAGACTGATTTCTGATATATGAATGGTCATTGTTGGACATGATAATTTTTTTACGATTGACAGTTAGATACTGCTGGCTTTCATCCGCATCAAACAAGACTGCATTCAAATGCTCCAAGCTATTGAGAAACCTTGTACCAAGCAACTCCTGGAGTTCCTGTTCTTTTTATGTCTCTGAATCCTATTCTCCTGTCATTTGTCAAATAAGCAAAGATAAAT
>Ga0100385_1005626_pt1 | contig 10471 bp, 13 predicted proteins | sample CryGeymeta201509_FD_81543 | JGI IMG/M metagenome (GOLD analysis project Ga0100385, IMG submission 81543) | Groundwater microbial communities from Crystal Geyser aquifers in Utah, USA - Crystal Geyser metaG 2015-09 | ecosystem: Environmental > Aquatic > Deep subsurface > Groundwater | place: USA...
CCCCACCCCCAACCCCAACCCCAACCCCAACCCCAACCCCAACCCCAACCCCAACCCCAACCCCTAATAGTTCTATACTTTTTGGTTTATAATGATGAAAGAGAGGATATATGGTAAAAGCGATCAATATGATAGGCTATTGTAGCTATTGTAAGGGAATCCAAATAGAAGACTTGTAGGCTTTTGGAAGGCAAAGCCACTCAGGGTGCTCATTCTCTCCAATTTAAACATCTTGTAGAGCCATATCTCATCTGTTGGAATGATCATTCCTGCTTCCTCAGTCTGAACTTCGATATCCTTAACATTTTTGAGACCCACAATAGTTTATTCCTTCTTCAAGGGAGATTTGTATTCACTATCCTTAGAGAATTTGATATTAGGATCCTGACAGAGCTCACAATAATTTTTCTAAAAAGTTTATTATCCAGTTTCCTTTTTGAATTAGTTAGCTATCCTGGAGATAGTCTTGAAGCGTTTGTACATCTTTTGGTTTTGGCTTCTGCACTGAGAAGGATTTCTGGAACCAATGAACTTTGACATCTGTTTGAATATTTTATTCACTCTGAATAACAGAAAAGTTACCTTCTTTGGAGTTTAGAACAAAGGGAATCTTTGTTGTAGAGAATGAAGGCGACATATCTCATTCTTTCATTTATATTCCATATTCCTTATGCCCAATTTCCCTTCTTTTCATGATTAGATTCCTTTTTTTGGAGTGGAAGGTCACAGCTCTATGTCTCATAGTTCTATTCGAATGAACTTCCGTTTGAATCTGCCATTTTCCTACTTACTTAATTAATTATTATTTTCGAGCTTCTTCAAATCAAACATATGAAATCGCACTGAACTTAGCTTTCCGTATACTTGAGTGTTCTTCCTTTTGAGAACAAATAATGTTCCTGTTTCGAGGATCTTCGATGCGTAAAATTGGTAACCCTTTCACCTTATTCATATTATTCATAGAAAACATGAGAGTAAACTTTCTTTCAAAGAAACTCTACTGTATAACTGACAAACATTCTAAAAAGGTTGCAATGCTTTATTTTGCATATGATAATCTTGTAAATATACCTCCCAGCCCATTTAAATCATTTTTCTGTTAGACAGGAAAAAAAAACAGCATTTTATTCGTGAATACCTTAATATCATTTTTTTTCAACTTACAATAGAAAAGGACCTTGGTAATTCCTATAATTACATTCTTTTTAAAGTCTAAGCCAAAAAAATGTAATTTTCAATATTTTAATATGGACTTCTGCCATATTGCAAACCTTTCCTCAACATAAGAATTTCCAAAAAATAATTAGCCAAGTATTAGTGATTATCAAATCATTCCAAGAAATCTGATGGCTCAAATTCAGAAATATTCTCTTCATATATTAAATCATTGTTTCCTCCATAAGAAAAAGACTGTTGAGATAAATTGGCAATCTGATTACTCGCTGAGCTTCTTTTTAGCTTCTCATCTAAATGTTCATGAATTTCCGCTAAAATTTTAAGCTAGGCCTAAGTCTTGGCAATTTTTAACTTCAATTCATTGATGCTCATAATCTCAGTTGTTATCTGCTTGAGCTCCTCGTCGGGGTCTCTTCTACTTGAATTGATTGGCCTTTGTGCTCCTTTCTTTCCTTTGCTCGTTTCTCTTTCGAAGAACATTTAAACTATTTCTAAAGCACACAGTGCTTTTTTCGCTAAGCTAAAAGTCTATTTTTTACGAACACATAAAAATCACTCGCCCCACTTAACTCCAAGCTTGTATTTTGTTTGAGATACTTTTTTTGTCTTTCTGTCTTCCTCAGCTCCAAACCCGTGGGGCAGATTATTGGAAAATTGTCCAGCATACCAATAGTCTTTTTTCCAAAGCCTCCCAAAGCCATGTTTGTTTCCCTCCTTCCATTCCCCAATATATATCTCGTCTATATTGTGCTTATCCATGATGTCAAGATTGTTTTTGAGACTGTCTGTAAGAAAGGTATTGATATTTTTGACAGGATGGAAAGTCGTCATTTTTTAACCAGCAAAGTAAATTCCTTCTCCATTGTACAGTCCTCTATTAAAGAATCCTTCATAGTAGGCGGTATTTGTTGAATATATTCCATAACCATCGTAGTATCCATCTCTGAATTATCCAGAATAACAGTTTGTCCTTCCCCAACCGTCGTATTTGTCATCTCGGAAATTTCCTTCGTAAGAAATACTTCCACGATTATTAAACTCAATACCAAAGCCATTTTTCTTTGAGCGAGCGTACTCTCCTTAGAAAAGAATGGTTCTATTTTCGTCATAAACTGCAGTATATCCATCAATCGAATGTTGGGAAATCCGTTAGGACTTGACGTAGTACTTACCAATTTTGACTTCTTGAAGTTTAGCTAGTTACTAACTCCTCGATGCTTCTTCTTAGCGAGGGCTCAAGTGTAGTTATGACCGAGGAGCACTAACTTGAATGAAAGGCTCTTTAATTTCCATCTATTATTAAAACCTAATAAACTCCAAAAGATAGATTCAAACGAAAGCTACGATTCCCTATCATATTTGAATTGATATTAATAATTAGAATTATGAAAAAAGCCAATATTCTCAATTTGGGACTGAACTAAATCGTAGGAAATGTTGTCTTCGGAGAGGGCTGCATCATTAACCCCACTTGCTCCATCATCTGCTAAAAGAAGGACGAAAATTTCAAAATAGTATTTGGTGACTACAATGTAATTGAAGAGAGAGCAGTCATCATGTTCAAACCAACTTCAGAAAAAGACAACATCATGAAAATTGGCAGCTATAACACCTTCGGTATCAAAAGCTACATTCTCAATTCCCACATTGGCGATGGCAACGTAGTAGAGGCCAGAGCATAAATTAAAGAAACAATGCTTGGAAGCTACAACATCATTGGATCTGACACTCGAATAAATAAAAAGAAAATCGGCAACAAGTTCAGGATATTTTACCCAGGAGTTATGAAAGAGATAGATGTTATTGACGAAGACAGAGTAAAGGAAAACATCAGGGAACTCTTCTTGGCAACTAAGGGTCTACAGGGAAAATAAACTAAAAGTTGATCTTACCATATTCTCATACATTCATTATCAAGACAGAGAACCGTAAATCAATAAAATTACCCGTATGGTTTAATGATACCTGAGGACAGGAAAAATATGCTTGAAGGTTTATTCCAACCCACCTCAATAAATTTACTGTGAAATATTGAATTAATGCCTTCTCTCACCACACAATACCCTTTGCTTAACTTTCTCTGGGGTCATCATTTTAAAGTGAATAAATTGAATCAGTACTACATTTTGTTGACGTGTTCTTTGCAAAACCTTGCTGAAATACTTTTTGTTATACATATTTATTGTCTTTGTGTTTTAGGACTATCGATTTACCTCATAATCTTTACAATAGCAACATGAAGAGATGGTAATCTGATGGAAGTAAAAAGTAGATTGTTATATTGGAGTGAATTAGCTTATCTTTCTCTGTTATCGATGCTTCTAACCTGATAAATAAAAGTTTTTTACCAGCTATTTTTAACTCTTAGCAATTGCCAGCAATCGTTTCAATATATTTTTCCTTGATTAAATTGCCGATTGAGCGCAATTTTCTTATTTTGTTGTGAATTCATACTAATGGATCCAGAAAAAGGTATCAGTGGTAACATTCCCCCAAAATTTACCATTTATGCCACAAAATGATGAAACTTCGTATTTTTTTAAAAAAAACTATTCTTCATCATTCAGAAGACTCCAAATGTATTAAATGCTTCATACGAAAGGTAAAGTCAGTTGAATACAAATCACGCGATTTCCTAAGCTTTTAGTTTGATTTGATAACTTGAAGTTGAAAAAAGCTGTTTCTTAATTTTATCAACATACTTTTCTGGAAGGTTAATGTTGGCTTCTGGATATGTGGTTCCGTTGACTTCTGCCATAATGATTTTCTTCTGCGTTAAAAGATAAATACTGCCAGTTCGTCTCTTTGCTTTTTGGTTCCTCCGCCATGCTTCCTTTTGATATGGAGGTTTAGAGCAAGCACTGACGCGTATTACTTCTTACAATGGTCATAACAGCATTTATAGCTCTTATCAAGTTAATCTTCCCTTCTTCTTATGATTTTCCTTTTTAACACTCGAGGTTATTTCTTTTTTTCGGTAACCAAAAGGGCTTCTTACAGCTTGTTTCTGAGATTGATGTTCTATAGTTAAAGTTGATCATATTTTAGCTGCAATTAAGCTAGTGCCGTTTCAGCCTTCGTATGATTATTAAACAAAGTTTATCTTGGATTGAATCGACTGTTGGTCAGAAAAGGGTCATGGGACATGTAGAGGGTGGGATTAAGGCCGTAGTAATAGCTGCAAGGAGGCAAGAGATTATATTGATTCATCATACCAAGTTTCGAATTAATTGATATAATATATATGACTGGTGATATAGATCATGGTGGAATGTGTAGCTTTACTGATTTTAGTCACTCGACCTTCTGAATAAGATTAGACCTCCATATATCAGCAGAATATAAACTTTGATAACAAAGATGAACGGCCCATCTTTATGCGAGCTCTTAGTAGCCTCTAAATTTTTATTTAAGAGCTTAGATAAATTATATAAGACTTCAAGTTTTCAAAGGAATATGTTTAGGACTAGATTAACGATTATCAGGAAAAAAATATCATTCAACTTACTAACTGTGCCATGGGGTCAGTGCTCGAAATATATTTATACGCTCCCTATGCGGGTTTTATTTTATCGTCTCTCTGAATCTTGTGTCCATCCATTGCTTATTGCCTAGCCTTCCATGACCAACATACTTAATCTCTGTGTTTTTCTCTTCACAATTTTGATGGGGACAAATCAAGTCTGGGAGTTAGTTTCGACTTTTTGTCTTGATATTGCTCAAACAGGTATTTCTTCCAAAAGGTGAATGTCGATCATTGTGATTAATGGGGCTTATCTTCGCCTGCTGGGGGCTTACTCTCAGCTATTATTCAGGCTCATAAGGAAGGTTATAGTGCTTTGCCGATCTGAATTGAATATTCTTGAAGGTTTGTCTGCATGTTGCGTAATGCAGCCTCAGAGTATGGTTGAATCGAGAATGTATTTTATGTTACTAGTCCTCCTGATTTGTTTTAGAAGACTGAATGTTTTTGTGCTTGGTTTTTTTATTTACTTCACTTTTTTGTTTCAGAGAATGGTAGATATTTTTTCTTAAGGATTTTGCCTTCAAATCAACTTTGGTGAAACGCTTATTCTAATTAATGCCTGTTGGCTCTAAGCGAAAGTCTTCAAGTTACTTTAGTTTCCCATTTCTGACAAAATTATAAAAGATGCTTTTGTTCTATTCTTTTTGATTAGGCCCTCGAGATAAACAACTTTGATAATATTTGGAATGCTAGTCATCTTCTGACTTATGAGCATGATTTTTCAAATGTTAATAGTTCAGTCTCACATTTTTTTCACTCCTTTCTTTTAAGGCCTCAAGCTTTGAGTTGATTATTTTGTCTTTTTTATTAGTATTCTTGCTAGGTTCTTCAGTAAACCCTCTACTGTCATTCTGTTCCAGCTAGGAGATATCAGAATTCAACTTTTATGAACAGGAGTTTGTTTTGTAAAATGAAGTTCCATCTAAGAGATCCGCTTACAAGTAAAATTATTATTTTGGAAGGGATTTACTGGCTGGTCTCTTGATATTTTTCCTATATTTGGGAAGAGACCTCATAAAAGTATCAAAAGGATTGATCTTTTATTTGGAGACTAGATCCTCACTTTCATCGACATGGCTGTGGTGGGAGATGTTAATATCAATATCTGTATGCAAGGATTGTTCATCTAGCTCGATGCATGTGTCTGCTAGCTCCTTCGAGCTTACAATATTTTTGATCGCTAAGACCTGCTTACATTTCAATGTTTGATTTCTCATCTACTTAATTATATTGATGTGATTACATAAATAAAGTTTGGGAATCAAATCATCTGAAAAATGTTAGTGTTTATCAAATGATGATAGTTGAAGGGAATAGTACAGGCTACCTATAATTAGGGTCTATTTATTTTCTTTATAAAATATATTATCAAGTTTAATCTCAGAAATGGATTTAGGCATCATAGAAAAACTGGCTAAATGCATCGTTCGACCTCCTCGCGCTCAATACAAGGCAGCCGACTTGGGTACAGTCCAATTAACTCAGTTCCTCCCTGTTTCGAACTTAAAGGCAAAGTATATGATCACAAAACTTTCGAAGTTGTGAATAACCGAAGTCTAAAGCTTAAAGGATCATATATAAAAGACCGAAATTCCAAAACAGCTCGATAAACAATTGTGTTTTTGCATGCCAATGGGTCTTGCCGAGTGAACATGTATCATTTCAGTTACTTAGGAAAAACTATATCGAGCTATACTTACCTCAATTCGACATTGTTGCATTTGATTTCGCAGGTTGTGGTCTCTCAGAAGGGTAGTACATCACTCTAGGCTATAATTAAAGGGAAGATGTGTACACCATTGTCAACCACATTCGCAAGGAGTTCGGAATCACCAACATCTATTTGTGGGGAAGAAGCATGGGAGCAGCAACTGCCATTCTCTATACCGCTAAATATGGCGGAATAAAAGGCATAATTTGTGACAATTCGTATGCTGATCTTGATAAGCTCATTAGTGAGTTGAGCGATGACTATTTGCCTTTCCTTCCCAGTTTCCTTGTGGACGGAGTCATAAATGCTATTCAATAGTACATTGAGTAGATGATATGGAAGAAGGAAAGTACAGATTTCAACATAAGAAAGCTCAAGCCTTCGGCAGTTGTGGACAAAATTACATGTCCGATCATCTACGTTGGAAGTACAGAAGACACATTTGTTAATGTCAAACACACTCATAGTTTATATGAAAAGACCAAATCATGGAAGAGACTTGAGTTGGTCAAGGGAAATCACAACGATCCGCGAACTTCTGAAACAAAACTTATGATTATGAAGTATTTGATGGAAATCAGAGAAGGAGTAAAGGCTGTCAAAAGAACCAACAGCGAAAGATATTAAATTTTCAAGGAGGTAGGTCATGCGAACATTGAAAAGAAAACAACGATAAATCCTGACTCTGGCAATACAAAAAGCCCATTTGAAGTAAAGCTTGTCAACTGTGCAGAAATAGAGCATAAAACAATGAAGAATCCTCTCTTGAACAAAAATTAATAAAAGATAAGCAAAGATCTGGCATCGAATGATACCAGCCATTCAGAAAAAAAGCCCAGAGAATCATACTTCGAGAGAAGACTCAAGATGGAGGAAATGAGCAAGCGAATGCGAACAAGAAGCAAACTAAAACGCAAAAAAATATTCGAAGGAATATAGTATATCAGCTAACATTTGAATGGCCAAGATGATTGATATAGATCCTCTGTTATATTATCTTTCCGAGAATTTATTTATAGTGATCAGGAAAGCCAACTGAAAAGGCCACTCTCTTGTTGAACTTAAGGCTAAGGCTCTTGTTCTGCTAGCAGGGTTTTGAGGAAGTTTCCCATCAAAAAAGTGGCTACGAAAACAATAAAAACTAAGTTCGGGCAAGAACTACTTAGTAATTTTGGAGCTTTATTTTTTGAGTTTGCTGAGGCTCCTGGAGTTTCAAAGATATGTTATCTCTGTCTGACTAACTGCATCTCCTTTGTCTTTAGTTCTTAATATTTTCGTGATAGCTCTGTATCAGACATGGGGTTGAGTGAGTTTTTTACTGATGAGTCTCCAAATGTTTCGTCTTTGACTCGGCTGTTGATTTTTGATGATTTTAGATTGCTGGAAAATTTGTTATTGACTTTGCTTTGCATGGTGCCAAAGTGAGGGACAGTTTATTTTCCTCGGGCGGGATCGTTGGAAAACTTGATGGGAAGCTTGACCGATATGTACCCAAGCTCAATATGTTTTTGCTGTTTTACTTCCTTCCAAAAATTTTATTCTTCTTATCGGCTCATTTAAGGTGTCTAGCTGTTGACAGCCTGTATCAAAAATTGCAACTTTTCCTCCATGCTCCCAAATTATGACGAACTCTACTTGGCTATTTGCTTACAATAGGTTGCAATGCTTTAAAAGTCAAGACAGTTTTATCTCCTGGCTTGATAGATCCAATTACAGGCTTGACATCGAAGACCTTTTATATTTTGGTTTTGATCTGAGTGTATCAGGACATACTTTGAAGTAGAGATAATAGGACTGATGCAGGTTACTGAGAGTGAATTATGCGACTTGATTGTCTGTGGGTACGATCAGGACGTCGTTGGAAAGTTGTAGATTCGAAAGACTGTTTGATTATGATTCTGCCATTTTAAAATATATCTCGAATAATTATCATGCCATCAAATACTATGCTCGGAAAGTAACTGTGCTATCGATAAGAACAAATATTATCAGTATATACGCTCACGTATACTCAATGAACGACCTGAATTATGCCCTGCAAATGGGGCATCTCCTCTCTATCTTTTCATACTTCTTCGAGCATTGATTGCACATACACATATGTCTACAGGGCGTCAGAATAACGTTGGCTGGACTCGATAGACATACTGAGCAATCCTCCATTTTGTCACATCGGAACTCAGTTTCAGCTCCATAGATGTCCAGCAAATTAAACGATAAGCTACTCCACTGAATATTTTAATATGTACTTGCAAAGAAGCTGATTTTTTAGCATATTTCTTGTTCTTAGCATTGTATGCAAATGTATTGATTAAATACATCGATTGGTTGGCTTTGAGATTGGGTTACAAAACGATTGTTATGTCTTCTCGCTGAAAGTTGGGAGGAGTTACGCTTATGTGATCTCCCTCTGGAGGAGTACCATGTGCTCTATTGAATTTTTATACGTATTTGACGTTGCACAGATCGATGAGAAGTCCCGTGTTACTGACGCCTTCATCACCTCCCACAATAAAGTAAAAGCTGACTTCTTTTTAGTTAATGAAGCTGACAGATACATTGTTTGTTTGCTAGTTGAAGTCAAGCTTGAGGACCATAAATGTTAGATTGACCTATTCAGGCTTGCTGGCAGAATTTCTAAATTTTTAGTGAAGAAATTAGCAGTTAGCGAGAGGAGAATGATGAAATTTTACTGTGTATGTGGGTCCTTGCACGATTTCGATCGTGTTCTTGCCTGAGAAGGCACTGTTTGAGGGTGGTTGGGGTGCCTTTTGGTGCACTTATTGTACTGACTCTTGATTATTCTTATTTACGCAATTCCCCATCAACCAGTATTACTATTGACTATATTTTATGATCCAAAATCATCTAAGCTATGATAATGAGCAATTGACAAAATTGATAAGAAAATGAGTGAAAATATAAGGAAATTTATAAACGAAGCCTGTTTATCTTTTCTGTCCCTTCTTTGGTTTGAAAAAGCACTTGCTTTTGAAATACTCTTCTTGAAATGGGAAAAAAACAATCTCATATTTCTTAACCATGAGAAAACGTATAAATATCTTTCATTTTGAGGGTCTTAAGAGACAAATAAACATTCTCTCAGTCATATGCAAAATTTATTGTCAAAAATCCAATACCGTTTATGTTGTTGAACATTTTTCGGAAAGAATCTTGACACAGATGTATATCGTATCAGACCACCGACATAAATAGTGATTCGAATCCAAAAAGAAACAGAAAATTGTGGTTTTATTATGCACTCGTTTATTATCGGTTTTCAATTCTTTTGAATATAATCTGATTTAGTTAATGATCCCAAACCAACAGCTTGACTACTGGATAAACAATGCTTATAATCAACAATTCTACAGCCAGAGTTAGCTGCTTTATTATCAGCAAAGTATATCAACTCTTCTCGCTGAAAATCATCGTCTGTCAGAATAAATGAAAAGAATTTCAGAATCCGTTTAAAAATAAAAAAATAGGAATGAGGAACTGAAGAAAGAATATTACCTCCTCTAGAGAATCACCAACAGTCCTGTAATAACTGATAAAAGGAGAAAGAGGAAATATAGCAAACGAAGAAAATGGCTTCCTAAAGCTTATAAATGCCCAATGGAAGGATGCTTGAAAGCTTATGCATCCAACATCGCCCTAAGAGCCCATCTCAGGCTCTACGAACATATTCAAAGAGTATGATTGATGTACTTAGTAAATTTCTTTTTAAACAAAATTAAGCTATTTTACTTTCACTTTGGACTTTAATTATATAAGGGATGGGAAACGATGGAGGTGATATTCCAGGAAGAAAATAGCTGGTTCGCTAGAAAGCCAAGGTTCAACCTGCTAGCGTTTAATCAATCGCCATGGGAAGGTACTTAAAATCTTACAATAGAGCTCGTTTTTGCAACCTCACTAATAATCCTCTAAGATAACCCCTCGCTATCTGCCGACTTGGAAACATCTATAACTATTAACAAATTCTGGGTGCTTTGGCCAGAAAAGAACTTCCCGAAAAATATTCCTATATCACAAAACTCAGTGATGTTAAGAAG
>Ga0100385_1005627_pt1 | contig 10470 bp, 9 predicted proteins | sample CryGeymeta201509_FD_81543 | JGI IMG/M metagenome (GOLD analysis project Ga0100385, IMG submission 81543) | Groundwater microbial communities from Crystal Geyser aquifers in Utah, USA - Crystal Geyser metaG 2015-09 | ecosystem: Environmental > Aquatic > Deep subsurface > Groundwater | place: USA...
AATGATTACAAGCTTAGCAAGTCATTCACTCAATTTTATTGTTCAATCATTGGGGTTGTTTCAGTAAAGTCAAAGTACAGTTAAATAGTTTTATTTCTGATTGTGTGATGCAAAGAAGGGATGATTTACTGATGATAATATTGAGGATCCTATCTTGGTAATAAATGCTGGATTGCTGGCTTTTCTAAATTAAAACTTTAATTTCTCAAAGTTTATAATTACTTCAAAAGTAATAGGAGATGTAGGGAAAGTTCAACGGTAGCTTTATGGTCAGCTAGATCTTAAAAAATCTTGTGAAAGGATAAAAATATTCCAGCGACTAAGATACTTAGGCTAAAAGTAATACTGTTAACACTTGCGTAGAAAGGAGGGTTGTCCTGGCAAAAAAATAAACTAATTTCCATCGAAGGATTTATAAACTTTATCCATCTCTTCAAACTAACCATATCTATCGACTTTTTGGGGTACGAATCAACCTAAACTAGTTTTTCGGAATCAATTAAAAAACATTAGAGGACCCTGAACACAAAGAATCCATCATTGCAACATACTTTGACAATAGAGTCATCGAAAAAATATAGTTCTTTGAGCATGCAATCGTCATTGAAATGACCGAGCCATATGTAGTTCAGCCCGAGGTGTACATAGAATGACATATAGGGAATACATAATTTAGAGGTACAAATCCAAGGGCGACAAATAGTTTTATGAGCTAGCTGAAAGCATTTCTGAGTTGATGGAAATATATAAAAAACTCCAAAATGTTAAATATCCTCCACAAAAACCTGATACAGTAAAAAAATGGCTTGACCAAATGGGATAAGGAATGTATGTAATGTTCATGGGCCCCAGGAAGTATGTGATCTCCAAAGGGCTACTAACCTATCTTTAATACGACATCGAATAGGTGGCAGTAGAAATGGTAAAATATAGGGCTGCTTTTTTTGAGTAATTCTAGAATCATATAGACTCTTCAGCTTGAAACATTACATGAAGTGCGTCAAGTATTTTGTTGAGCTTCATCAACATACTGCGAAATTCGGCTTAGGTTAGATGAGTTTCAAAGAACTCAAGGAATTAACTACTTTTAAAGTATCAGATTTCATCGTAAGCAAAAATCATGTATCAAAGATAACTTAATTAGGTACGTTCATATTGCGACATCAGCTTCTACTACCTGAACCCTGAGTATTTTGTTACAAATATTGACTTTATTTACTATCGATCTGACGACCTTGGCTACAACAAACTCGACATGGACAGGAAACTCAGAGCTATTGAAATTGAAAAAGACCGTATCAAATGGGAATAGTTTGACACTATGCGAAAAATGAAAGAAAAACCAGAGAAGATGGAAGAATAAAAAAAGCTTACAGCAGGCTACAAATAGTTTGGCAAACCCAATGAATCAATTGAGATCGAATAGGAATAAAAATGATATTAATTATTGGCTCATGACTCCTGTTTATCTGACTGTTATCAAACTCTTTCACATCTCATTATAAAGACAGCGTATGCTCATCTCATTATTTATTCTCTTTGGTATTAATCACAACGGTCTCTAGAAGCAAAATCAAAGAACTAACAAACAGTAAATATCAAGCATCATTCAATAGAAAAATCGATAAATTATCAAGCCAACGGTAAAAAATTGAGAAAATGTTTGTTTTACCATTTAACAATACTATTTATTATTGTATAATCTGGAAGATAAAGCTCCAAAGTAAAGGCCCAATTCCAGCTCAATTTTTGTGCAGAGGTCATTGACCTTCTCCCGAAACTATAGAAGAAAACTAATGAACAGGAAAGGTCTCCTTTTATATGTAATACTATCTATAATAGCTCTTTGTTTTCAGGTTTTTAATTTTATTTGAAGTAACTGTTTTTTTGACTGCAATAAGTTCAAGGAGCTTTGATTTCTGTGATTAAAAAAGTGTGGTGGTAATCTAGAGTCAAGATAGTTTATTTTCCCTTAAACTTGAATTTTGCCTTTATGAATTAGAAGTTGACATTAAATAAATAGTAGGTGTTTCAGATAAGCAATGATCAAAGATAACTCCAATTTCATTATCGGACAAATTCTTAAAATCCTCTAGAAGAGTCAAATTTCCTCAGAGGAAGATGAAACCGACAGCAAATATGTTTCCAGCTCAAACATCTTGAACATCAAGGATGAAAAAAACGATAAAAAAATTATCGTTAAGAAGAAGGAAAGAATTTTTGAAAGAAAAATATACAAACTGCTGCCTAATCTCGAAACAAATCACATCTATCGACTGTTTGGAGTACTACATAGTTTATTCAGTTTTTCGGAATCAACGAAAAGGCGATCGAAAGCCCAGGGCTATAATAATCATACTTTTACAATTACTTTCAGAGCAGACCTATTGAAAAAGTTGAGATTTATAACAACGCGATAGTTCTCGAGATGCCAGCCCCTTAAATTTCACCTCACCAACCATCAGTGTAATAGAAAGCTTAAGCAGATAATATCTCATTGAACGATACAAGTCAAAGGGAAACCAAAAATTTTTTGAAATTGCTGAAGTCATTGAAGAGGTTTGCAGAATTTATAGCAAAATGGCAAACGATAAACCTCCTGAAGAAAAGCCTGATGCCATCAAAAAATGGTTGGACCTTTTAGGAACATCAATGTTTGTCTGCTGTCTGGGGCCTCGAAAGGTGGCTGTCTCCAAAACACTTCTTACATATCTAGATTATGACGTTGAAGAGTTTGCAGTTGAGACCTTGAAATACAAGACTGTAACAGAAGAGTAATTATTCAATTACTTAGACTATTTTCATCACTAAATTACGCAAATTCCATAAAACATCTGCTTCAGTGTTTGATTCACCTTGTTGAGCTGAACCTCGGGAAAATTTCCTTGAACGAATTCAATGAACTATCAACTTATAGATTCTCTGACTTTGTCTAAAGTAAAACACATGTACTAAATTCAATTATATAGGTCAAATCATTCTGCAACATGAGTTTTAGTTTTTTGAACCCGACCTTCTTTGTACACAAAATTGATTATGTCTATTACAAAGAAGAAGCAAATGGTGTGAAAAAGAGTATAATGGAGCCTATGATGCTGGCCATATAGGACCAAAAAGAAAAAATAAGGCAGGACGAGTATCAAATATTAAGAAGGGTAAAAAATATCCCTGATTCTCTTTTGAAGGAAAACAAAAAAAAAATAGCCGGATACAAATAGCTAACAAAATAGCTGCCTGATTATAGATAAAACTTCCCTTGATACGATCATTCTTCTTGAAAAAGCAAAACCATGACTATTCTATGATAAATGTTATTAATCGAACATTTAGAAATAATAACTAGTTGACAATGTTATGGCTTCTATTCATGACAATGTGTTCCCCAATCATACTAGCCAATTCTTGTCTAGTCGAAAATTGCCAAATTTGTTCGAGAGTTACCACTGTTTGCTAATAGTGCATGTAAGGATACAGTCTGAGCCCAGAGAATAGTTGTATACTGACTGTTGAAGCAGACGATAGGGGATCAGGTCACAAATATATTTGGCTGATTGTGGTCTTTGTAGTTGCAGTACTCCTCGTCAGTAAGAATCAATAAATGTAGTAATGACCATCAGTTTGCTCAAGTATTACACTAGATCCCGAAAAAAAAAAGTCGAGCTTAAAGATATTAGAATAGATTCAATAATGATGTCACCTGTCATCATATCAAACATAAAAACCAAGGATCTTGATGTAGAAGTCAAATAGCCCAAAGAAGCTATCAAAAAAGAATAGGGATAAATTAAAGAATATTCTTGGCATTCTACAAAGAGTGTAGCAAGAACAAAACGTATTGTTCCTTTATCCCGCCTCGAAAAGAAGGTCCTTCCCAAAGACAATAGCTTAGGGTAAACAAGATAAAAAATGGTGGTGACCTTTTCAGTCGAACCATCAACAGTAGAAATTATTTTACCACCGACCACTCATAAGGCATCTGAGTAAGTTTAAGACGAAGAAGTCTAAGAGTGATATTTTTGTTTATTGTGTACTTATTAAATATCCTTCTCTACTTGGATTAATAATAGTTTAAGTAATAGGTTAAGTAAATGGAATCAGCAGGAATCGTCCAAGCACGACAACTGATCGACTAAAACAAGAACTTCAAGTAAGAAATAGGTTAGCTAGCGACAAAGCACTCCATGACATTCTCTAGGGACTCAAAGATGCCAACAAGGATTACTACATTGCAGCCATCATTGGTGGTCAAAATAGTGGTAAAAGCACCCTTCTCAATTACATGTTCAAGACTAACTTCAAAACCCTCCAAGGAACGGCAGGTACCAGGACAACCAGAGGTGTTGTACTAGGTCGTGACTTTGAATAAAAGTTGATAGTCATGGATGTGGAAGGCAATGATTCATGGTAAAATCACGTCTGTGGCGACTAAGTATGTTATCCTCCATGTAGAGCTATGAAAAAATGGTATCTTCTTTTGCTCTTGTCTCAGCAAACATTTTGATAGTCAATATCTTTCTCAAGCAGCTCGGGCAACAAGAAGGATCCCAATACAGCACCCTTTAAACTGTTTTGAGAATTTGTATTGATCAATTCAAACAATAATCACCAAAAACGATCTTATTCTGCCTGCGAGATGCGAACCCAAACTACTTCAATGAATCTGAGTATCGTAGCAAGCTACAGAACGATATCAACAAATTATGGAAGGATGTCTGGCAAGGAACAAAAAGAGAGGAATAGTTCAAGAAATATGAGAACACACCTGAAAGATTTTTCACTCTTGAAGTGGCCTTCTTGAGATAATATGATCGAGATTATCCTGAAGATTTTATTGAAGATGTTCAAGCTTTAAGAGATCGGTTCATTAATCCCAGCAACGAATCCTATTTGTTCAAAAAACAAAATCAAGATCATAATATTCCAGCAGAAGACTTGCCTATGCTCCTTTAAAATATATGGACGACTCTTGTCAACAATCGAGAGCTTCATCTGCCTAATGAAAAAATTCAAGTTGCTAACTATCGATGCTAACAGGTCAGCAACTAGTTAGAAGCTAAATATTCGAAAGATCTTGAAGAAAAGGAAAATGAGGTCAGAAATTATGGTCAATTTGTTGATGACATCAGAGGTGAATTCGCATATCAAACGCTAAGATATGGAAAAAACATATCCGAAGAATGGAGCAATGCTTTGCTGGAAAGATTCAAAACCAGAATCAATGTAATCGTCATGCGCCTTCTTAATAAGAAGAAAGAAGAAATTGAGCAAAATTTTTACAAAATGATCAACGAACGCATCTTCTATGAGTAACAATAGGAAGAAAGCGCTGGCTTAAGTTTCTTGAATGTCGGGAATGCCTCTAACTCGACACCCTAATCTTTAACTTTTGTTGATGAAGCTATGAAGTATCAAAAAGAAGCTATTGAAAAATTATTGAGTATTTTAAGAGAAATCAACTATGAAGTCAGTGGTAGGAAAGAGCTAATTGATAATCTTGAAAAAAAGCTCAATTAATTGACTAAGGAAGAAGTCCAGGAAAAGACAAGCGATATCCTTGAACAATTCAGCAAGGAAGGAGAAAGAGCAATGAGGCTACTGGCAGCAACAGTTCTGAAAGAAAAATTAGACTTTTAATTTTGGAAGAGCACTTATGAAGAATATCGGAAAATTGTTGACCCCATAATAGTCAGCTTGAGAAACAAATTGTTCTGGGCCAAGGGATAGTGTCCATCAGCAAAATAGCTAGACGATGCTTAGAATAAAATGTATGATTGGATTGTACTGTAACTCAGAAGTGAGTTCGAAAAACACTTAGTTGAGCGTTTGTTAACCTACTTCAAGCATCATTTCAACAACGATCAGCATAACAACAGCTACAATTTCAACGGAATGGAAGAAAGCAAAATAACTGAGATTTACGTACATTTTTCATGATGTAGACTGAAGCCAGAGAGATGACTAATAATTTACTGGAAGCTCTTAACAATTTCCAGTTCAAACTTGTCAAGAGAACTTCCTTCATCAATGAAGAAGACTTTGAAAATGAAGTGAAGCCTTTCATTGACAGTCATAAGCTAATCAGCATCAGGGAAAATGTTGAGCGCCAAGAAAGCCAATAATACTACACGGTAATCCGTCGAAAAAATTAAGCTACTTCCAAAAAGGTTCCCTGGTATTTCTTTTTGGTAATCCTCTATTTCTGCTATGACGACATCCCCGCTCCTGACTAAAATGCTATCCTCTACAAGTTGGCAGCATTTGTTCTTGTGATGGTGGCGATTCCTTTTGCCTTTGGTCAAGGTCACATTGTGATGCAAGTGTTGAATTCGATAAGCGAAGTATTTGGAAGAGGGGTTACAAAGTTAAAAAAGAATTGAAGGCCCTCTGATCTGTATCTGTTTGAATAGTATCAGTAATGTGATTACTGGCGGCGGTGGATTTTAAAAAAACATCAGATAAAAATAGAAAACCCAAGCTGTTTCATTCAGTATTGATCGTAACAATAAGCGAGACTTATCCAAAAAAGGTAGATTAATGGATAATTCAAAGGTTAAAGACTAAATGAATCTGTGGGGATCGGAACAAACAAGCAGAAATGGTCAGAAGGGCTTTCTGAGGCTTTGATAAAGGTCTTCTACTGATAGAAAGGGGGGTTGGTTGTTTAGATTGTGTATAATAATATGAGTGAGAGAAAGCCTTGGAGCCAGTAGGTAAGAGCATTTTCTATCTTAGGAGGATGACTTGCTGCGTCGTTTGGCAAATGATGGACGCTTTGGTGAGGGTGAGAAGTTGCATTGGGGAGAGATAGCCGAGTAGCTCAATGCTTCTGGCTCTCGGAGGACGGGCAAGCAGTGCCGAGAGAGGTATTGATATATTGACGCAGATGGCATAACCAGTTGAAGCCTGGAATTGACAACGAACGCGAATGGTCGTCTTAATAATAAAAGATTCTGTTTAATGCTCAATAGGAGGTTGGTAACCGTTGGGCACTAATCGCCAAGAAATTACCAGGACGCACTGACAATAACATCAAGAACTATTTTTACTCAACCCTACGTAAAGCACTTCGCAAGGTGAATGCCTATGTGTCCGCTCACAAAAAATAATCATCCTACCGCAACATCAAATAATTCAAACCTCACAATCTCAGCAAAATACTCACTGTCGCAGAAAGCAAATATTAAGCTAAAATAAACCTAAAGCGATCTGGAGTCGTCATTGACGCCAAAAGTTAGATATTCCCTATTCAGCTATCAAAAGAAGATTGGTTTAAATTCAACTCGATAATGGCATTCAACCCTCTAATGATCGATGTCCAGTTCTTGAGGAGGCTGTCGAAATGATTCTGGAATTCAACAGAAATTGCAAGAGAAGAAAGGGAAAGAAGAAAGAAGATGACAATGAAAGAATAAGCGAAGAATAAGAAATGGCAGATGAAGCTTCATCTTCCAAAGTTGTTTCAGAAGAGATGTACATCAACAAAGCTCGAAATAGAAAGAAAGACGGCAGGTCAAATAACGTACCCAAATAGGTGAGCTAAGATGTAGTAAAATAGTAAGCGTCAGTAAAAAATTAAAAGCTCAAAAAAAACAATGTTTAAGTAATCGACAAGCCTCCAGAATCAGAGAGAAAGTAGAACATGGTAGAAAGTCAAACTATCATGGTTCCAAATGCCATAATCACCAGAAGTTCAGAGATGACGATGGGTATGGGACGACTCCGTTCAGGAGATGGTATTGACAACAGCATCAATTTCAATAATCAACAAGGAAAATCATCTTCTTCAGGAAATAACAACAACATATCTTGCTTCTTTGAAAGATCATCTTCCTATAACAAGCCTTTGCCTTTCCAGTTGGATGGTGCAAGTCAGTAATTTTCAAGAATTTATGGAGATCCTCATAATATCAGTCAAGGAGGCTTTCTAGAGTCAATTCCAAATATTGAGCCAATAAGAGCTCATGGAGGAGCAGGAGGAGACTCTGAAATGGGTCTAGACGATCTATGGAGACAGGATGGTAATATTCAATCGATGTGCATGTTTGATAATAGAATCCTGAGGAATGACGACCCTTTTAGAGTTTCTTTTGACTTTGGGAATGAGTCTCTGTTGTTTCGGAGAAAGCCAAGCGGAATTCGAAAGAATAATCCAGAAGACTAGAACCAATAATGATTAACTATTAACTTGATTCACTTTTAATCTGATTTTATATTGAAACATATAAAAGAAAAGATGTCATTTTTTGACGATGACTAACCAAAAAAGAAAAAGCCCAGAAAGGACTACATCCCTTAAGAGGAAAGAATCAAGAGTAAAAATAAGGAATAAAACCAGGAGGGAGGAGGAAGGCGAAGAAGAGGCAAATAAAAGGAAAAGAGCAAAAAAATCGAATAAGTAAAAAAGGAAAGAGTCTACCCTCCTCTGATGATCAGGGCCAAGGCCAATGAATAATAATCCGAACAGCCTCTCGAATAATACGTGAGTCAGCTATACACGTGGAAGGAACAAAACAAACAAAATTCCCCCATATAAAAATTTATCGAGGAAGATGACTAAGGAAACACCTAATACAAACTCAAATTGGTCAAGCCGAGTGATGACAGACTTGATCACTTAGCTACTCAGATGAAGTTCAGAATTAAAGAAGGATTTGGAGAGGCGCACTATCGAATTGGAGTTTAAGACAATGGAAAACCAACTGGGCTTAACCAAGAAGAAATGTTGGAAAGTTTGAGAACGATTTGTTTGCTGGCAGGAAGAGTCAAAGCTGATGTGATGGTTTTAAGAGTATGCGATGGATTCAAAGGATTGGTGCTTGAGTTGCTGGTTCGTAAGCAATAGAGACTTGGAGTTAAACTTTAGGTTCGTATTTTGTTGTCAGGATAGTCAGGATCAGGCAAAAGCACTTTATTGGGTGTGTTAAAAAGTGGATAAAAAGATGATGGAAAAGGTATGGCAAGACTTAAGGTATTCACCCACAAGCACTAGTTTATGAGTGGAGCTACACAATCAAGAAGTCATCATGCTGTTGGTTTTGATTAGCAGGGAAGACTTAACAATCAACATCATGTTATCTCCCACTAAAAATGGTTAGATAATGCAAACAAAATCTTAACTTTTATCGATGTTGGAGGCCACAAAAAAGCACAAAAGCAGGTCGTATCGAGCATCTGTTCATTCTTCCCTTAATATGCACTGTGGGTAGTGTCAGGACTAAGCAAAGCTCCAGTTAATACTGAGACTCTTGAACTAGCTTCTATTTTTAATTTGCCTCTGATTGTTGTGATTACTCATTTGGACAAAATGGATAAATCAATGGAACTCGAGTCAATACTTTGCATCAAAGAAGAGCTCAAACGCTTCTTCCCTGACAAAACACCTTGCATTGTTCGCTAGATGTAGCACGCGGTTCTCTTCTCGGTACCTGTGTTTTTATTTTTAGAGAATAACATCCTCTGAAGATGTGACTCCTATCTTCCTGATTTCTAGCGTAACTGGCAAAAATATTGATCTGCTGACCAGCTATCTTAACTTGCTTACTGCAGCGAGCTAACTCAAGAACAACTAAGAGTTGAATACAGAATTTTCAATCTCGGATAAATATGTGGTCAATGGCAATATTATTTTGGCTGGAACAGTGGTCAAGGGAACTGTCAAAAAAGGTCAACTTTTACATATTGGACCCGATATGAAGGGAGCTTTTCGAGCAGTGGAGGTCATGAACATTCAGTGCCTGAGAGTTCCAGTAAAGGTGGCTAAATGTGGCCAAGTCTGCACTGTTGCTATCAGACCTTTGAATTATGCAATGGAATGGCTTTAAAAAGAACCATCAGCCATCAGGAGAGGAATGGTTCTCATTGACAGCAAATCAAATCCTAAGGCAGTCTACTAATTTCTTGTTGAAGTGACTCCCTACTCTAATGAGCGATAGTAGTTCACGATCACTTAAAAGTGCCAGCCCGTTATAAACACATTGACCACTAGGCAAATCTGCAACATCATAATTTTCAAAAAATAAAAATAGATAGAAGAGCTGCCTTAAAGTTTGTTAAAGAAGAAAAGTAGATCAATTGATTCAAGAAAAATAGAGTACAGCCATTCGATGAAAAAATGGGAAAAATCGGTCCAAAAAATGAAGAAAACGTACAGTAAAAAATCAGTTGATTGGAGCAACATCGAAATTAACGATTCCAAGCTTGAACTAGAGCCCATAGTTGAATAGATTCCATCAAAAAAAATTAGATAGAGTCAATAGATTCACTTCAACAGTGGCAAGCATACCTCTCTACGGTTGAGGTTCAAATATATGCCCTAATACATTACTTTAGGGCAGAAGATCATCATAAACTAGTTGAAGCTAGTGGGAAGGGTCAAATAAATCTACTATTGATACTATAGATTCTATTTGTTATTATACGAATCTTATATTGGCAGTTATTTGAATGAAATGTCGCGGTATCACAACTTAA
>Ga0100385_1005629_pt1 | contig 10467 bp, 8 predicted proteins | sample CryGeymeta201509_FD_81543 | JGI IMG/M metagenome (GOLD analysis project Ga0100385, IMG submission 81543) | Groundwater microbial communities from Crystal Geyser aquifers in Utah, USA - Crystal Geyser metaG 2015-09 | ecosystem: Environmental > Aquatic > Deep subsurface > Groundwater | place: USA...
CAGGACAAGGGGAGTGCTACTCCCCTCTTGCAGGTTGGCACCTGCAATTCACCCCATAGTCCTTCGCATAAACCAACCCTTTAAATTTATAAGGAAATGCTCCACTCGCCACTGGATCTTCCACTTTTTACCGCGCACAGTGAAAGCTCTGGCCAAAATGTAAAAAAGCCTCTCAGATTTCTCTGAGAGGCTTTTTTTTATATTACCTGGTAAGGCCTGCTCTGACTTATAGTTTGCTATTGAACTTTAGAGCAGAAGGGTGCATCTGGCATGATTCCACAAAGAATCTCGCAAAGCATAGGGTCTCCGATCGGACAAGATCCGTCGCCGGGTCCACCACCTCCACCGCTTGATTTTTGACCGATCAAAATATCAAGAGACTGAGCTGTTTTTCCAGTAGCGTCTGTTACGGAAACTTTCACGATACCTTTTTTGACCGCAGTCAATGCGCCAGTATCTGTAATAGTTGCAACAGCTGGATCGGAGCTGGTGAAGGTGAATGGAGCTTGACCAAAGAGGCCTGCAAATTGTGCGCTTCCATTTTCTTCAAGAGAGGCTGCAGCAGGAACAACTGTGAGTTCTTTGCCCAAGATTGTTTTAACGGCTCCAAGAGCGTCGATTCGGCAGTTACAAGCTGTTTCGATCTGAACTTGAGATCCAGTTTTTTGCAAAATGGAGCGAACTTCCGCGCCCGTAAGTTTGTCGTCTTGGGCAAGCATCAAAGCGACCATTCCAGAGACAAGCGGCGTTGCCATAGATGTTCCAGAAAGGTTCTGGTACTTGTTGCCAGGAATCGTGCTCATGATGCCTTCGCCGGGAGAGGCAAGGTCAACAGTGTTCTTGCCGTAGTTAGACCAGCTTGGTTTAGCATCGCTTGGTCCAGACGCGGCAACTGAGATTGTATTTTCAAATTTGGCGTTAGCTGGATATACACTTGTTGTGTCGTTTGACTTGCCGTCGTTTGCGGCAGCGTTGACGACGATAACACCGGCGTCACTTGCGCGTTTGATAGCTTCGATGATGGGTTGAGCTTGAGAAGCTGATACGGAAGCCCCCCAGCTGTTTGAGATGACGCGAGCGCCTTTTTCAACGGCGTAGTCGAGAGCTTTTACTGCTGCCATGAGGTCTCCCGAACCATCGGCACCTAAAAAGCGAATTGGCATGATGGAAACGTTTTTGCTGAGCCCGGCAGTTCCATTTGCAACTGTTCCAGTGGCTCCAACAATACCTGCACAGTGTGTCCCGTGACCAGGGTTGCGAGAGCTAGTTTCGTCCATTGGGTCAGCATCGTTGTCGCGGAAGTCATATCCAGGGACAGAGTTGTCTTTTAAGGATTCGTGGTTGTAATCAACACCAGTATCGATAACAGCTACGAGAATGTTTTTTGATCCAGCATTTCCAGCAAGGGTCCAAGCCTCATTGGCTTTTACTTTTGCAAGGGCCCATTGTTCACGTAGAGCGTTTGGGTCAAACGGCGCTTCAAAACGGTGGAATTTGAAGTTTTCAACAACGTATTCGACGTTGCCGTCTCTCATAAGGTTGGCGATCGTACTGATCACGTTTTTTTGATCAACTTCGATTTTGAGTAATTGAGCTGAGTCATGCGTGTCCAACAGTTTGATAGCAGCTTGGCCGCTAGAACTAGAAAGTGATGGAGCACTGATAAGTGCAGGAACAGTTCCTTTGTGTTTTACGATGTAAGTTTTAGCTTGGACATTTGTTGTTAGAACAAGTGCCAACAGAGCCAATGCAGTAGTTGCAATGCGTTTCATATTAATTTCCCTCCCAGGTTCATAAGGATATAGCCCGTGTGGAGACACGCTGCCAAACCGGGGCGGGCCTTGTAAGGAATATTAATGAAGCCATGCAATAAATTCTTTAAAGGTTTTTGGGACTTAGGAGAATGAGTATGAAATTTCTTACAGGGAGAACTGAGGGTGCTTGAAAAGGCGATCTAGGCCATTCTCAGCCTTGATTTGTTCAAAAAATCTTGGATTGTCCTGCTGAGACCGCTCCACTTTTTTTAGAAAATCTTGCTTAAGAAGTTGAGTCTGCCATTGCTGAATTGGAGTGATGCTGGCGCGTGTCGTAGAATTTTTCGGGCCGCTCGAGGGTCCTTCATAAACATTCCACCCTGCGAGAAGGAGTTGAATTCTCTGCCAGGTGCTGGTCGAATATGTCGAAAGAGAGCATTCGGAACTGGCCATGGAATAGATTTTTGCGAAGGCTTCTTCGTTCCAAAAGTTTTGATTGGTTTCTGAGCTAAAAGGATCCCAAAAAATAATATCTGGCTTCGATGAGTTCTCTGAAAATCTTTGATCAGAGACGATCGACCAAAAATCACCTTCATAAAGATTCCACTCGAGTGATCCGGCTGCAAAATGTTTTGATTCCAAAATTGAGTGTGGCGCCGCATGTCTGATGTGTGGAAAATACCCTGGGTGCATGAGTACGAGTCGAATGGCGTCGAGATCCTTCTCGAAGCTAATCAAATTGATTTTTGGAAAAGATTCATCGCCCCAGTTTGGATGAGACTGACAAAAATGAAGAAGGCTCATGGCATTGTGGCCTGCACCCAAGCCCACGTCCCAGATCGTCCAGGTTTTCTTCTCGGGGTTTCGCACAAGCGCTTCACGGAACAAGGATGTGTATAGCTCATCGGCTTCCTTGTTGGGGTTGTTTACGGAGTGCATCGTTTCACCGGAGTCTTTGCACTTGATGAGGTATTGTCCAGCGGGATTCTGCGTGAGTTCAAAACTCCCTAGTTCATGAGCTCTTTCAGGGCGACGTTTGCGAACCGGATGAACGGAAGGAAACTCCGGGTCCTCTTGAACTAGTCTCGGTTGAAGGTCGGAGTAGAGCTCCATAAACTTACCCTCAAGAATGGCTTCGCGCATTTGGCGCATGAGCACTTGGTAAAAGTGCAAGTTGTGCACGCCAACCAGGTGAGAGCCGGTGTGTTCGTGTGATTTGAAGAGGTGGTGCAAGAAGGCCTTGCTGTAGCGAGAGCAGGTCGAGCATTTACAATTTTTATCAATGGGATCTTCGGATAGTTTGTAGGCTCCGCGATAGAGTTTGAGTTTCCCATCGAAAGTGTAGGCAAGGCCTTGTTCCGCGTGAGCCGTGGGGATGATGCAATCAAACATGTCCACTCCGCGGTGAACGGCTTCTAATAAGTCAATTGGTGTGCCTACGCCCATAAGATAGCGGGGCAGGTCTTGCGGCATGAGCTCCGTGCAAAAAGCTGTGAATTCTTCACGCTCATCTTTCGTTTCTCCGACGGCCAGTCCGCCAATGGCAAAGCCGTCGAAGGGATGCTCGGTGAGAAATTTAGCGCTAGTTTTTCGCAGGTCTCTGTAGCAAGCGCCTTGAATAATTCCGAAAATACTTTGTGGAGAGTCTTTGCGCGCAGCTAATGAGCGCAGGGCCCAGCGGTGTGTGAGTTCCATGGCTTCTTTGGCTCTTGTGTGTTCCACTGTTGAGGGCACACATTCGTCTAGGACCATCATGATATCGCTGCCAATGGCTTTTTGAGTCTCGATGCTTTGTTCCGGGCTCAAGAAGATCTGATCTCCATTGATGTAGCTTTTGAAGGTGGCACCTTCTTCTGTGATCTTACGATCTTGAGGCATGCAGAAGATTTGAAAGCCACCAGAGTCTGTGAGGAACGATTTTTTCCAGCTTGTGAATTTATGAATGCCGCCAAATTTTTTGAAGAACTCTGGTCCTGGTTTGAGGTGTAAGTGATAGGTGTTTGCGAGTAAGACTTGTGCACCCACATTTTCCAAAACTTCAAAGTGCTGGTTCCTGACGTTGGCATGTGTTCCAACGGGCATAAAAGTCGGAGTTAAGACTTCATTGTGAAGAGTTTTGAAGCGCGTAGCACGAGCTCTTGAACCAGTTTGAGTGGCTTCAAGTTTGAACAAAAGCCGGCTCATGGAACAATCTTTTCCTTGATAGCGAGTTCTGCGGCTGCCATTTCTTCGAGCTCTTCGTCTTTATAAAGGTGTTTCTTGAAGAGGGGGACCATGTGTTCGTAAACCGTCTTGGAGTCAATGAGCTTGGAACTTGCGTTTGCGATCACAGCAGCAATCATCATAGGGAAAAGCGCTGAATGGCGGTCTGTCATTTCGAGAACGAGCACAAAAGATGTAAACGGAAGCCTGGTCACTCCTGTTAAAAAGGCGATCATCCCAATCAAAACGAAAAGGTTGCTATGCTCAGGCTTAAAAATTCCCGCGAAATAGTGTCCAAAGGTTCCGCCCGCCGCAAGCGAAGGGGCGAAGATGCCTCCTGCTGCGCCTGATACGTAGGCCAATATCGGAGATAAAAAGCGGGTAAGAAGCAACGAGAGGTCTTGCTCAGTGGACGTTTTTTGAAGCAGGTCTACGACCACGTTTCTGCCGGCGCCTAAAGTGCGAGAATCCACATGTATGATCAAAACGGCAACGGTAAGGCCCATGGAAATGGCTAGGAGGCCTTTCTGCCAGGTATTCTTCAGATTTTCAGCTCGCCAGACACTGATCGAGTGAATCAGGCGACCGAAAAGGCCTCCCCACAATCCTCCTAAAATGGCGAGGCCAATGACCCAAGGGAGGATGGACTTGTCGAAGACGGCAACTTTAGGAACTCCTAAATACAGGTAAGTTCCGAGTATGGTTTGGGCTGTGAGGCCTGAGATTATGACTCCTGTAATCAGAAAAGTTTTGAAACGGCTTAGCTGCGCCGAGGAGAATTCCTCGATGGAATAGACAATTCCCCCAAGTGGGGTGTTGAAGGCAGCGGCGATACCAGCGCCAGCTCCAGCTACGAGAAAATATTCAGGTCTTAAATGGGCCCAAATTTTTTGGAACCTCTTCCCTATTGAGAAGAAGATCCCAGCCCCGAGCTGAATAGTGGGGCCTTCAATTCCAAGGGCTCCACCACCAAGAACAGCGAGGAGCGAACTGAGAATTTTTGCGACCCAAACTCGGAAACCTAAGAGAGCTCTAACAGATTTTTTTCTTTTGGAAATTTCGGAACATTCAAAGACGGCTAAGACCTGGGGAATGCCCGATCCGGCAGCTCCTCTTGCCATGTGGTGGACGACGAGCCAGGAAGCCAAAAAGCAAGCTGGGCTCAAAACGTATAGCCACTGTGGATGGTCTCTCACAAGCTGTTCTAGGAAATGGTGGGTTTGAAGGTGGGAAAAGGCATAACCAACGGCAACGAGCGCGGTGACAAAAGCTGCAATCCAATAAGGAAGGCCTTGCATCGAAGGTGTGGCGCGCAAGTGAACGACACACCAGTCGAGCAACCCGTTCCATTTGTTTTTTAGCTTCATGACTTTTGTTGTGTGCTCTCTGTGTTGCGCGGACTATTTGCTACGACCTACCTGCTACGGAATAAATAGGGTAGACGATATCCTTGGGATATCCCGCGTTAACCTTCGACGGGTATAGCCAAACATCTGTGTCGAAACAAGTTCAGATTTGGGTAGAGGCCAGACTATTTGAATGATAATTCATGGCGCATATGACGTTTCCATCAAAATCATTCACTTTCGACGATGTTCTACTTGTGCCCTCGTACAATCATTACGAGTCTAGGCGTCTGGTGGACATTTCTTCAACTGACAGGACGAACAAGCTGAGTTTAGATTTGCCGATCTTCTCGTCCAATATGGATACGGTCACCGAGTCCAAAATGGCAAATTTTATGACATCAAAGGGTGGGGCAGGGACTCTACACCGTTTTTGTACGATTGAAGAGAACGTGGCTATGTTCAGAAATTGCGAAAGCAAGAAGACATTCGTCAGTGTGGGGTGTTCGGACAAAGATCTTGAGCGTGTTCAGGCTCTCAAAGACGAAGGCGCAGATTATTTCTGCGTTGATGTGGCTCACGCTCATGCTCGTTATGTGGGCAGAAGCTTGAAAAAGATCCGTGAAATCTTGGGCGACAACGCCTGTGTGATGGCGGGAAATGTTGCCACTTATGCGGGGGCTGATTTCTTGGCTTCCTGTGGGGCTGATATCATCAAAGTCGGTATCGGTGGAGGTTCTGTTTGCACCACTCGTATCAAAACGGGCTTCGGAGTGCCGACGTTGAGCTCTGTTCAGGCCTGTGCCCGTGTGGACCGGTCCATGGTGGCTGACGGCGGAATCAGGACTCCTGGGGACATTGTTAAGGCTTTGGCCTTTGGGGCGGACTATGTCATGCTTGGGGGCATTTTTGCGGGATCTGAGCCTACTCCTGGTGAGGTTAAAACGGATGAAAAAGGTCAGCGATATAAAGAGTATCGAGGAATGGCCTCTCGCGAAGCTCAAGAAAATTTTATGGGACCTATGGGCGACTGGAAAACGGCAGAGGGTGTAGCTACTAGAGTTCCTTATAAAGAAGATCAGGAAGCCATCATTGCAGATATCATTGGTGGATTAAGGTCGGGATTGACTTACGCTGGAGCGGCCAACATTCGTGAATTGCAGCGCAAGCTAGACTATGTGCTCATCACGCCTGCTGGACGAACAGAGAGTTTGCCACACAAAACCTTTTCATAAACCTTAAAAGAAATAGAAGAGAGAATTGACTGCAATGCGCGCTTATTTTCCCATGAAAAAATCTTATTTGCTGACTCCGGGCCCAACGGTCCTTCCTGAATCTGTTGTGACAAGTTTTGCACAACCAATTTTGCATCACAGGTCTCCTGAATTTCAAGAATTGTTTACAAAGGTCAAAGAAGACCTCAAATATGTCTTTCAAACTTCTCAGGATGTCTTGATCCTCTCAGCTTCCGGCACAGGAGCCATGGAAGCATCCGTGACAAACTTGTTTTGTAAGGGTGATAAAGTCATCACGATCAACGGCGGTAAATTTGGTGAGCGCTGGGCAAAAATTGCTAAAGCTTATGGTGTTGAAGCTGTAGAGGTGATGATTGAATGGGGGCAATCAATTTCGATGGGTGAACTTGAGAAAGTTGTTGCGGCCAATAAAGATGCCAAAGCTATTTTGTTCCAGGCTCACGAAACTTCTACCGGCGCTGTGATGCCAAGCAAAGAGATTGCCAAACTCTGCCAGACGAATAACATGCTCAGTGTTTGTGATGCGATTACTGCTACAGGTGCTTTCAATCTCCCTATGGATGAGTGGGGAATTGATGTTGTGATCTCTGGCTCACAAAAGGCTATGATGATTCCTCCGGGGCTAGCGTTCATTGCTCTTAGCAATAAGGCCTGGGACGCGGCAGCGAAATCAGATCTTCCTCACTTCTACTTTGATCTTTTGAAGGAGCGAAAAGCTCTGGCTGGCAATCAAACGGCTTGGACTCCTGCTGTTTCGTTGATCCAGGGCTTAAAAGAAGCTCTTCGTTTGATTCACGAAGAAGGTTTAGAGAACCGCTTCCGTAGACATGAAACGCTTGCGAAGGCGACTCGTGCCGGAGTGAAGGCTTTGGGGCTTGATTTACTTACTGAAGAAATGTCTCCAAGTGTGACGGCAGTTAAGATTCCAGAGTCTATTGAAAATGGAGATAAAATCCCGTCTATCATGCGCTCCAAGTACGGGGTGACGATTGCTGGTGGACAGGATGCTCTCAAAGGCAAAATCATTCGTATGTCCCACTTTGGACATATTGGAGAATTCGATATCACAACAGGCCTTGCTTGTTTGGAGTTAACTCTCCATGACTTGGGCTATCCTGTGAAATTTGGTGCGTCTGTTGGTGCGGCTTTAGAAGTCTTTTCTAAAGAGGACATGAGAGCATGAGTGATTTAGTGAGATTGTTTGTTGCAGACGGAATGTCTGCTGATGCTGTGAAATCTTTCGAAGATAGCGGAAAATTTAAGGTCACGTTTCAAAAAGAAACTAATGCTGAAGAACTAAAAGCCGCATTAGTAAACAACGAAGTTGTGGCGATTCGTTCGGCGTCGAAGATTCGCAAAGATCAGATATTGGAAGCGAAGAATTCTGATAGCGCTCTTAAGTTGATCATTCGCCTAGGAGCCGGTGTTGATAACATCGACGTGGCTGATGCAAAGGCCAATGGCATCGACGTGATGAACACAGCTTCAGCCAATGCACTTTCTGCTGCAGAACATACCATTGCCATGATGTTTGCTGTCGCACGCAACGTGCCTCAAGCTTATTCATCACTTAAAAATAGTGAGTGGAAACGTGCGGAGCTCGCTGGCTTTGAATTGTCAGGAAAAACTCTCGGGGTTCTTGGTTGCGGGCAAATTGGCCGAATTGTGGCACAAAAAGCCATTGCTTTGGGTATGAAGGTCGTAGGCTACGACCCTTTCATCGAAAATCTTTCTAGCTACGAGGGATTGTCAGCTCTAAAGCAGTTTAAGGATATGGATGAAATGCTAGGTCATTGTGATCTTGTGAGTCTCCACCTTCCTAAGCTGAAAGAAACGGCTGGCATGATCAACGCAGCGAGGATCGCGAAGATGAAGCCGGGGGCCGTTCTTGTGAACGTCGCACGCGGCGGACTAGAGGATGTAACGGCGGTTTTAAATGCTTTAGATGAAGGACAATTGAAGGCCTATGCCGTCGACGTCTACGAGAAAGAGCCTCCAGAATTTCCCTCAGCTTTGATCAATCACTCAAAAGTAATTTGCACTCCGCACTTAGGGGCCTCTACGGAAGAAGCTCAACAAAGGGTGGGGCAGGTCGCTTTCGAACAGGTTCAAGGATACTTCTTCGAGGGATCGAAGATCGGAACTCTGTAAATTTAGCTGTGCGCGCTTAAGTGTTGCAAGAGCGTGTTTAGTAGCTTTTCTAAGTCATATTAAATATTTATATTCATTACTCAGGACAAGGGGAGTGCTACTCCCCTCTTGCTGGCTGGCGCCAGCAATTCACCCCATAGTCCTTCGACTGAATCTAAATATTTAAAATGACTTAGAAAGGCCCTTAAGCTGGGCACGTCCTTACAACACTTAAGCGCGCATAGTTAAGATTTACTGCGATACTTTAGAATCGGAATTAGACAATGTTGTATTTAAGGCCGTCGTATTCGATTTTGTTTTCAATCTTTTTATTGGTTCTTGAAATCAAGCGGTGCAGCCTGTTGTCCAGTGTTTGGTGCAGAGCTAACTCTGGCCAAAGCACTTCGATGAGATCATGTTTGGATTTGGGCCCGTTCTCAAGTGCCTTGCACAAGAGCTTTTCTAGGTTGCCCATCTTGCCAATCGCTTGAATCGTTTTGCGTTTGCTTCTTTGTTTTACTGGATATCGGCCATCTGTGTTCCATGTCTCATAACGGCTTTCCCAGGCAGGAGAAGCAAGCTCGAGAAGCTTGTCGAGCTTGCTGGCGTCGAGCGGATGTTTGCGCAGGATGGAATTGAGGAACTCATAGGCGAATTCGCATCGACTTTCTGTTGGGAAGCCGCCTCGCTTGAGTGATGTTTCTGCTTTTGAAAAATCTTTACCCAAAACGTGAAGCCAAGCTCTCTGATAAAGAGCGAGTTGTAGGTCAGACGTTGGTGTGCGGCCTTCGAGTAGAGCAATGGCCATATCTAACTCTTCTTTGGCTAGGTCAAGTTCCCCAGAAAATTCCCATTGAGATGCTCGTTGTCTGCGTGCGAGTCCTTCTACGTGTCTGGATTCTTTTTGTCTCGCAATCGCTATGAGATCTCCGAGATCTCCCATAATTTCATCATTCGAATAGGTGGATTTTGTGCCACGTTCGATCTCAGCAATGTTGATTTTTCCGCTGATAAGATTGTAGTGAGCGCGTAGTTTTTGTTCTGTCGCGTCGGCAGGGTAAAGGGGAAGGGATAGTAGGAGCTCATCTACGCCTTTCTGAAATTCTCCTCTAGAATATAGAATCAATGATCTTGTGAAGTGAGTTTCAGCCTTTAAAAAGGGTGTAGGAGCATGCCCGGGCTCAATTGACTCTAAGTTTACCAGGAAAGGATTGAGTTTGTTTTGCTTTCGAATGACGAGCAAAAGCCTTTCAAACTGCTGTTCCGGTTTGGAGTCTCTAAGTTGAAAGAGTTCATCGCCAACTTCATTTTTCCCGCCTAGTATTCTTAGGAGTAATGATTCGTAGGTCATCGAAAGACTCTCCTTGGAATTCTGATCATGGTTGATTCTTTGTCGTTTGTTAGGTCTTCAAGGCTCAATCGAAGCCCATCAGATTCATCTGGTAAAAATTCTGTAAGTATAAGGTAAACTCCAGAAGTATCATTCTGGTGCCAACTGGTTTCCTCGAGAGAAAGGTCATATTGGATCTCTTCATCAAAGAGCTCGATATTGATAGTAAGTTTGGCCTTAATAGAATCACAGGTTAGGGTGATCTTGCGGCCCCAGACTCTTTCTTTGCGAACGGCCTCGTAGATTCTGGCAACAGGAGACATTAGGTTTTCTCCTATCAGCATTAGTTTTTGAGGCAGATTGCTTTTGCAAATTGATCCGAGACTATCTCTACGGTTTAGGGGGGCGTCACTCAGTCCCGACATGAGAGCTTCTTGGGAGATCCGTCC
>Ga0100385_1005639_pt1 | contig 10456 bp, 8 predicted proteins | sample CryGeymeta201509_FD_81543 | JGI IMG/M metagenome (GOLD analysis project Ga0100385, IMG submission 81543) | Groundwater microbial communities from Crystal Geyser aquifers in Utah, USA - Crystal Geyser metaG 2015-09 | ecosystem: Environmental > Aquatic > Deep subsurface > Groundwater | place: USA...
TATCAAAGCTGCTCCCACCTCCTCTCCTCTTACTAAGCCTTCTCCCAAAGAGATATATCATCAGTCGAAATCAGAAGCAGACAGCATCCTGGAAGAGCTGATCCGAGCTGCGAGGGCCAGATAGCATTACCTCAAATAAAAGAAAATCAGACTAGGAATCGTCAAGTTAGAAGAGTAGCCTCCCAATGTCATCAAAATCGAGGACAGCGATGATGAAGAATAAGTCGAGGAAGGTCATGTTTTCGATCTGAATAAGAATAGAGATCAGTTGAGGATAAGGAAGGGCGTCATCAACGTCAAGATAGCAGGGAAGAGCAAGAGCAAAAAAATAATCAAGCATAACTATTTCAGTGACCAGGATACCCTTGACAAGTATGTGAGTCATCAAGTGCAATCGCGACATGTCCGTCCAGTGGTCAAGGGTAGGCCTGCGAGCCAGTCCACACTCGACATGTTTTTCGGGCAAATTAGCAACCGTCAAATGTCAAGACTCTATTGATCACTAATTATCCTGATATATACTAAAAGCAGGACAATTTTGCTAATTCATAATCTTTAAAATATGGAAAGAGAAAATCCTCCTAGAAATCTCGCTAGAAGACCCAACAATACCATCAGAAGGTCCGTCAGACAAAAATTCCAAAGAAGAATGGAGATTAACGAGGCACCCAAACATGTCTACGATCTGAGTACATGATTGAACTATTCAGATCTTCTAGATATTGAGAGAAGGGAATTCCCCATAGTAATGGCCGCAATTGATTAAAATGAAAATGAACAGAACCGAGGACAGTAGAAAATAGGAGAAGTCATCATATTTTTGAGTAAAGTTAATTTGATTTAGATGAAAACTACATTGATAGACAGGCCTTACTTCAGCTGGAAAGATATAGGCATTTGAACATAATAACCCTCAGCCTGAGTACCCCTTTTTTCGATACAGATGACAACAACTTCGGTTCATTGGGGTGCCAAATTCTCACAAAAATGAACACACGCCTCCTCAAAGACCTCTATCTAGGTTTGTTTATGTCTAGGCTAGCCGAAAATGCGATAGCTGATTAGGGGTGCCACTACCTCTCCATGGGAAGATGGGATAATCTCAAAGAGTTGACTCTCGGTTTGATTTTTTTTATTCAGATGAGAATAACATCACGGAAAGAGGATGCAACCATCTTGCCAAAGGCATCTGGATTTCTTTGGCATGTCTTGGTCTGGGTACATTTCTGATGATGTAGAATACAACCCTATCGGAAAGCAGGGCTATCTATACCTCAAATCAACCAGCATCGGCTTCGTAGAATGCGACGATGACTACTACGACGAACCCCTTGTTCAAAACAATCCTGCCCCTGTTGCTCCTCTACCTCCTGCTCAACCACCAAACAACCCTCCTCAGCAAGGCTGATACTTGATACTCTACTTCCTATCAGTTTTGTTTATCAATTTTAATAAAAGCAATGAACATTGACAATGGTCTTCTTGGCTTCCTTCAAAGGAAGTCCCTCTTTCAAACAGATTACAAACAGCCTAACCGCAACAAAATTAATAGCCGATCTAATGACAATAAAGAAAGCTCTCTTTCAAAAACAAACTACTCACCGATTGAGAATAATGATGCCATTCGATCATTCTTCAGTCCCACACCTCGACTGCATTCCACCATGAACCAACAGGCACCGGCTAAGTCAAATATTAGTGTCTTTAGCACTTACCCTAATCAAAAAAAGACTCAATCCTCTGTTAGTTATCCTTAGAACAAACTAAACTCCCCAAGTCGCTTTCCAGAAGCAATGCAAGCTACTAAATCTCAATAGAATCAAGTATACAAAATGGCTCAAGGAGTAGCCAAGTTGGGAATGAATTTTTAGTCAGCCCGAGTAGAATCAGCTCAATGCTTGGAAAGCCTATCTTTCAAACTGAAAACCGAGCTATCCAATGTCAATTTCAAACTTGACGAATTCCACAGTAAATTAGCAAGAACTCTCAATCATCAGCTTCGTGTCTTGAGATAACAATTGCAATAACTCGTCTATGATACATACAGATAAGCATAAAGAGCAATAAAGTAGCACATCAAAAATCAATAAGAAAGAATATGTGGTACTCTTCTCGGATTCCGATCTTCCTTGGAAAAATAATGTGCCAGAATAAATTCTATGAAATAATCTATCAACAAACCTCAATGGAGACAAATTGCTGGATAAATTCTTTCGTCTGAACTCGAAAAGAAAGTTCATTTTCTGATCAGATAATCTAACGAGATATCGCTTCAGCCTGCTCCCGAAGTATTTTGGAATTTTCAGAAGCTTAAAGGAATTGGATAAAATATGAAATAGTTTGTTCGACTGAAATCATGATTTTTTATTGTTTTTCGATAGCAGAATAGAACATGTGTCAGTCCGCACCTCCCGCCCATCTTCCAGGAGTAGATACTGATTAAAAAATCGATGTTATTCACCCTCGTTTCCAGCCATCAGACCACCCTTCTCCTCAAACTCTAAACAAACCCATAATTACCGTCATTCCTCCATTCCAGCGAATGTAGCAATGGTAGGTCGAACTTGAAGCAGTCGCTCCCACCGTAGCTGATAGTCCCAATATTCTCGTTTCGAATGTATACTTTCGAGACCAGTCAAGCATGGACCTTTACATAGGTTGCCTCCTTTCTCTCAAGCAAAGATGCAATGCTTCAATATACAACTAAATCTAGGCCAAACAAGAGCAGCACCTCTACTGTCTGACAACCAAACAACATATCCCCGATAAATATCGTCCTCTGAACAAATCTCAGCTCGCAGGAGGAAACATAAACAAATTTTTAGACCTTCTCATTTTTGTGAGTGAAATCATTTAGAAAACAAAGAACATGTTCATCGTGCCTGATGAGATATTTGAGTGCAATGGATAGTACTATCTCCGCAGTTTTTACTATAAGGAGTATTCTAAGAGTCGCTTGCTACTTTCTTTCATCACTTGGATCCATGAGTAATTTGACTCCTTCAAGGATATTTTTGAGAATGAACAAGTCATCTCTTTCATTGATTTTGACGTCTATCTCAAATAAGTATATGGAACCCTCAAAACAGAGAAAGTGTCAGATTAGCACCTTACTACCTACATGAAAAGGGTTAAGGCTAAGTACAACTATCTCAACTACAACTTCGACTCCTTCCAGGCCTGCTCAAGAGCCAAAAAAATGAAGAACAAACATCATACGATCAGAGAATGGCTTTTATGCAAAAAACAAAATGAAATATATTTCTTCCACATCAAAGATCGTCATTTGTGCCAGGGACGGTTGATCCGCAAGAAGAAGAAAGTTATGGTGGAGGGCAGTCACATCATCTTCAATTAGGATGACCTTTAAGTTTACATGATGCTGGAAGGAACAAAAAATATAATAAAAACCAGCGACTTCGAACTGTCAGATTGTTTAACGATAAGCGATATCGAGATAAAGTTCAAGTTTCCCTTCAAGCTAAAGAACCCGTTGATGTTCATGAAAGGCCGATAAATACATCTTTACGACCAACTCATTTACAAATACAACATTGACGAAAACAAGCTTTATCAGGAGAGCAAAAAAATCAACGACTGTATTTACCTGGCCCCTTCCAACGAACACAGCTATATGGCCATCAGACTATCTATTGACATCTTCCGCCATGGAATCAGAGTATACGTCAATGATAAGTACTCAAGTCTTCTGCCTTCGGGAAACCCAAGTATGGCCAATGAAATTTAACATCTCAAAATAGATCTGAAAAGTGTAGATTTTTGTTTGTAAGTTTTTCGAGGGGTCTATCTGATGATGGCAAGTCAAAATCTGTGGATTCTTGACACAAATTTTTAGTGCTTCTTCAGTTATGCTCCAATCGAAAAGGTCAAAAGTTTTTTCAAAAATAAAACAAATGCTATGGAAGATGATTATGCTTTTGATATAATCGATCAACCTTTTCCTGCCAAATGGCTTTCACATCAGGATAGTTTGAATGTCTATGTCCAAGGGTAAACCCTCTATGTGTTGGGAACAGTATTAGGGAAATTATACTACTTGGAGTATTAATTTTTATTGGAAGCTGGAATGCTCAAATTAAAAAATCATCAACCTCTCTTCATATAAACTGAACCCATTTATCGAATCAAAGAGGAGTATGTGAGTGGGAAGAAATAGTTTACTTTCAATATTTACACTTAAAATTTTGATTTTTTCAAAACCAACAAATGGATCTATCATGGGCCTATTTTCCTAGAAGTTCAGTAGCTGGCTTCTCGTTCTTTCAAAGGATACACTGAAATCACTATCCAAACAGAGTAGGTCTTAGCCTCACTGAAAGACGTGATTGAATAGAAGAGATCATCGGGCAAATAATGGACCACCTTCCAAACTGCTATGCTTCTCGCCAACATTGGCCAAATTTTCACTGAGGTCAACAAAAGCAACATCTCACACAAACATTTTAGCACCAGTAACATTTGGATCAGCAAAAGCAGAAAGCTAAAACTGATCGGATGGAGTGAACCCCACAGAAATTGGTATATTTCTGATTATCGGGACTACCTCCTTACCTGCTTCAATGTGATTACCCTGAATAATTCTTAAAAAATAACGGACAAGTTATTGGAGAAACATTAATCCGAACTTTCTCATTTTGCTGTCCTGAAGTAAAAGATGCACTCTACGTTAAAGAGCAAAAGTGGTGCAAAAAAAATGGACCAATAAAAATTTTTCCTACAGATCAAAGAATCTATTCACAAAAGCATATTTCCCAAATTTTAGTCACACCGAACCAACAACTATATATTCAGTTTTGAGTTCAATACTCCTCGTTTCAGCATGCTTTCAATTGCATAGGGAAAAATAAAGAAAATGATGGCTGTGATATAAGGATCCCACAACAACTAAGAGTTCACTTTCAAGTCATCAGATAGCTACTCCTGGAACGAAGAAGTCTCCCAACTCTACATCTTCACAGCCAACTATCAAATGCACTAAGCTACCATCAATGTCAAAGATTTCAAAGAAGAAACCATCCAACTGGAATAATATGAATACCCTCCTCAAAATATTATCGATTGCAGCTTTATCAATACGCCCAAAGGACTATTCGCCTTCGGAGGTATTGCTCGTTGCTCTAAGAAAAAAATTCTCTTCAATTTGAACATCTATCACTTTAATCGATAAAAATTGACATGGAAATAGGTGGCAGAATTGCCTCAACCTCGTCTCAATCCAAAATTAGTTCCTTCCACTTCGACAAATCAAGTGCTGATCATGGGTGGACATCTCGATTACGGCCCATAACAATTTTAAGTTCTTTCATTTGACATAAACACAATGAGTGTGCAAAGTTGGATCGATATGAGTTTCCCTAATCCTTTCAGACAGATCAATATCAAGCAAACCCACAAGATATTCCAAATTTCAGAAGAATAACATTTATTCCTACTGTGGACAGCCAGTGTCAATAGCTACCACATCAAGATATTTTCCAATGTCATCGGAAGTCTGGATGTATAACTTGATGGCAAGATATACCTCTAAGATTATGGCTAAATGCCTTCAATATCTGTTGCTATGGTAGATGGGCCATCCACTTCCTGAGACCCTATGGAAAATACACTAAAATATCCCTAGGAAATCTCTAGACCACCTCCGTCTCTCACAAAACCCTCTATAATTGATCATTTACTAATATCATTTCATATACGTAATACAAGCTTATTCTTGATCAACGTGTTCTTCTTGCGTATCTGTTCTGACGTTACTCCTGTTTTTGGAATTTTCTGACTTCTCCGGCATCCAGGATTTATATCTTTGGCTACCACTATTCGTTGTTGCGCCGAAGGATAGTTGCGGGAGTTATTGCTGCTTCCTGATTGGCCTATATTGACATGTTGTCATTGAGAGAAATCAAGTTTCGAGTTGATTTTTTGATGTCCAGAAGATTACTGTCCTCCACCTTGAGAGCAATAGCCCCTGAATTCTTCCGATAATACTCCAACTGTTAGCGAATCTGATGAGCAATTTTGACCATGAATTAATTGTTCAGATTCAACTCCCTACATTGTATCACAATTACTAGACCAGCTGAGCTGCAAAATCCTCAGGATTGGCGTTTTAATCGTTGATATCCCATTCGAATCTGTCCTTCAGGCATATGCTGTCAATCTTAACATCAAGCTCAAGAGTTTTGATGCAACTGGGTGCCTGTACTCTGGATGGCCTGTAGCTGGTGATTCCCTTTCTGATGGTGTCTCTTATCTGACCTTCAAAATGAGCAAGAGCAGGGTTTTCAGTGATCATCAAGTGAGCGAACTCCTAAGGAGTGAAGTATGGATCATTGATGTTCCAACAAAACTGCTCCTTGTATCTCTTCCCATCAAGTTCCAGATCAAAATGAATAGGAATCAATATCTCCTCAGTGTCTCCTACTGGCTTATTGGTGTAATTGGTTGCAGCAGGTGTCAACACAAACTGCTTGTCAACCGTCTTGTTCAGAGTAGTGTACCTCGGTCTACCTGAGTATAAACTATCAAGCCATTATGCAAGCGTATCTTCTATTTTGATATGATGCCCCTTGACCTTTCCCTGCAACCACAGCGATAGCGTCGAATGATGAATACCTGCCTCTCTTGCCACGTCCACCTGTTTGATATTGTATTTAGCGAGAGCTTAGAGCATTTGTGTACGAATGTCCTTTTCGGCGGCTTGATTCATGACTATTATTATAGACTCAAATACAACAGTTAATTAAGTGAATTAAGTGGACAACTTTTGAATAGTGCAGGTTGAATAGCTTTATTCTGTATAATTTATAACTGGTAATTATGGAAATCAAAAAGCATAAGGTCAAACAACTATGTTCTCACAAAATGGCAAGATTGGCCAAATCTAGATAACCTGCAGTTGAACGTACACCGTCCAGACAACATAAGCAGCACTACTCCAGTCACAAAAAGGTTATCGTCAAAGATCTGATGACTTAAAATGAACAACTCAAGACTTAAAATGCCATTTTTCAATAATATTTTGCCACCTTTGAGGCCAAGTACAAAGAGCAGAAACGAGAGAACCGACGTCTTCAAAAGCGAATCGAGTAGCTCAGCAGAGAAAGAGATACAGGCAGTTCCCACCGAAAAACCTAGAGCACCTACCTGCTGTCAGACAGAACCATGGAGCACCGTGCAAGCAGAGCCACCAAAGAAAGTCGAAAGACCCTCCCCAGTTAATACTTCTGATAATTATTTGTTTTTTTACCTTCATTACTTTCAGCGGAAGATAACTTAGTCCTACTTCACCTCTTTTCCCTTGTGCCCTATCCCAAACTGACCCGATGAAACTCAAGTAACTATCAACCTTCTCTTGCCCAAATATAACTTCCTATGATAAATTATATCATTAAAAGACTTAGAATGGATAGCGGTACCATTCTGCATTTGGCCCTCCTAAAAAAACTATCTTCCAGTCATCCGCAATGTAACTACTCTAGCAAATTCAACAAATTCAGGAACAGACATCCGAACAGGTTGACCACAATTTATCAGACCCCTTCCCCCTCCATCACTCCTTTCTAAAAATACCCTTCTACACTCATTGAACCACCTCTTATTTGTAAAACATCTCGCTCTTCCCGACCTCGCAAGCATTCATACCTAGCATCTCAACTAAATCCTTAGAAAGTGAACGAGACCCTGTGTGGATGGAGCATAGAAAATAATGACAAATTTAATTAGATACTCGAATCCAGCCACCTCAAAAACAGAGAACTTCCTCTCAAAAGGTCAGCTCTTGTTTAGAAAAGTCCAAAAACCTATCTCCGACGCAACAGCAAAAGTCAAAATTATAATGTAAGAAAACTTCGCACCAAACTTGACAGCGTCATAATTGAACCCATATTTTCTTAATCTGTCAGCTAAACTCCAGCATTCCATTTCACTCCCAAAGACAAGTAGAACATTTCTTCTAGAGTTGTCAGAAAACTATCAAATCAGTCGGCATCCACCTCTAAAAAACCTTATCAAGGTCTGAGGTTGAGAAGTTTCCGATAAAAAATATAAAGATGATTGTTTTTGAGTTCACTTAATATAGATAAAATTATTAGATGGAGAACACCCTCATCATGAATAAGCTACCCCTTCCTCGCTATTATGACGGGGAAAATTGGAACACCGTCTTCAAACCTACCAGAAAATCGATTCCCAAATACCTCCACTAAGACCTTCCCTAACTCAAATTGATCTAACTCAAAGAACGATTCAAACAAATCGGCAAATTCAACTGTCCTGGACTGGACTATTTTGACGACTACATTCGAACGCACAAGAAGAAAGATAGCAAAAAAGGTAGTAAAACATCTAGACTGGCTTAACAAAAAAAATAGTATGAACGAGTCACCTAAGAGTTGCAATATGCGATGCTACTGTGCGACAAGAACAGTCCTGTTCTGGACGAGGTAGTCAGCAAGTCAAAATCGACAAAGAAACCTCACCTAAGCAAAAGCAAATAAAAAGGAAGGCATTTTCCCAACACGATCGACCTGGTTTTTCGTAACAGGAAAAACATGTACATCAGCCAGCAACGCAAAAGATACGATGAGACCGAATCCCCAGAGATGGAAAGGAGACTCAATGAACTGCCTATGCTTTCCTATAGCTGATATTTGTTAACTTTGTGATTTCAGCTATCAGATCATCAGACAATCACATGTAAGTAAAGAGCCTGCTTGCTATATCCTTCACGATCCAGTCTACTCCATCCAGCAATCCTTAGCCTGTCCTGGCACTGCAGCCAATCACTCCCCAATGCCTGGTGTTTACTGCATCTAACTACAAGAAATCACGAATTTGTTCAGGAGTCAGACTACCAGGAATATCCTGCTTGTTACAAAATACCAACAGTGTGGCACCCATCAGCTTCTCTTGCTTAAGCAAGGAGTGTAATTCAGCCTTGGTATCTTCCAGTCTGAGTTTATCTGAGCTGTCGACTACCCAAATGACCCCATCGGTTTGTTCGAAGTAATTTCGCCAGTATGATCGAATAGTCCTCTGTCCTCCGACATCCCAGACATTAAGTTTGAAGTTTTCATACTGCAGAGACTTGATGTTAAAGCCAAGAGTAGGAGATATTTGATTAGTATCCTATCCGTTGAATTTTTTGATGATAGTGGTCTTACCAGCATTATCAAGACCCAACACCAACAACCGCATTTATTTTTCTTTCTCCTTAGCCTTCTTGACAATCGACATGAACCCCATCTTTCTAATTTTTATAATTTTCAAAAATACAGGCATTGATTTAAATCGTGTCTAAGCCATCAGATAATATTCTTTAACATTTCTCTCAGCATAGTAATGATTGGAAGTTAATACTAGGAAACATATTTGAATGAGTATTTGTAAGCACCTCTATCACTTAATTTAAAATAATGGACCTAAGTACCCTCACTGAAAATAAAAGCTTCAATAATTAATCCTCTGTCAGCATCGCCACGCAACCTGCTGCATCTAATAATCTTAAAGATAACAGCAAGCCGGATAGCAACCAAGCTGAATCCATTGAAAAAATATTGTCCAGCTCCATCCAAAGAGCCAAACAAAAAATAACCATGTTGGAAGGGAGACAGAGAGATGAACGATCAGAGAACAAACCGTAAAGAGCCAGTAGTCGTGATGGTCACAACAATGCAGTAGCATCGGCCATGAAAGTATTACAAGCTCGTGTGCATGAACTTGAACTAAGCATTGAAAACCACGAGAGAGAAAGAACAATCGTCCTCAAAGAGCTGGACAATATGTCAAATGAGAAGAAATTACTTCTGAACAACCTAGAAGAAGCCAACCGAAAAGTGAGTTTGCTTGAACAGACCCAAAAAAATAATAAAACATAAATAAAAGAGCTCACAAGACAACTGGAGGATTGCCAAACTGACAAAAACAACATCGAATCTCAGTGCCAAACCTTATAAATGTCAGTCAGACATCTTGAAAAAGATAAGCAACAACTTGCATCTCAGTTGGCCAGAAAAGAACAATAATTTGCAAGGAAGGAGCAGGAACTTGCTCTCAAGTCATCATTACCACCTTCTCATAAACAGCACTCACAAAAAAATTTGGAGATCGAAACAAAGTAGAGAATTTTGGCTGACAGGGAAAGGAAGATTCAAGAAAAAGAGAAAAAATTGGTCGATTTCGAACAATCTCTCAGACAGAAGGAAGCCATCCTATCCTCAGAGGTATTTTCTTTGATAACTCAGTACAACATAAACTCCGATGCCAGCAGATAGAATGAACAGCTGAGAAATTAAATCATCTCCCTTCGACAGCAACTATCAGAAGACAACTAAAAATAGAGCCAAGAGCGAGAAAGCTACGAGGTGTATCTAAACAAAATAAAAGAAATGGAAGATTAACTGCACTATTTGAGAGAGACCACCAAACATTTTTCCTCACA
>Ga0100385_1005641_pt1 | contig 10455 bp, 20 predicted proteins | sample CryGeymeta201509_FD_81543 | JGI IMG/M metagenome (GOLD analysis project Ga0100385, IMG submission 81543) | Groundwater microbial communities from Crystal Geyser aquifers in Utah, USA - Crystal Geyser metaG 2015-09 | ecosystem: Environmental > Aquatic > Deep subsurface > Groundwater | place: USA...
AAACTGATTGTTTTTGATGAAGACCATTATGCTATTTTTGATGTTTACGAAGTCTTTATCCTCTGCAACAGGAATGTTGCTAAGCCAAGAGGAATAATAGAGACCATTATCAAAGAGGCTCTCTTGCCCTTCCTATGCCCTCTTATGGGCAATTCTATGGGATAGTGTACGGTTGATTTTGTTATATCGAATATTCAGAGTCGTCTGCATATCTTATCATTTTGACATCCTGTTTTTTTATCTTCTCGTCAAAGGAGTCAAGATAGAGGTTTGCCAGAAGTGGCGAGAGGGGGTTTCCCTGAGCAAGCCCTTTTGTCCGCTCATGATAAGAGCCGTTGAGGATATAGCCGTTTTTTATGGTTTTAAGGAGAAGCTCCTTTAAGCAAATATCATTTTGCGGCAAACAGCGGTTTAGCAGCTCTGCAAGTTTGTTCAAATCCACTGACGGAAAAATCCTCTTATCAAAAGACCTCTCCTCTATTCTCCCTCTCCTCATGGGAGAGGGACGGGGTGAGGGTTCAACCTTTCCAGGATATACGATGTCAAAGTTCTTGCCTGTGGAAGGGTTTGACATATACTCTTTCAGAGCATCCTGCCATTTCATGACATATTCGCTATCCTTGCGGCAGAAGATGATCTCTACAGGAATGTCGCCATATTTACGCAGTTGAAAGTTATACCATTTGTCCTTGACATGGAAGAAGACGGGAGAAGACTCCGGGTCATAGGAGCCTTCAACAGAGCTCGTAACACCTTTGACGATTACCTGAACAGCCTCAAACGGCGATGCCTTGCTGGAATTGATGAGACGGATGTTCTTAAAGATTACAGAGAGACGATGCCAACGAAGGGCTTTGAATTTTTCCATAATCTCCTGCCTTTAATGCGGAATGCGGAATTCAGAATGCGGAATGCGGAATTCATAACCGTTCACGGTTGTCAGTCTCCGAATAGTACTGCAAGCATCCTGCTTGCAAATAGTTTCAGTCCCCGATCGAGGATGTCCGTCTCCGGACCCTTCATTTATAACCCCTTGTCATTAAAGGGGCAAAAACGCAAAAATTCAGAACCTCACCTCTATCAAAGGTTATTAACAGCTTATTCACAGGGGTTCTGAATCGTTTAGACAATAAATGCATATCCTTCATCTATCCTACTCCCTTTATCCTCACCTATTGTTTTACTCTTAAACGAATACTCAAGCCGGGTTATATTTCCTTTGCGTTTTTTGCGTCTTTGCGAGATAATTATTAGACCTTAATCTCAATACCAGTTTTTATTATCTCTGCGACAAAATAATCCTCTTCTGTCCAATCCTCTGGTCTGAATGGATGCGGTTCAATGCCAGTGTCAGTCTCTAATATGAAAGGCAATAATTTATCCCTGTCATAAAATGGTATTCCACAGAAGTCAGATGAAACAATAGCAATATCTATATCGCTCCATTTATGTGCTTTCTTATTTGCGTAAGAACCAAAAAGAACAGCCCGCTCAATATGGATTCCTGATTTCTTTGTCAACTTAATAAATTTATCAACAACTCCTATTGCTTTATCTGAGATAATAGCCATTGATATAACTCCTTTATCTTAAAAAAGTATTCTTCTGCAAAATCCTTTGTACAGAGTTTATAAAAACTGAATTTATGCTCAGGATACCTTACCTCCATATTAAAATCGTTCACTCTACCCAACAATCGTCTTTGCTCTTTAGATAAATTTAGTTTTGTATTATCAGCCAATTTCAATAAATTATGTATCTTAGGAGGTATTTTCCCTTTGTCCCTTGCATAAAAACCCTTCAAAACCTTTTCTATGACAAGATGTCCGATAAATAAGCACCAGTCGTATTTCTCATTTTGAAAGAGGGTCTCAGCAACATCAAGGTCATGTGCGGCTGAACTTAGCCAGTATTCAATCTGTTGTGTTTTATCCATCTTTCTTCCTTATCCTTCTTTGTAAGCATGCATTCAAAGACACTCTTCTGAACACGAAAGCCAAACCCTTTAAGGACTTTATCAACCTTTGTCCGTTTGGCATTAGATGTTATGTCATAGACTACGACATAGTCGGAAATACTCATAGTATGTAAGCATTCAGCCGTCAGGTATCAGCATTCAGTTTTTGGATGAAACAGGTAAGCATACATTTAACTTCGATAATCTGAGCGGTTAATTCCTTGTTGAATTCAGAATCAATATAACCAAGTTCTTGAGCTAAAAATAAGAGATATTCAACTTCACTTGCAGAACCCAGAGCAATTTGCAAAAAATGCGAAAATTCTCGATTACCATTTCGCCCGCAACCTTCAGCAATATTTGTTGGAATTGATGATGAAGCTCGCCGAAGTTGACTGGTCAATCCATACTGTTCTTGTTGTGGGAATCTTGCTGTTGTTCTGTAGACTGATAGTACCAATTTGTGTGATTTATCCCAAACTTTTAACTCTCGAAAATTTCTCATGTTTTTCCTCTATCTGATTGCTGACGGCTGATACCTGAACGATTACCATAGTATTAATCCGGGCTGTGGTCAAAGATGACCACATCTGCAGTTACAGGACTGCGATAAATAAGCTTTCTTGCTTTTCCATGCAAGGCATGGGCAATTTTCAGATAAAGCCACACAGGCGCCGCACCGGTCAAAACAATATCATTACCTTCGCCGGCAAGCTCTTTTGTCTTTTGGATGTATGAATCAAGGTCAACGAGCTTGGCGGTGTTTTGAAAAAAAGTGTTGAGATTGATAGTTATCATTACAATCCTCGTTACTATATAATCTGAGACTGGATAATCACATCGTAAGCCAATATTTTATGCTTACCTGATTCATCAGGAATTGTCTGCACATATTGAAAAGTTACATTCTTATTCAATGTTACTACTGCCCCTGCGATGCTAACAGTTTTTTGTCCACCTGTTATATCAATGATAATTTCACGCTCCGCAATTCCTTGTTCCTTGAACACATCTATCGCTTTATTGAATGCAGCTATCAAACCGTCAACATCTTCAAAATCAACAGGGACAGGTTACCCGTAATAAGCGTCATCATAGCTGCGACTATGTCTTTAACAGGATATTGACTTAATTTTTTCAGTTTCATGCTTTTGCCTCACTCTGTGAAATATCCATACCCCACTGCAATTCTCATTTTGGTATTAATGCTTGTAGCCCAGGATTCTATCCTGGCTTATCCATCTCCATTTTATAAAGCCAACATAGAATGTTGGGCTACGATTCTTGCCTTTTTTATCCGTGTTAATCCGTAGTATCTGTGTCATCCGTGTTCTATTCTTCTACAGCTTACCAACACCCACCGTTGCCAATACCAGATTTTGCCTCTTTATTGCAAGTATTTCATGACAGCTAATGTCCGTTTATAGTCTTTATCTTTTTCAGGCTTGTTGCTCGTTAATCTCCATACCTTATCTTTCTCCATCTCTGCTTTAATTTTAAGGGCAACCTGTTTTCTCTCATTATTATCTGACCAATGACCGTTCTCTAATTTCTGAAGAAGCAGAACATAATCCTTTAAGTTTTTATCAGGCTTAGCATGAAGCATCTTAGCTATTTCTCTTTCCAGCGGAGTCATTGCTGCCAATTTTTCCTGCCGCTGAAGTTCTTCTCTTTTCTTTCTTATTTTTTCTTGCAATGATTCAAGAATTGCATCATTCTTGTCCATCCTTCCATACCCCGCTGCCGTTTTTGCGCCTGCACCGAGCATTTCAATTGCCTCTATCAATGCGTCCAGAACTTTCTTCCCCTCTGCCTTATCCACTAATCGCTGAGATGGCACAATAGAGAAAAGGAATTTAGCTTTTTTTACAGCCAGAAATGGGACAGGCACGGGGTCGTGCCAGTCTGCCGGAACATTTTCCGGTTGATTTGCCGGATTAGTTATTTTCCCACCGTTTTCATACCACTTACCCATATGAGGCGTCATAATATCCATAGTGAGTTCTACAGGGGCGACAGGTATCGCATCAAAAAAAATAAGGTCCCCTGCCGCATCAACATTATCACCAGAGTCTCCCTTGTGCATACCAAACCATGATTGCCGTAACCTTAATCGTTGATTAGTGTTATCATCAAGTTCATCCATCCACTCTTCTACCCACGCCCGCAAAAGCCCTTTTACCCCGCTGCCCGACAGATATGGCACGCCCAGTGTAGGGTGCCATGCCAGCCCATTTTCTATCGGATGGGGGAGCCCCATACCGGTAACAAAATTCCATGTGGTTTCTAAGACTATATTTCCCCCTCCCAATGCATCTACCATCTCAATCTGACGAATGGCATTAGATTCAAGAGCGACGCAGCAATCTCCACATTGTCCAGATTGTCCAACAACTTCTTTAATCTATGCTTTTTTGCCCTCCGGTATCTTTCTTCTTTCATCGCCTTTTATGATTTCCCAATTATTACCATCTTGCTCATATTGGTTAAAAAATCGTTCAAACCATAAACCCTGATGAGAAGTATCAGATAAAACAGCATCCTCACCGCCTGTATAAATTGGTCTTCTCATGTCAATCCTCCATAAATGCATCGGCAAACTGCTTAACCCATGTCATAAATGCCATAGCCTCTGCTTGTGCGGCGATATAGGTTTTCATATCCCTGCTGGTAATTCCGAAGAGAATATCATCACATCCATGATAAGGTTGTCCTTCATTGACCAGCCACTTGCTAAGAAGTTCATATAACGCCTTATAAATCTGTGCCTCTTTCCCGTTTTTCCTGTGCTTTTGCTTTTATAAAAAGCTGCTGCCTGCCCCAGCCCATTGGCATGTATCATAAAGGGTAATGCGTTGGCATAGCTTTTGTATCTTTCTTTATCTTTTCCTTGTAGTTCTTCAGCCTTCTGCTGAACTTTTTCAAGTGCAAAGGCTGCCCGTTCCTGTTGAATTGTCTGCGGCATATTATACTCCTCTAATAGATTTTACTTTGCACCAACCCATTCCTACCGTTTCATTACCACCTAACTGAAGATATGGCGAAGTAAGAAGGAACATGTCATTCAATACATGCTCCATAACAGTATTTGCCATTTCTGAACTATCTTTTTTGCGAGATTTCTGTGCGACCAAAGGCACATAAAGCAGTGTTTCCGGCGGCAAGGTCTCTTCATACCACAAAGCGCCTTTAATGGTCGTTTTAGTTTTATTGTTTATGGCAATATGTGGATTGACTGGCGTTGAGTGCTGAGATAGATGACCGAAAATATCGTTGCTGACAATGGCCCCTAAACTTCAATTGTCCCAGGTCATCACTGTAACCGATAACATCTCTTAATTTGACGCTATTAATAACATAATCAGGATTATTTGTATATTCTCTCCAATCCACACCAAAACTTTCACCAACTAATGACCTGACAATCCCGGCTACTGTGCGGGCAGGCGCAAGATAGATAATTATCGTCAGGGAGTGGGAATAAAATTTCCTCACCCTGCTTTTTTACTGCAAGCATAGCTTTGGCAGAGAGCCATGAGAGGATAAATGACCCCGCCCAGAAATCCCTTGTGCGCCTCGCCTGCGATACAAACCCTTGCACATGTCCGATGGTAAAATGGAAATATTGTTTGGACATTTATTCCTCCATCAGCATTTAGTAAAATATGTTGAAAGAAAAGTACTGATCGTCTTATAGTTTGTAGGCAAAGGCACATTGCCGACAAATGTTTTATCCACAGAAACAGCCAATTGTGCCTTACTTGGAAGAAACTGCACTGGTAATAAAAGAAGTAGTGGACGGTACCTTGCCTGACCTTGATTATCGGTAAATGCGGTAATATGAATAAACAAAGGACTTGATCGCCGCCCTTTTTTATCTCCCTGTTGCCATGCAGGCACGAAATCGTAGCTTACCTTCTTATCAAGTGAAGAAAAGCGGTAAGGATGGGGCAATCCAAAAATTGAGCGTTCAGGAGGTATGTTATTCAGTGGAGTTACGCTATTTGTAGACGCGATATTATGTGCCGGATTGTGATCAGTGATGAAGAAACATAAACTGCTTATTGGCACATTTTCAGATCCGACAATCCGATGGTTGACAGGCGCTGTTTTTAACACAGTGCCTTTTTTATCCTTTATAACTGATGTTCAATTAGTGCGATACAGGTTCATTTGATGACCTACAGTTTCCATTGCCTCATCAGCAGTGTTGTAATCATTGCCTCTATATAGGAGCGAATTTATGTCCAGCACAGAGAAAGGAGATATGCCAACAATACCTGTGAACTTTGATTTTAACCATTCAATTTCTGCGCTAATTTTAATATCAGTTGGTAACCGCAATTGTTCCCCATGTTTTATTAACCTCACAACAGACCCGAAGCCTCTTCTACTCCTACTACCAAACCCGCCGAAAAGTCCAATCATACATAAGGTCTCTTCTATGTTTGCTATTAATAGAGAATCCGTTCCCCGACGGAATCTTAACATTATTTCAAATTCAACATTTGCTGGAATTGCTGCTCGATTATCAAGCCCCATTCCTGCCAAATATTTTCTGCCGGGAAAACGCGGAAAATCAGGTTGAACCGGGGTTAACAACCCATGTTTTACATTCAACAAAAAACACCCTTGTCCCCCTATCTGTTTGCCGTTTTCCTCTTCTGCCGCGCTGCCGAATAATAGTTTTTCTTCATCATGCATTTTCTTCAGTGCTACGGCATCATCAACTACCTTTGCTTTAAATCTGCCCCAATTCAACGCTCGCCACCAGAAACGCAATACCCCCTTTACCGAGGGTGGGCGTATGCCGTCGCTTGGCGATTGATCCGCCCCGCCAAGAAACATCGGTGTAACAATTTTTAATGTGACAGTTAGTCTATCCATAATTAACCCCTACCATTGCCTTGAAATAGAATCTCCAGCATCCTCGCAACGGCTTACCCGTTAAGCCTATTGGAAGAGTGTATCTGGAGTCAGACTGACCCTGTCCTGTCTCTGTCTTTCCCTCCAGATTTTATCTGGATCATTTTCAAGGACATAAGACTGGCACGGTTTTTCTTCAGCAGTAATTTTCTCAAGATTATAAGCAAATGGAAGGACAAAGCGAGTATACGGTGCCGGCGATGCCGGCCCCTTTGATAGTGATGGGTCGCCACATTTTATTTCAAACATAACCGCCTCCACATAACCGGACTGTAGTCGTCGGCAAATCGCTCACGAAAGAGAGTTTCAGTCCCTGATCGAGGATGTCCGTCTCCGGACCCTTCATTTATAACCCCTTGTCATTAAAGGAGCAAAAACGCAAAAATTCAGAACCTCTCCCCTATTCAAAGATCGAAAATTGAAGTCAGCTGACCTCAATTTTCCCATTTTACTTACCAGTATATACCTCAATCCCTTTTTGTCGAATTTCATATATCAATGGTATCCATGTATCCTTTTCATAGGAATCTGATGAGATGGGAACAGGTTCCATTTTGGAGTCAATATCTCCGGCAACTCTAAAAAGATACATCCCCTCTTCTGTTGGATCTTTCCCAAAATCTCTTGAAATTACCGCTATATCAATATCACTATCTATTCTCGGTTTTCCTTCTCTATAAGAACCATAAAGGAGAATTTTATCAATATCAACTCCATCTTTTTCTAAAACCTGAGCAAATTTTTTAATAGTCCTTATAATTGATTTTTCAACCATTGAAACACCTCTTTAATCTCATCTAATTTTGTTTTTGTATATTCCTGAGTACATTTGGCATAAAAAGCCTTCTCTGTTTTAGGATAGCGGGCTTCGAAGTGAAACTCCATAAATTCTCTTATCCTGATAAAAATTGATTCAGGGATAGAAAGTGTTGATTTTTCAGCCAAAAATGGAAGAGAATGAGTTATGGGTGCATGTTCATTGGTCTTTTTGACTATAATAGCCTTCAATAATTTCTCTGATGCCAAATGTCCCATAAAGAGAGCATATGGGAATTTTTTTGTCTGATACATAGCATCTGCTACACTCATATCATACTCCGCTCCATCTAACCAATATGCAACTGTCTTTTCAACATCAAACTCCATTTGGTTGTGTCTCCTGCGTTAGCCTATTCGATGAATCATAATTGTATGTAGTTTTACCATGAGTATCTATCATATCTAACAGATTGCCTACATTATCGTAAGTATAGACCACAGACAACAGACTTTATACTCTATGGAGTCACAAATAACGATTTTGCTCATCTACTCCGATCGAGGATGTCCGTCTCCGGATAAATGCCGACATCTATGTGTGGGTGAATGGGGAAAAGTTTCAGTCCCCGATCGAGGATGTCCGTCTCTGGACTGGGAGGTTTCCCAGAGTGGAGGTTTAATTGTTTCAGTCCCCGATCGAGGATGTCCGTCTCCGGACCCTTCATTTATAACTCCTTGTCTTACAAGGAGCAAAAACGCAAAAATTCAGAACCTCTCCCCTATTCACATGTTTTTAAGGTTATTCACAGAGGTTCTGAATGTATTATATGATAAACGCATGTCCCATTTTATCAATGCTTTTTATCATGCTTTAGATTATCAAAAAACTTACATAACTATTCAGGTAGGTACAAAGGCACAAAGTACCATAGGCATAAAGTAGGGAAAAACAACGAAACGATCCTGCTTTGCTTTGTGCCTATGTGCCTTTGCCACTTTGTGCCTGAGTAATTACAAACTTACTTCAAAAGCGGCCCTATCGTCATAAAAAGCGGGGCAAGCACCAGAGAAACAATGGACATCAACTTGATAAGAATGTTCATTGCCGGACCTGATGTATCCTTAAATGGATCGCCAACCGTATCACCAACAACCGCAGCCTTATGGGCATCTGAACCCTTACCGCCAAGGTTGCCCTGTTCAATATACTTCTTCGCATTATCCCATGCACCACCACTATTAGCCATCATCAAAGCCAATAATACACCAGAGAGCGTAGCACCAGCAAGCATTCCACCCAATGCCTCTATACCCAGAATAAACCCAACAAGTGGTGGGACAATAACCGCTGTTAAACCGGGCAGAATCATCTCTCTTATGGCTGAGTCCGTAGCAATACGAACACACCTGCCTGTATCAGGCTTTGCTGTTCCTTCCATCAAACCAATAATTTCCCTGAACTGTCGACGAATCTCCTCAACCATACTTGCCGCTGCCCTACCTACGGCAGTCATGGTTTGAGAAGCAATCAGATAGGGTATAATCCCACCAATGAATAACCCGATCACTACCTTGGCACTAAGTATATTAATCACCTGAAGGTTTACTACCTGACTATAGGCAGCAAACAATGCCAGAGCAGTAATAGCTGCAGAACCAATGGCAAACCCCTTGCCCATGGCAGCAGTCGTATTTCCAAGTGAATCAAGCCCATCCGTAATCTTTCTTACATCAGGTCCAAGCTCAGACATCTCTGAGATACCACCAGCATTATCTGCAATTGGACCATAAGCATCTACAGACATGGTAAGTCCAATGGTAGCCAACATACCAACAGCAGCCAGAGCAATCCCATAAAGACCTGCAGACTGATACGCAACAAACACAGCCACACAAATTGCCAGAACAGGCAGGGCAACACTTTGCATGCCTACTGCAAAACCAGTAATAATATTTGTTGCCGCACCGGTTTTACAAGCATTAGCAATGGTCTTAACCGGCTTACCACTGGTAAAATACTCAGTAAGTAAACCAATTGCCAGCCCAGCAAAACAACCACCTGCTACAGCATAATATACACCAATGGAAATACCCATAGTCTTAATCACCAAAAAAGCACCAGCCAATAAAAGACCCATACTCACAACGGATGCGTATCTTAAAACAGAAGCTGGATCAAGTGCCTTGAGTATCTTTACAGAAGCTATACCAACAATAGAGGCTAACAGACCAACCATACTGATAAGAATAGGTAAAGCCATGAGTTGCAGCTTTGAGGTACAATGTAAATCAACTATCATCCCCATAGACATGGTTGCTGCAATAATAATAGGTGCAACCATAGACCCCACATAAGATTCAAATAAATCAGCCCCCATACCGGCTACATCACCAACATTATCGCCCACATTATCGGCAATAACCCCGGGATTTCTCGGGTCATCCTCCGGAATACCTGCCTCAATCTTACCCACCAGATCAGAGCCAACATCAGCTGACTTGGTATAAATCCCACCGCCAACCCTGGCAAATAAGGCAATTGAGCTGGCACCCATAGCAAACCCATTAATGATAGCCGCTGTATCAGGCTTACCAAACAACATAAAAAAGATGCCAATCCCTAAAAGTCCAATGCTCGCTACAGATAATCCCATCACTGAGCCGCCTGAAAAGGCAACCTGAAGGGCAGCTGATTGTCCCTTTGTAGCTGCTGCCTGAGTTGTTCTTACATTAGCCAAGGTAGCTGCCTTCATGCCAAAAAAACCAGCGAACATGGAGCATATCCCACCACAAATAAAGGCAATGCCTGTCTG
>Ga0100385_1005642_pt1 | contig 10455 bp, 7 predicted proteins | sample CryGeymeta201509_FD_81543 | JGI IMG/M metagenome (GOLD analysis project Ga0100385, IMG submission 81543) | Groundwater microbial communities from Crystal Geyser aquifers in Utah, USA - Crystal Geyser metaG 2015-09 | ecosystem: Environmental > Aquatic > Deep subsurface > Groundwater | place: USA...
GTGCGCGAAATTCCATAAAAATAAACTGATCCGAAAGTGAGGTCTTGTTGTTGTCGAGACCAATGGAGTTCGAGAGTGTTCCAGAGTCGAGTTGTAGTTTTGCGCCAAAGCTTAGCTTTCTGTTGGCTTGGAATTCAGGAATGAACTCATGTCTTATCAGGTTGTAAGTAGAGTTGGAGTTGTTGAATTGAGTGGTTGTTCCTCCCACGAAATCTTTCCCGGAACTGATTTTCGAAAAATTATAAGTCAGATGGAAGCTTCGATCGGTGGGGTAGTGATGAGTGGGCATAAAGGGCCCATAGCTTGTTGCGAGAGCTCCTGTTGAAAAAAATACAAAAAGCGGAGTCGCGAGAGATTGTATGGTGACACCAGTTTTACAAAGAAAGGGTGTTTCGCAAAGTTTGTATGACATGGTTCTTAGATTTTTCGATGGCCACGACTTTAGACCTGCTTTTAAGGCCTTTAACAATTTGAACTTCGCTGGATTTGAGTGACAAAACATCCTTTAAAAATGTTATCAACATTTCATTCGCAGCGCCATCAACCGGAGCAGCCTTTATTCGGATTTTAAGCTCCGCTTCATCGTGATATCCGCTAAATTTTGACTCCTTCGATCCAGGCTGCAGGCGTACCTTGAGATAGCACACAGAGGCATCGCTTAACGATGATTCAGATTTTTCTAAAAAACAGTTTTCGATCACTTTGCCCAGATTAGCGTGTCACGATTTCTGCGAGCAAGTCGTTGCCAACAACTTCTGTAATGCGCCCCAATACATATGAGCCTGTTTCGGCAGAGCCGCTGTTGATCATGGTGATGTTGTCGACATCAGGAGCTTGTCCATAGTGTCTAGCTTTTAAAAGGAAAGGAGTTTCTTCGTGGAAGCCTTCGACGAGCAAAGGAATTTCTTTGCCCACCCAAGACTCAAGCTTGCTTGTGAGTTGCTCCTGCTGAACCTGGTAGAGGCGGTCTCTGCGATCTTCTTTCACGTCCTGTGGCACGTCATCATCAAATAGCTTAGCTGACTTGCTACCCTCTTCGTGTGAGTAGGTGAAGATTCCAACTTGATCGAGGTGTCCTTGGGCGACGAAGTCAGACAATTCTTGGAAGCTCTCTTCAGTCTCTCCAGGGAATCCCACCATAAGTGAAGTTCTGAGAACTAAATTAGGAATCGTCGCCTTAAGCTTTTCAACCATAGCGATGATCTGTGCTCCATCCGTTTTCCTATTCATATTCGCGAGGATGCCATTATTGATGTGCTGAATAGGAACGTCGAGATATTTACAAATCTTAGGCTCATCACGAACGAGGTTGATAACTTCGTCATCGAGCTGGTCCGGGTAGACGTAAAAAAGTCTGATCCACTCAATTCCATTCACCTTCACTAATTCTCTAAGTAGCTTCGCGAGATTGGCGCCATCTTTGCGGTCACGTCCAAAGTCCGTGAGATCTTGGGCAATGAGGTTGATTTCACTCACACCAGACTCAACAAGCTCTTCAGTTTCTTTGATCAGGTTCTCAATGCTTCGAGAGCGCAAAGGCCCACGCAAATCAGGAATCACACAGAAACTACATCGCTTGGCGCAGCCCTCGGCGAGTTTTAAATACGCGCGGTAGAACGGTTGAGTGTTCACACGCGGCAAATCGTAGTCTTTGATTCTCTCATGGTCGACGCGAATCCCACGAGCGGCTTCTTCAAGTCCGTCAGTGGATGTCGAGTGATCGACAAGATTCATTTTGTCGATTTCTTCAACGATTTTACTAAACCCGGCGGTGCCAATAACCAGATCGACTTCAGGAATCGCTTCTTTGATTTCTCCTGGGTAGCGCTCCGCCAGACAACCCGCGATCACAAGCTTCTGGCATCTTCCGATTTCAGAGTTTTTGTATTCGGCAGCTTCTAAAATGGTATCGACGGATTCTTTTTTTGCGGTGTCGATGAAGCCGCAAGTGTTTACCACGATAACGTCGGCATCTTCGGCTTTCCCGGTTATGGCATAGCCGTCTTTTTTCATGAGTCCGAGCATGACTTCGGAATCAACGAGGTTTCTGGCACAGCCTAGCGATATCATGTGAATATTCTTCATATAGCGCCCCCTCTATAAAGGTTTTGCTGCCTCGGCTCAATAAAGATCGTGCCTATGAAATGATATCGGAGAATTAACGGAATTCTTCGATCTTTGAGTCTTTGGGGTAGTTAGGGACGAAGGCCTTTTTGTCTATAGTTTTTAGCATCTTAGCCTCTCCGAGCTTGATCGTTACTTCCCCGCCAAGGGAGTCGACAATTTTGGCACTAGCGGGAGTGGGCTTAGTGTTTTCAAAGGTGATGCTGACTTCGCTGATATCAGAGGAGCCTTTCGGGGTAAGCAGCAAAGATAGCTTTGAGCTGTCCAGAAGACTCTCCACTTTAAAGTCTCGTAGAACTTTAGCTTTCTCTTCGGGTCTCTCGGTAGAGATTCCTCTCAGGAGAATGAGGTATTTGTCTAATTCTATGTTTTGGAGGCTTTGAAAGTGCTGCACTTGAGCTGATTTCTTGCGTCCATTGGGGAAGCGGATATACCAAGCTTCTTTTCCGTTACTAATGAAGTCTGAAATTTCAGCAGGACCATTCAGGGTGAAACGAAATTTATCAGGTCTTACGAACACAAACTCTCCTTTAGAAAGTCGGCTTGTGCCGAGAGCTACAGAGTAACTTTCGTGCGCAAAGGGGGCACTCCATGCCCGTAATTTCGCGTAACGTTCCGATACACTTTTTAAAACCAATTCGGTTTGAGAGCTGAGGCCGTCTTCTGATTTTTTCTCAGGTTTTTCATTGAGGTTAAAAGTTGGCTTTGATGGGCGTTGAGCCTTTTCTTTTCCGGCCTTCTGTCCTGTTTGTGCGAATGCGGGTGTTGCCAAAAGGCAGGCCGCGACTAAGGGTAAAAATTTTGCAGAAAGTAAAGTGCGCTTAAGCTTCGAGTACATCAAAAGTTTTATAGTATAACGTCTCGTGGTTTGCCAGCAGAGCTTGCTTCCGCAACGATGCCGCGCTCCTCAAGTTGGTCCATGATGCGAGCGGCGCGTGTGTAGCCGATCTGAAAGCGTCTTTGAATCAAGGACGTTGAGATCTTACCCTTCTCCCTCGCAAACTCCATGACTTCTGAGAACAACTTGTCTACATCTTCGGAGTCCCCGTCTATTTTCGCCAGAAGGTCATCCTCGGGATTGAGGATCTCTTCACGGTAGCTAGGCTCGCCTTGCTCTCTCCAGAAATCGCAAATACGCTCGATCTCTTCATCAGAAACATAGCAACCTTGCATGCGTTTGAGTCCCATAGGGCCTGCGTTAGTGAAGAACATATCCCCTCTTCCAAGAAGTTGTTCTGCTCCAGAGCAATCGAGAATGATGCGACTGTCACTTGCGGACGCTACACGAAGTGAGGCGCGGCTTGGACAGTTAGATTTGATAAGACCGGTAACAACGTCTGCAGAAGGTCGCTGAGTTGCCATGATCAGGTGGATTCCAGCAGCACGCGCAAGCTGAGACAATCTTACGATACTTTGCTCAACGTCTTTTTTCGCTGTGAGCATGAGCTCTGCAAGCTCGTCGATGACGATAACAATATATGGCATGCGTTCGCCGTCCTCTAAAGCGCCTTCATCAATTTTTTTATTGTAGGCTTCGAGGTTCTTCGCGGAAATCTTTTGCATTTCAAGGTAGCGACGTTTCGTTTCGGCAACCGCCCACTTCAGGGCTTGGCTAGCATCAGCAGGATCGTTAACGATTGGTAGAAGCAGGTGAGGAATGTCTTCGAAAACTTTGAACTCGACAAGTTTCGGGTCGACGACGATGAGCTTCAATTCTTCGGGTGTGAACCTCAAAAGCAGTCCCGTCATGAGAGAGTTTACCAAGACGGATTTACCCATGTTGGTCGCACCACCAACTAGTAAGTGGGGCATGCGAGCTAGGTCTTCGCAGACAGGGTTTCCTTCATTGTCCACTCCAAAAATCATGGGGAGCTTGAAGCTTGATGCGCGATTCATGGTGTTCTCATAAACATCTTTGAGAACGATTTCTTGCTTAGTCGCGTTTGGCACTTCAATTCCGGCAACACATTTTCCAGGAATAGGCGCGACCACTCGCACGCTTGGAACTCCGAGAGTCATGGCTAGGTCAGTGGCAGCAGAAACGAGTTTGTTGACCCTAACTCCTGGTGCTGGTTGGAACTCATACATCGTAATGATGGGGCCCGGGGAGACCTCAACGACTTCTCCATCGATATCAAAACTTTGGAGCGCGCTTGTGATGCGGTCTGCGGTTTGAAATAGTTGATCTTCCGTGGGTCCTTTGATTTTTGTTTTTGCAGCTTGAAGGAGTGAAAGAGGGGGTGTTTCCCATTCTTCGACTTCGTCAGCGCTTCGAGAAGCTTTAGGCCTTTTGCGCTCTCTAGCGGGCTGATCGGCTTTTGGGCTTCGAACACGAAGTGTGGGCCGGTTTGTCGTGCCATCTTCTTCGAAGGATTCTTCTTCGTCATCTTCGCTGAACTCATATTCGTATTCTTCTGAGTCTTCATCTTCCTCTTCGAATTCATCATCAACATCATCTAGCTCGTCAACGGCTTCCGCAGCGGCGAGATGAGCGGCCTCTTTCGTGGCAAGTTTTTCGGCTCTGGCTTCGGCACGCGCTTCTTTTCGCGCCTTTCTAGCCTCTACAGCGTTGGCTGTAAACTTGTTGAAAGCACCCAAAAATGAAATTTTTGGAAGGCTGACTTTCTCCGCAAGGGCTTGAACGGCACGAAAGAGGTAGAAAGGGAGCTCCTCCCACCACATCATGCAGGCGAACCAGAGTGCGAACGTTGCGAGAAAATAAGATCCCACGGTCCCAAGGAGGGGAATGCTGGCTTTGGAAATCGCAATTCCTAATAGGCCTGCCGGGGGAAAGCCCGCACCTTTTGTGGAGAAATCAAATAGTGCGATGAATAGAGTCACGGAACAAAGGGCGACGCAAAGCCCGCCCCAATCACGGCCGTGAAACACGGGCTCGGTTTTGTCCTCGCCTGCTGCCCAGCGAATGACGCTGCTGCCCCAGAGAATGGGCCAAAGCCATGCTGTGTAGCCAAACAATTGGTAAAAAATATCTGCAATCCACGAACCGAAATAGCCCAAGACATTTTGAGGCTCGACCCAAGACGCACTAAAGGTGTTTAGGCTGGGGTCTTCGGGGTGATATGACGCTAAGGCCAAAATCAATCCTACGCATGCAAAGACAAAAGCCCCTGCACTTTTCCAGCGGGTTGGTAAATCGGATGAGTTTTTTTTGCGAATCAAAGCTGCCATTTTGGTGAAAAACCCTCTAATTCCAATATGTCACGCTATTTAAATCCGCGCTAGTGGCAAGGTCTTGACAGGGCGTACGGCGAATCGTAGACAAGTGTCTGAACTCACTAGAGTTTCACCCCTGCTTCAGGTCATCTATATCGTTTGAACCGTAAAATTTGAACAATATTGATAGAGCCTTTGTGCAATCGCCCTGAATATCATCAGACCGCCACCCAAGGAGAAAATTTTTCAAATGTCGGAATCCACAGAAAAAGCTGCAAAACCAGAAGGCAAAGCTGCATCAAGTAAATCTACAGCATCGCCGAAATCAGAAGGCCAAAGTTCCGGGCAAAGTTCCGGGCAATCTGGGAGATCCAATAAGAACGGACCTCGTGGACGCGGTCGCGCTAATAACAATAACAACAATGGCGGACGTAAGCGTTCAGCTGATGGAAACAGCAAGGGTGGCGGACAACGATCCAAGAAACCATCCGGTTCTAGCGAAGAACAGGCTCAACACGCTGCCGCCTCGAAGATGGCGCAAGCTGAAGCAGAAATTGCAAAAAGAGAAGCAAGAACTGCAGCTAGAGAAAGCGCAGCGAATGCTGGAATGGACGACGATCATGTCGACGAACCTCCGGCTCCTAAGCTCGACAAGCCGATTGTTGATAAACTCAATATCCGCGAACTCAAAGCCATGCACATCAACGCTCTCGTTGAGCTTGCTGAAAAATATTATGTAGAAAACGCTTCTGGTCTTCGTAGGCAAGATCTCACTTTCGCGTTGCTTTCTGCTCATGCAAGAGCAAGCGGCGCTATCGATGCGGAAGGTGTTTTGGAAATTCTTCCAGACGGCTTCGGTTTCCTACGCTCTGCTGACTATAACTACCTCGCAAGTCCCGACGATATTTATGTCGGCCCAGGGACGATTCGCAAAAACCACCTAAGAACAGGTGATACGGTGACAGGATCTGTTCGCCCCCCGAATCATGGCGAGCGTTACTTTGCTTTGATGAATTTGGATTCAGTAAATGGCGAAGATCCGTCAGTTGCGAAACACAAAATCTTATTCCAAAACTTAACTCCCCTATACCCTCAAGAAGCTTTCAAACTTGAATTTGATCCCAGCAATATGACCACAAGGATCATAGACTTGTTTGCTCCCATTGGAAAGGGGCAACGTGCCTTGATTGTTGCCCCTCCTAAGGCGGGTAAGACAGTCATGATGCAAGACATTGCAAACGCGATTGCGACGAACCACCCCGAGGCCGTTCTTCTAGTCCTTCTCATTGACGAGCGTCCTGAGGAAGTCACGGACATGAAGCGAAACGTGAAGGGTGAGGTTTGTTATTCAACGTTCGACGAGCCTGCACAACGTCACGTTCAAGTGGCAGAAATGGTCATCGAAAAAGCGAAACGTCTTGTAGAGCATAAGAAAGACGTTGTCGTTCTTCTGGACTCCATCACTCGTTTGGGCCGTGCCTACAACTCTGTGGTTCCTCCGTCCGGAAAAATTCTTTCTGGTGGTGTGGATTCCAATGCCCTCCAACGTCCGAAGCGTTTCTTCGGTGCCGCTCGTAACATCGAGAATGGCGGATCACTTACCATCATCGCGACAGGCCTTATTGACACTGGAAGCCGCATGGACGAAGTGATTTTCGAGGAGTTCAAGGGCACAGGTAACCAAGAAATCGCGCTCGATCGTAAGCTCATGGAAAAACGTATTTTCCCATGTGTTGACGTGAACAAGTCAGGAACTCGTAAGGAAGACTTGCTCGTTCCTGCTGACACTCTTCAAAAACTTTGGATACTTCGTAAGGTTCTCTCTCCGATGAGCCCTATTGACTCCATGGAATTTGTTCTCGACAAACTCCGCCGTTTCAAAACAAACCAAGAGTTCATCGACAATATGAATTCGTAACGTTACGGAATAATATATGGCGCACCAAACACCCGTTGAGCTTAAGGCTCGGCTTGAAGAATCAGAAAAGCAATTTGATTTTCTGACGGAGCAAGTCAGTCAGCCTGCAGTGATTTCAGATCAGAAAACTTTTCAAAGGCTTTCGCGCGAGCGTGCAGCCCTTGAAAAGTTGGTCGTTGCCTATAGAGAATATTCCATAAAGTTTAAGAACTATTTAGAGGCTAGAGACCTAGTCGCCAATGAAAAAGACCCTGACCTTAAGGCGATGGCTCATGAGGAAATTGATTTGCTAGAGCCTCAGCTTGAGGAAGACCTCAAGGCATTGCAAATTCTACTTCTTCCAAAAGATCCCCTGGATGAGAAAAACACGATCGTAGAAGTTCGTGCAGGTGTTGGTGGCGATGAAGCCAGCATTTTTGCGGGCGATCTCTACGGAATGTATCGCCGTTTTGCAGAAAGCAAAGGGTGGAAGGTCGAAGTGCTTAGCTTGTCCGAAGGCACGGCTGGCGGATTCAAAGAAGTTATTTTTAGCATCTCTGGCGATGAAGTTTATAGCTGGATGAAATACGAAACCGGTGTTCACCGCGTTCAACGTGTTCCCAAAACGGAAACTCAGGGACGAGTTCACACGAGCACGGCGACAGTTGCTGTGATGCCCGAGGCTGATGAAGTCGACATCGACATCAAGCCACACGAACTACGTATCGATGTGATGCGTGCCGGTGGGGCCGGTGGTCAGCACGTCAACACGACGGATTCTGCCGTTCGCATAACCCACTTGCCGACTAATACCGTCGTGCAATGTCAGGACGAGCGCTCTCAACACAAAAACAAAGCGAAAGCCATGAAGGTTCTTCGCTCACGATTGTTCGAGGCGGCGCAAGATGCTCAGAATTCTGAAATTGCACAGAAGCGCAAGGAGCAGGTCGGCTCAGGAATGCGTAATGAACGCATTCGCACATTTAATTTTCCGCAAGGGCGTGTCTCGGATCATCGTATTGGTATGACAACTTACAATATTGACGAGGTGATTGGTGGAGATGTGGGGCCGTTCATTCGTGCGCTTGCGGACCACTACCAAACCGAAGCTCTCAAAGAAGCTGTTAAGTAGTTTCTAAGAAACGAGTTAGCTTGATGGCCCCATCAGACGATTCCAAAATTCAAGAACTCCATAAGTCTTTCGAGAAAGAAGGCATAGCTCACGAATTCTTATGGGTTCTCAAGGAGACTCAAGACCCGGCTCAAATTACTAAGATTTTAGAAAGAAGAAAAGCTGGCGAACCTCTTGCATACATTCAAGGGCATTGGAGTTTCTGGAACTTGGAACTGGCAGTTGGGCCGGGAGTCTTGATTCCAAGACCCGAAACGGAAGAGCTTGCTGAAAACATCTTTCAAAAAATTAAAGCCAAGTCTCGCTTCTACCCAAGGTGGAATATCGTCGATTGCGGAGCGGGATCGGGATGTTTGGGACTGGCAATCGCTCATGAATTGCTTGAGCAAAATGTTTTGCTGTCCGAGGTCTTATCTCTGACTCTGGTGGAGCAGTCTCAAGAGGCTTTGCCCTATTTAAAGAAAAATGTAGAAGCTTTGCTGCTAAAGTTTCCGTCCATGAAATCACAGATTCATATTGTTGAAGGCTCTTGGAATGCCTGGTCCCCGTCGGAGCCAGTGCAAGTGTTTTTGTCGAACCCTCCTTATATCAGCGGCCAAGAGGGTAAAAATTACGACGCCTCTAAAGATGATGCTGATTCTGAGGTGAGGGCTTTCGAGCCTCATGAAGCTCTCTATCCTAAGGATCTCGAACAGTTTCCAGATGCTAGTGGCCCCTATAGAGAATTGCTGCGTTTGGCCTCTATGACTATGGAAGTTGGCGGTGTCGCTGGATTCGAACTCGGGCCTGCACAAGCCGTTTGGATCTGTGAATTTGTGAGAGAAAACTTTCCAACGCTTCGAGGCAAGCTTGCAAAAGACTTAGCCGGAAAAGATCGATTTTTTTATTTCGAAAGAGTAGCCTAGGCGCTCTGTGATTAGAGCGATAGAAAGTGCAATGGTAATGAACAATGGATAAATTTGTCGTCGACGGCCCTGTAAAACTTAATGGAACCATTCAAGCTGGTGGTTCAAAGAACTGTGCTCTTCCCGTTGTATTCGCCGCACTTCTTGCTGAAGGCAAACATAAATTAAGAAACGTGCCGCGCCTTGCGGATATGGAGTTCTGTCAGAGAATCCTTGTTCATTTTGGTTGCCCTGTAGATCAAAGTTTCAAAAATAATTTCGCGTGTGATTGGACGATCGACGCGACAAATGTCACGACTTCCGAAGCGCCTTATGATTACGTTCGCAAAATGCGTGCTAGTTTTTTCTGTTTGGGGCCGTTGATGGCTCGCACGGGTAGAGCGCGTGTGTCTCTTCCTGGGGGCTGTGCGATTGGTGCGCGGCCAATTGATCTGCATCTCATGGCTCTCGAAAAACTCGGCGCTACCATCGAGCAGAAAAGTGGATATGTCGAAGCACGCCACACAAATGGCCTTAAAGGAGCACATATTGTGTTCCCGGTTGTTTCTGTTGGGGCAACGGAAAATGCCATCATGGCAGCTACTCTCGCCAAAGGAACGACGATTCTCGAGAACGCAGCAGCTGAGCCAGAAGTGGCGGGACTTATCCATGCTCTTCGAAGCATGGGCGCACAGATAAAAGGAGAAGGAACATCTAGAGTAGAGATTCAAGGTGTGGATTCTCTGAAGCCTATGGATTTCACAATTCCTCCCGATCGGATCGAGGTCGCAACCTATCTTTTTGGTGCGCAACTTACCGGTGGCGATGTAACGATTGAGGGGGCAAACCCAGCGGACTTAGAGTTGCCGCTTCAATTATTAGAAGATTCTGGCGCGACGGTTGAAAGATCTCCAAATAAAATCAGAGTCATTGGTTCAGATGTGATTAAGCCCGTCGATATCACGACGAAACCCTACCCTGGTTTTCCTACAGATCTGCAGGCTCAGTGGATGACCCTTATGACTCAGGCTTCGGGCAATTGCACGATCACAGAAAAGATTTTTGAAAATAGATTCATGCACGTTCCCGAGCTCGCGAGAATGGGGGCTCATCTGAAGATCAATGGATCCTCTGTTTCCGTGAAGGGCGAGCCTGGAAAATTGCACGGCGCGCCGGTTATGGCCACTGATCTCAGGGCTAGCGCCAGCCTCGTTTTAGCCGGCCTCGTTGCTGAAGGCCGGACA
>Ga0100385_1005647_pt1 | contig 10450 bp, 13 predicted proteins | sample CryGeymeta201509_FD_81543 | JGI IMG/M metagenome (GOLD analysis project Ga0100385, IMG submission 81543) | Groundwater microbial communities from Crystal Geyser aquifers in Utah, USA - Crystal Geyser metaG 2015-09 | ecosystem: Environmental > Aquatic > Deep subsurface > Groundwater | place: USA...
AGTTAGTTGCTGAGGTTGTCTTCGCTATTGGGGTCTACACCTCCCAGCCGAAGTTCTATTTCCGCCATCTTAGATTAATTTTAAAACGATAATAAGGAGATGATGAATAGTACACATGCTGAATATTGTGATAGATCAGAATAAATTAAAAATCAAGCTTCCTAAATTAACTTTGGAATTTCCGTTAAGAAAGAGGGCTTTAATATTACTTATTTTATCCATTCATACCATTCTGTTTACAGAAATCATTAATAAAATACTTATTGAACTCATAGGATGGAAGAAAAAATTTAAGATCCTCTGACTGACCATACCGAATCTCTTCTCACAGTTAATGAATAAAATGACATTCCTCAAAAGCCTGAGGCCAAGATGCCTCTAAGAGGTGCAATTTCTTCTCTGTTGGCATGTGGCATGGGGACAGGTATATATAATCTGCCCTACAGAATCAGTTAAGTGGGTGTCATCCCTTTTCTTTTGTTCTTGATCATGACGGGAGTATGTTCTCACTTGGGAATGGATCTGATATGGAGACTGATGAGTCGCTTCGAGGTCAATTCATTTAGTGACATGTGTGTTAAAGCATATGGACCCCGCTTTAGAAAAATTACAGAATTTTGCTTGATTATTTATCCATGGGGAATAACCATCTGCTTTCAGGTTCTCTTTGCCGAGTTCGTCATTCAACTTTTAACAGACAATTTCGGCTTGCCATTTTATTAGGGGGATATTGGCAGACAAAATGGAACCTTTACTGACCTGGGTAATTGTAATCTAATGCAGGAGCTTGGACTAGAGTCGGCATAACGATTGCAGCAATATTGATAAACTTAACCTTGATTCTTCAGAAGAAAATCAAGGTTATCGAGAAGGTATCAAACATTGGAGTAATTTCTGTAGTTTTCAATACCTTTGTCATTATTTTTACTTTCTTTTTCGGATTCACTCTTTCCATCAAAGACAAGGAACAGTAGATAACCACAGACTACAAATATCATGGCGTTTCAGGTATTCAGTGGGGATAAATAAAATGGTTCAATGCTGATGGAGGAGAAGCTGCTCTCAAGATGATTATGACCTTTTCATCGCTTGTCTTTTGCTTCGTTAGTCACCAACTTGTCTTTCCTATCATTAATGAGCTAGAGAACCCCAATGACAAAAGAGTGAACAAAATATTTATGACGGTTCATACGACTGAGATTATCATCTACTTTTTCGTGGGAATGACTGGCTATCTCTTGCTTTTGGAATACATCAACTTATTTCCTATAGGGGCTATTGTCATGAGTTCTCTTCAGACAATTCCCATGTCCATCGGGAAGCTAACCACCTGCTTTGCTTTATTCATTTCTGTTCCTCTTAACATTTTCCCAGCTCGGCAGGTGATCTTCAAAGCATTAGAACTTAAAAATACAACAAAAAACCACGTAATAATCAGTCTCGTTCTATCATTTAGTGGATGTTTGATAGCTATTGTGTTCAGAAAGGTCAACAGCTACTTCGGATTGTTGGGAGGAACAGCAGGCATGATGATTTGCGGAGCTGTCCCAATGATCTGCTTTGTTAAGCTGATAGGCCTTTCAACATGGAAAGATAAGCTACTTGCTGGATTTATGGTTCTCACATCCATATTGGGGATGGTGGGAGCTATATTGTCAGTTGTTTATGCTAGTTGATCTCAATGGCTATTATTTATTAAGTTAAAGTATAAAGTATCATTTATTTCAACTCGAAAACTTTAAGGTACATTTGGAAAGGCACACAAGTCAGCAAGCATCAAGAGTTCCTATCATGCTTTGATCTGTACAAACGCCAACTTATTTACAATTGCAGTGTATGTCTTGAGTACCAGTCTCAGCTTCAATTGGGATGTTGGCATATATATCATCGCATATTTGTATGATCTCATGTTAAAATGAAGCATTTGATGCTTTATAATAAAGGTCAAATGACGTATCAATGTTATTATAGTAATTCAAACATGAGGAACATATCGTTTCATCACTGCCTTCTAATATTTACCTTCCTCCTTCTATCCTCAGTTAATGCAACATGCGACAGCTCATTTTACTTCACCTCCACCGAGTGTACCTTCAATGTCAACTTTACCGACAACGAGTGCTTCAACATGAATTTTATCAACTGCACCTGGGAATAATGCAATAATCGCACCTATGATAGCTAAGGAAACTAAATATGTCTGCAGTATGTCACGTCAACTGATGTTAGCTGGTTCAGCTGTACACAGAATTGCTGTGACTCTTCAAAATAATACCCAACAAATGGGAAAGGTATTCAACAGTGCATGGATGATCTGAATCACATTGAGAACAAGACTTTGATGATCGCATTAATAACATGTGGATCGATCGTGGGGATCACTATCATCATACTTATTTGTTGTCTCTGTCGAAGAAAGGAGTGTACTTGCTATCTCTCATCTCGCCAGTGCTGCAGAACCGCCTGCGAATATGCTGGTTTAGCTATTATCACAGTATGTCATTGGACGAGGCTGTGCTTTATCTCGATTTGCAAATGCATGAGCTACGTATTTCTGTGTGGGTGCTGCACTGAGGCCGAACTTGAGGAGAGGTCTCAAAGTATAAGTAAATCAGGTTGTATGCAGGTGAGCCCACCATCTAGATTGTCAGCACCAATAGTTCATCTGCAGGAACAATCATCAGGCCACTCTGGAAAAGTGGAGGAGATAACTAAAATCTCACCTCTTTTTGTGCTATTTGCGTATAAGCATCACCTTCATTGATCCTTGAATGCGGGCATGTTTACCACCGGCAGTGTATAATTCAATGCATCCGCAACAAATAATAATGTGTATTGTGCCAATCTCCAAAGTTTGACCTGGCCCTAGTTTACTGCTAACAATGCTATGAAGCTTACTACGAGGCCAATTTGCTAGTTAACATAAACGCAATTGATTCATAGAAGCAGATCTGTGACCGATGTCGAGAAGTTAATCTCAACATCCTCACAGAGCAGAAGCTAGGTTAATGATATGTGATAGTGTACAAGAGTTTAAAAATATGTCATTAAACTATTTTCTGTCATCTGATGATGTGTTTATGCATATGATGGATATGAGTAAGTTCAGCTCAGACATTAAGAGAAATAAAATCAATTTTTGCCTATTCCTGACTGTGGCCTCTTCCCCACGCCGTATTTTTATTTGTACTGAGCGTAGTCCATTCCCTTCTTTCTACTTTATTATTTCCTCTTCTCTACCGATGATGTCACGGGTCTATGATATTTCTCGTCTGTCTTTCTCATTATACTCCTCATGTTGTCGCTTTCTTCATCTTTTGTCTCTTTGGCTGGCTTATCAGGGGAACCTTCCAACTCGGTGATGTCAGTCACTCCTAGTTTTTGCAGGTATTTTGCTTGCCATTTTTTACGTTGTTCTTTCTTTCTTTTGACAATGTCGGAGTAGAGAGCCTATCTATACTACCTGATTGAAAATTTTTTATTGTCATCCATGGAAATTTCTAAATAGACTCAACTAGTACTAATGGGATCTTTGCAGACTATCTATTATGTTTAGTCATGAAAATCTTTTACATAACGATGAGCTAGGGCTTCAGCTGCTGTGTACCTATGGACAGGGTTGAAGACCAATAGATGTTTGAGAAGGTCGAGGGCATCCTCGGAGGCCATCGGAAACATGGAGGTAAAGGTTTTCTTCTTGGGTATATTAGTGCTAGCAATAATGTTAGCAGCAAGAGGAGACTCTATTGATTCAATATCTTTCTGAGAAGGTCGGCCTATCAGTTCAAGAATTTTCTAGATCTGATTTAGAGTTGAGTTTCCAGGGAATATTGATTTTCCATTGATTAGTTATCCCAAAATGCAGCCTACTGACCACATATCTACAGCCTTTGAATACTTGGTAGATCCCAGAAGAATTTAAGGAGCTCTATACCATCTGGTGGCGACATATTCTGTGAGCACCTGCTAGCTACTTTCCTTGGGACAGTTGATGGATCTGGCTAATCCATAGTCAGCAACCTTGGCGTGGCATTCTGAGTTGAGGAGGATGTTGCTTGGTTTGAGATCTCGGTGGATAAGTTATCCTGAATGCATATATTTGAGCGCCTTGAGAAGCTGATAAACGATAAACTTTTTATGGATTTATTCCAATATGCCAGCTCTAATGACAACATGCAGATCTACAATAGGTCTAGGGATACCTGTTTCCATATAGTCGAAGACTAGATAGAGATCTTTGTTATTTTCGGCCTTGATGATGTTGAGAAGCCGTATTATGTTTTAATGTCCTGAATATTGCAAGTCATACCATTTAGCTCCTGTAGGAACATGACCTATCTGAAGGTTCGCTGTGCATCTGTAGCATTGTGGAAGGCATCAAAGACCTGAGTTAGGACAGTACTACTTTCTTTAGGGCGACCACCTGCTTTAACTTACGGTCAACTGCTTTCCACACTATGCCGTAAGCTCCCTTGCCTAGTTTCTCAACGATCTCGTATTTTTTCAGGATGTGAGGCTCAATTTCTTCAGTCATCGATAAATTAATATTATATCATATTGTTCCACCACTATAGTACTATTTCTGAGTCGATGACGAGTACAAACAATCTGATGCGTCACTCCCCAAACTTGATTATGCTGTTATCTATAATATCGGCCTTTTTTTATTTTGAAATCAGAAGAGAGTTCAAATTTAATATTCACAAACTTTTAAAAAGCAAATGGATCCAAATCTCAACAGAATGTCAATGGGATCAAGAGCCGGCACCTCTATAAAGCCTAAATTTGGAGCAGGAGGCAACATGCCTGCCCCTTCTCGTCAGGGTACTGCCGGAAGAGTATAACTTTATTTATCTAGGGACTTAATCCTTTGGGAGTCGGCTCGACTGTCGATGTTAAGGATCGTCCTTTGACAACAGGTGGTGGAATTAATGGGCCCCAAGGTGGCTCAACCCAGAGAAAAGTTTACGATAGAAACTACTACGTTACAAAAATGAAGGAAAAAATGATGGTAACAGTTCGATAATGTAGGCTGTGCAATAAGAAACTACCAAGTTGAAGAACAAGTCAGATCAAATTCAGAAAGAGCAGCAAGTCTACAATAAGCTGGAGACCAGACTGGAGGAGCTGAACAATGAAGTAAGGCAGTTGGAAGGTCAACTAGCAGACTACAACTTGGCACTTGATAAACTTAGAACCAACACTCGCCCTGAAGATGTCAAAAACACCTATCATCATGTCAAGAACAACAATGAAAAATTAAAGAGTGAGCTTGACGAAATTTTCCTCCAACGAAAAAAATATGAATAGGAGACTGAAAGATATCAGAATGAGTTGCAAAGCATCCACAAACAGATGGAGTTGAGGCTCAATGAGTTAGATCCTTATCAACGAGCTGAATATCAAAGGTTGATTTCTGAAAATAATGATCTCATCAATGAGTACAACAACAAGCAGGGAATGATGGAAGAACTGCTCAATAAACTGGCGGTGGCTGAAAACAAATTGAGAATGGACAGTCAGAAGCTAAAAGGGCAGCTTCTCAAGGATCAAATTTCTGATCTTGAAACCAAGAAGACTGATTATGAAATTCAATTGAACGAAGCCAACCTCAGCATTCCTGAAGCCAGAGATCGTATTTTGGCTAGAATGAAGGAAGATAATGCTTCAATCACTAACATGGAAAAAAGGTACACTTATAGTTATTTAGAATCAAGGAGGTCAAGAAGAATATTGATGTATATGAGAAGAAACTTAGAGATTTAGAAGGAGTGCTTGAAGACAAGAAAACAGAAGAAGAGGATAAGAAAAAATACGAAATTCTCTATCAAAAAGATAGATAAATGGATGAGTTCTTAAACTCATTCGACAAGTTGAGATCTAACTAGATTGAATAACTCTCTAAGCTGGAAAAGAACATCACATAAGTCCTTGAACAAACAGGAAAAGTCCTCTAAATTTCAAACCAATTGCCCACGGGTCCTTCTTTCGCAGTAAGCAGAACAGACAAGAGCCAAAACACCTTAGCTCAAGCAAAAGCTGAATACGAGATCAGGTTGAACAACCTTCGAGCTCTTGAAAACACCGAAAAGCGAACTTCCGACGTACTTTTCTTGTCATTTAGTAAATAGCTAACCTGAAGAGCAACATTCAGAAGATGAAGGAGTAAATCGCTGAGAAATTTGACAAAGTAGAATAAATCAAGGATGGACTTAACAGAAAGAAGCAGAAACTTTTGGAGAACGAAAAAGCCTTAGGACAGATCAAGGATAAGATCAGTCCAACCATCAACAACTCTGATTATGAAGTGAACATCGCAGAAAAGAAGTATCAAATGCATGACCAATTTTCGGCCTACAACGCCAACGAGAGGAAATTAGCTGAGCTGGAAGGAAAGCGCTATTATTTGAGACACTACATCAATACAAAGAGCAAGGACATCAACTACGAAGATATCAAGAATGAATGCATGAGCTATGTTGATGAGCTCAACAAATCTCTCGTAAAATGATAAAATTGACTTGAAATTGTAGCTATAAACATTTCAGATCAGAACTTAATTCAATGTATTAGAAACACTACCAGTGTTGGAATCCTGTACCAGCTCAATTCTGTTTTGAATGTCGATTTGGGCAGCCTAAGATAGCTATAGTTGTTGGAGAGATATTTATCTTTATTCACCTTGTTTTCTTCTTTGACTGTAGAACCAGAGAGTTGAGCAGAAGGGAATGACTTGTGCCAGAAACATGAATATAGGTCCAAGTATTTATGTTTCAATGTTATCCTGGGATTACAAAATACATACTTCGATGGGGTAGCATTACTGGCCTTTGTAGTAGCCGTAGATAAGCCCGCTTTCAATCTAGTTGATAACCTGTCCAAAGATGTTAGAAAGCACCCACAGCCAGATATAAGACAAAGGATTCTTAATCCTATCACAAGCTTTATATTCTTCAAATTTTCTTCGCTCCTATCTTTAGTTGAGGTAGGCAAGCACAAAGAATATCAGTCCTAGGGATATCATCACAGCATTAATGACTAACTATGCGATTTCTGAGTCTATTTGGAAGTACCTTTGCAATGCCCAAGACCTTCGTTGACGATAAAGATGAAGATTCCTAGCTATCCCAGACAAAAAAAGGCATAGACTATCAGCAGTCCGATGATGTAACGTTTTCTTTAATATTCTGGGATGATTTTTTAGAAATATTTTTTGGTGAAGTAGTATACCAGGGTGGTGAAGTAGACCTGATACATGAGATTTTCCAGGACGTACCAAAGGATGATATTGTCCCATATCATGAAACATATGTTAACTGACTCATAAATGAAGTACAGGAGAGGCAGAGGAATATTAGTATGAGCATGATCTCTTGCCAGCTAAAGTCCGGGCGCAGTCTGACCTTCACTTGCATGATGAACTCGATCAACAGCCAAACAAGAATAGCCACCGACATAGCGATTTGAACTATCTGACTAGATGAAGGAAGGACAACCTTGTGCAGCTGCCTTCTTGGCAGTTCTGGAGACCGTACACACCGTAATGTACAGTGGTATAGCCAGCCTGAGGGCCGGACATCTATTTATAATCCTAATATCACATTTGCATTTCTGATCGAACATTATCAACTTTAAGCTCACACTCAAATTACAATCATAAAATGTGTTAAAAGGTCATTTGTTTGGATTGTAAAGCCCAAGTATTACTATTTACTGTATTTTTTGATTAAAAGCAGCCGTTCTTTGACCATTATAAATCATGAAAAAATGGAGATAAGTCGGCAGCGTTGGCAGTAATCATAGTCGCTAAAATTCTGAGCATCGATCTGCTCGTTCGAGACACGACTCACCTTTCTAATCCTTCCACCAGAACCTTCAAAACAAGTCTCAAAAATCTCTGGATGCTAAGGATAAAACATTTTGCCAATAATACATGCAAAGAAATAAGTTCCTCTACCACAACATGACAATGGAGATGGCCCGCTCTGAAAGGATGATCAGCAATAAAGCTGAAGAAGACATGTTTACAGAAATGCGGAATGTGATGAAGCGTGAGCCTTCCTTGGATAGTAGGGTATCGACAAAAACATTATCAGAACGCTAATCGAAGTTTGAAAGCGTATAATCAAAACTAAAGAAAAAAGACAAACTTGCCAAGACTAACTCTAAGCTACAAGGTCTGAAGAAGTAACAGAAAAAGCTGAAGAAGAATTTGGAGAATTAAACAGCCGCCATAAAAAATATTTTTTGCCAACTCGACTAGGTCTTTCATCGCTTCAACAATAGACCCGAGGCTAAGCCTTCCTTGGGCTAGAGCTACGACCCATCAATGCTGAAATAGATTGTCGTTGAAGCATTATCAATCGAGAAGTACTTCGCAGAGATGGACCGAAAAAAACATGATATAATGCAGGAACTTGATGGATGATGATTTTTGGAATAGCAAAGTCATAATATCAGATGTGCTGCCGGCACGTGGGACAGGTATTGGTACGTTCGAACCAAGGAGTAATGCATTCGATGTGGAATGAATGATTGCACTGCAACTTGTAGCCTTTTCGCTAGTCTTCCTCTTGGCAGATGGGACATTCCTCCACTTTCTCTACTTTCTCAAGACGGCTAATTTATCGAGGAGTGGCAGGCAAAAGGTTGCTTTCTCCAATGAGGGAATTCAAATACTGCTGAAGACCTCCAGTGTTGAGCATCTGATTGACTTGATTCACCATTTGTGCAAGATTGATCGATAGAGGTTGTATGTTAATTGGTTGATTTGGATTAACCTGAAATTGCTGCATCATATTGCCGAATGGCCCAAAAGAGAAGAAATTTTGTGTGAAGACATTGAAAGGCATAGGCTGATTCGGATAAGCCATGCTGTTACTTGTGTTTGCATTGCTATTACTGTTACTATTGTTGCTCTAGATGTTGAACACTTCGAACTGAGCTGGATCGTTGGAATTGGGAGCTAACTAAATTGCTTAAGATTGACACTTTTGACAATTGCTGGCTTGTTGGTTCTGCTCAAAGTGCTCTTCGCAGTTGTAGCAATAGTACCTGAATGTTTCTGCTTGCATCATAATATAATATTGTTATGTGTGCGCTCTATTGAAGAGAGTCAATAAATTCTAGACTATTCTATATGGCACTCTCTCGGATGCATTCTCGAAAGGCATTTTAAATAGGTTAGGTGAGTGAATAAGGGATATTACTATCATTTTTTGGTCTGCGGCTTCAGTCCTTTCAGAGTCATCATCAATCGCTCGTCGAAGGTTTGCTTCATTCCGTAGTTGGGACTCATGGTGTCGATCGGCTCTCTCCATCCATATTACTGGTTAGCAGTCAGAGGGAACTGGTATTTTTCCTTGACTTATGCCTCTTGCTTCATATTAAAATGCCTATCTCTCTTGGCTTTCGGATTGTAGGTGTACTAATTTTGCTATAACTCGTCCAATTGGTGGGTCTATTTGAGACCTTCGTAGTTTTTACGATAAATTGACATGTATCCTGGGATGGTTTCGTTTTGGGTGATCTGCTGAAGTTTGATGTCGGATCCCACCATCAGAGTCTCTCCTTATTTCTGAGTGAAGGAATATCTACTTTAACTTGCTCTTTGTAAGCATTGCTCTGGGCTGTTGTGTAGAGAGGGAATGATTTTTTGACCTCTTTTTTGGTTTCTTTGGGCATATGGTAAGTTATAATTATTACTATCTATACTGTTCGGAATAAAGAATGTGTTCCAATCTCAAAAAATCATGAACGACTGCAGCATATTTTTGAATAAAAAGATCAATTGAACCTTCTAGCAATTTAGCAGATGCAACAGAAACATTTGCAGAAGGGTGAACCCCAACACTCTGTACAGCATCTTCCACAACTGTCACAACAGTCTCCCTTTTCAGGGTCGGGTGCCTGACCATACTCGTATTTTTTGTCATTGTTTGAATAGCTTTGATATCTATCTCCGTAGACCTGTGTAGGCTGACCTTTGTAGTAGTGCTATCCTGATAGATTACCTCCTTGATTGTAACCCTGTTGTTGACCGTTGTTGGCATAGCCATTATTGGTATAAGTTGGTTGTCCATAACCTCCATGGTTCTGAGTATCAAGATGCTTACATAGTTGGATAAAGAATCACGGGGTTCAAGTTTGCTGTATTGCATTTCTACCAATAAAGTAAATATATTATTTCAAAGGATTTGACTATTATTGCGGCAAAAAAGATTTAGGAAATCATTCTTGTAAAGTTAAATGAGAAATTCATATTTGACATAGTGGATGGTTAATCATCATTTGACCTTTTTCTTCTGTCTATGTTCAAATAATTATGCAACCAAAGAAGTAGCAATTGACACCTCGATAAAACAAATAAAAAAATGACAAGGTTCAGGTTATTCTCCGAATCAGACCGTTCTTCCCAGGTGAATAAGAAGAAGAGTTCATCAGTCCCCAG
>Ga0100385_1005648_pt1 | contig 10450 bp, 9 predicted proteins | sample CryGeymeta201509_FD_81543 | JGI IMG/M metagenome (GOLD analysis project Ga0100385, IMG submission 81543) | Groundwater microbial communities from Crystal Geyser aquifers in Utah, USA - Crystal Geyser metaG 2015-09 | ecosystem: Environmental > Aquatic > Deep subsurface > Groundwater | place: USA...
AAATCTCCGGTCAGAGAATCTTTATTATTGTTTTTTGAATTCGATTAATTCGCGTAATTCGTGGTTGCTATTTTAGTTTTTCTTGGTGCTCTTTGAGTCTTGGTGGCTTTGTGGTTAAGTTCACATAAAAAAATAAAAGGGGGAGAAGAGATTATGGAATCAGAAAAGATTATTGGAATTGACTTAGGTACCAGCAATTCTGCGGCGGCAGTGATGGAGATGGGGAAACCAACCATTATCCCCAGCGCCGAAGGAACCAGTTTAGGGGGGAAGGCATTCCCTTCCTACGTCGCATTCACCGAGGACGGCCAAAGATTGGTGGGAGAGCCAGCCAGAAGACAGGCAGTGGTTAATCCCGAAGGCACTATTATGGCTGCCAAGCGCAAAATGGGCACCGAGCATAAGTATAAGATCTTCGGAAAGGAATATACTCCCCAGCAAATCTCATCTTAAATTCTGCAAAAAATCAAAAGGGACAGCGAATCGTTTTTGGGTTTCCCGGTAAAAAAAGCAGTCATTACCGTTCCGGCGTATTTTAATGATAATCAGCGCCAGGCCACGAAAGATGCGGGAACAATTGCCGGGTTGGAGGTTGTCCGGCTGATTAATGAACCAACCGCGGCTTCCTTTGCTTACGGCCTGGATAAATTAAACAAGGAATTAAAGATTTTAGTCTTTGACTTCGGGGGAGGAACCCTGGACGTTACAGTAATGGAAATGCTGGGGAAAGGTGTTTTTGAAGTAAAATCAACCTCGGGCGATACCCAGTTAGGAGGCACTGATATGGATAATATTCTTATTGACCATATCTGCGCTGAATTTGAAAAGGATACCGGCATCAAACTGAAGAATGACAAGATGGCGATGCAAAGAGTTAAGGAAGCGGCAGAGAAGGCCAAGATCGAACTCTCCTCTACTCTTACTACGGAGATTAATCTTCCCTTTATCACCGCGGACAAGACCGGGCCAAAACACCTCACTATGACTTTTAGAAGGGCAAAACTGGAGGAACTGGTTGAGCCGATTATAGAAAAGTGCAAGGTTCCGATTGACCAGGCAATCTCTGATGCCCAGTTGGAACCAAAGGATATTGATAAGATTATCCTTGTTGGTGGCCCCACCAGAATGCCCTCTGTGCAGAGTTTTATGGAAAATTATGTGGGTAAAAAGGCAGAGGGAGGAGTTGACCCCATGGAATGCGTGGCCATGGGAGCGGCTATCCAGGGTGCAATTCTATCCGGAGAGATGAAAGGAAAGGAAATTCTTCTCTTAGACGTTACGCCTTTAACCCTGGGCATTGAAACCTTAGGGGGCGTAAGAACCCCTTTGATTGACCGCAATACCACTATTCCCACTAAAAAAAGCCAAATCTTTACTACCGCCGCCGATAATCAGCCCGCGGTGGATATCCATGTCCTTCAGGGAGAACGCCCGATGGCCGCTGACAATACCACCTTGGGCAGATTTGAACTTACCGGAATTCCTCCCGCTCCCAGAGGCCTTCCCCAGATTGAGGTAAGTTTTGATATTGACGCCAACGGCATTCTCAATGTCTCGGCAAAGGATTTAGGCACCGGGAAGGAACAATCAATTAAGATTACCGCCTCTAAAAAACTTTCCCAGGAGGAAATTGATCAGATGGTCAAAGAGGCGGAAAAATTTAGCCAGGAAGATAAGAAAAGAAAGGAGGAAGTGGAACTGCGCAACCAGGCAGACACTTTAATTTATACTACCGAGAAAAGCCTGAAGGATTACGGAGATAAAATACCGGAGACCGATAAAAAAAATATTCAGGAAAAAATCTCCCAACTAAAGAAAGACTTAGAAACCAAAGACCAGGAGAAGATTAAAAAAAGTATGGAGGAACTTTCCACCGCTTCTCATAAATTGGCCGAAGTCCTTTATCAAGAGGCACAAAAGAAACAACAGGCGCAACCAGGAAAGAAACCAGAAAAAGAAAACCCGAAGGGAAACGGCAAAAAGGAAGATGTCGTTGACGCTGAATATAAAGAAGTAGATCCGGATAAGAAAGAAGAAAAATAATTGGGAGGGAAAATGAAGAGAAAGATTTTATTTTTGGGATTGGGGTTGCTGGCTTTAGCGCTTAGCGGATGTATGGATATAGAGACCCGCTCCTGCATCTATCCGGATGGTTCGGGAAAGAACACGGTTATTTTTAAGATGGACCCCGCTAAAATGGTAAGTATGGCCGGTTCTTTTATGGGAGGGATAATGCCCCAGGGAGAAAAAGGCGCTGCCGACCCCATCAAAGAATTAGAAAAAACGGGAATTGTTGGAATATCCGAATTAGCTACTACCATTATTCTCTATTATGCCGACATTCGCCAATTCAAAAACAAAGGAATCAAAGAACTCCTCTGGCAAAAAGAAAATAAAGGTTACCACTTAAAAATGGTTTATGATTTGAGCCAACTTCAGGAGAAATATGCTCCCGAGCTCTCTGAAGGGACATCCGAGGAGGAAAAGCAGGCTATGGACATCGGGAGAGCAATGCAAATGCAGATGCTCAAGGGAATGCAAATTTCCTTCGTGGTAATAATGCCGGGGAAAATAGTAAACAGCAATGGGGCAATTAAAGGGAGAGAGGCCAGATGGGAAATGACGATGGAAGAATTGATGAAGAAAAAAGACCTCACCATAGAAGCGTTTTCTGAATCTTCTTCTCCTGAACTAAACGCTGAATTTAAAAATTTTAAGGATGAATTAGCCCAGGCTCAAAAGAAATTCAAAGAAATGGCAAGTTCCCTTCAGCACTGAGTGATGAGGAACGTTTGCTTAAGTATTTCTTATGATGGAACAGGATATTCGGGCTGGCAGAGACAAAGGAATAGTTCAAAGATTCGCCCCCACCTACCTCCTCCCCCCTTGAGGGGGAGGATAAAGGAGGGGGGGACAATCCAGGGGACGATAGAGGAAGCGCTGGAAAAACTACTTCAGGAAAAAATCAACTTAATCGGTTCAGGGAGAACCGATGCCGGGGTTCACGCGATTGCCCAAACAGCAAACTTCAAAACAAACACAATTCTCCCTCTTCAGACCATCAAAAAAGGGCTAAATGCAATTTTACCCGGAGATATCAGGATTAACAGTATCCGTAAGGTTCCAGAAAATTTTAACAGCCGCTATAGCGCTTGCGGCAAGACTTATCAATACTTAATTTCTTTTTATTTTTATCCTTTTCTCCGAAACTATACCTGCTATTCTCCTTGTCAACTGAACCTTTCGGCGATGAAAAAGGCATCCGAATTCTTAGTCGGCAGACACAACTTTTCCTCCTTCCAGGCCGCCGGAAGCAGAATCAGAAACCCAATCCGCTCTATTAAAAGATTATCCATCAAGAAAACAAAAACTCTTTTCGGCAATTTAGCGCTGATTGAAATAGAAGCCGATGGCTTTCTTTATAAAATGGTGCGTAATATCGTCGGAACACTGCTTGAGGTTGGGAAAAGTAAAATGGCTCCTGATGAAATCGAGAAAATTCTTGATAAAAAAAACCGGAAATTTGCCGGTCCAACCGCTCCCGCAAAAGGATTATATTTGAAAAGAGTAAAGTATTAAATAGATTGCCACGTCGTCCGCCACTGAATCTTTGGCGGACTCCTCGCAATGACTCCTGCCTTTTGTCATTGCGATTCTGAGTGAAACGAAGGAGAAGCAATCTCATAAAATGGATTTGCTGTAAGTGATTTCTGAGAAGCTAATCTATTCGCATATTGCTCACTGAAGAAGTATAAAAAGTATGTATCGCAATTTAGAGGAATTAAGGGGAGTTATCAAGGGGAGAATCAAACTTAACGAACCATTAAAAAATCATACTTCCTTCCACATTGGCGGAGCCGCAAGCATCTATGTAGAACCAAAAGACACCGAGGATTTAAAGAAATTACTCCTTTTTATCCGGAAAAAATCCCTTCCTTTTTTTATTTTAGGAGGAGGCAGTAATGTTCTGGTAAAGGATTGGGGTTTTGATGGTATCGTTATCGGTTCCAAAAATTTTAATTTTTTCCAAGTCAAGGGAAATAAAGCAACCGCGGGCTCCGGATTAAAACTCCCTTTTTTCCTGGGTCTTTTAGCCAAAGAAGGGCTCGCCGGTATGGAATTCTTCGCCGGTATTCCGGGGACAGTTGGAGGAGCCGTTTTGATGAATGCAGGTTCCCAGAAAGAAGGGATTGGAAATTTCATCGAGAAGGTAGAAGCAATGGATTTCTCGGGAAGAGTTAAGAATATTTATAAGACGCTCTTAAATTTTTCCTATCGGAATTCCAACCTTACCCCATATTTTTTTCTCTTGAGCGTGGAGTTCCGACTAAAGAATGATCAGCCCAAGATTATTAAAGAAAGGACGGAAAAAGCCTTAAGAAAAAAGAGAGAATCCCAGCCGATAAAAGCATACTCTGCCGGCTGTATCTTTAAAAATCCGGACGGAGCATCAGCCGGAAAACTCATTGAAGAAGCAGGATTAAAGGGGAAAAGAAAGGGGGACGCTTTCATTTCCGAGAAACATAGCAATTTTATTATTAATTCGGGAAAGGCAAGCGCATCAGATGTTCTTTTTTTAATGAAAAAAATTCAGGGGAAAGTTTACCAGAAATTTAAAATCAGACTGGAACCAGAAATCAAAATTATTTAGCCGTAAAAGTAATCTACCACAAAGACACGAAGTCTCAAAGGACACAGAGAAAAGATTTATTTATAATTCTTGGTGAACTTTGTGTTCTCGGTGACTCTGTGGTGAATATTTGTTTTTATTCGTGTTAATTCGTGGATATTATCATGGCTTATCAAAGAGCGGAAAGGGTAGGTAAAGTTATCCAGCATAATTTAAGCGAAATTCTCCAATCCGAATTGGATGATCCCAGAATCAGTCTGGTTAGTATTACCAGAGTGGAGGTAAGCAAAGATTTAAGTTATGCCAGGATTTTTATTACCGGCCGGAGTAAAGATTCATCCGAAAAAGGATTGCAATCTCTTATTAACGCTAAAAGGATTATTCGCAAAAGATTAGCCGGGGTCCTTCGCTTAAGGAAAGTTCCCGAAATTATCTTTAAATTGGACAAGGAATTGGAAGAAGCTCAGCGAATCGACGAATTGTTTGAAAAGATAAAAACCAGTAAATAAAATAATGTAACCACGAATTTATCAAATTTTACGAATTATTAGAGGATAATATAAATTCGATTAATTCGCGTAATTCGTGGTTAGTGATTTGATGGAAAATTTAAAAAAGCAGATATCCCTTTCCTTGAAGGAAGGAATGGAAAAATTGGAGAAAGAAGGATTCTTGAAGGCGCCTTTTCCTGAAAAGATTCCCCTTTCTCTTTCGGTAAATTCCCAATTCGGAGACCTTTCCACCAATGTTGCTTTACAAGTAAAAAGCGGGAAAAGTCCTATCGCCCTGGCGAATATTTTAGCGGAAGGTTTAAGGAAAATAGCCTCGGTGGAAAATGTGGAGGTAAAAGAGCCGGGCTTTATCAATATTTTTCTAAAAAGGCAATTTTTTTATCGCCTTCTTTTCTCGGTTTTAAAACAAGGGGATAAATTCGGTTTATCCCGAAGACGAAAAAGAGAGAAGGTTTTACTTGAATTCGTCAGCGCTAATCCCACCGGACCTCTTACCATCGCTCACGGCCGACAAGCGGCTTTAGGAGAAGCAATAGCTAACGTTCTTTCCGCCAACGGATATCAAGTTGCTAAAGAGTACTATCTTAATGATACCGGAGTTCAGATTGACCTTTTGGGCGAATCTCTTTTGGCCCGCTATCGAGAAGTTTTAACCCTTCCTTTCTCTATTCCGGAGGATGGTTATTCCGGTGAATATCTTAAAGAAATGGCGAAGGATTTGAAGGAGAAATATCAGGATAAATTATTGGCTAAAGGGAAGGATTTTTTCTCAAACCTTGCCACGGTGAGAATTATTTCTCAAATCCGGAAAGATCTCTCTGATTTTAGAGTGAATTTTGATTCCTGGTTTAGCGAGACAAAACTTCGTCAAAGTTCTTCAATTAAAAATGTTCTCGCTAAACTTAAAGAAAAAGGATACCTTTATCAAAAAGGGGGAGCATTCTGGTTCAAATCTTCCCTTTTTGGCGACGAAAAGGACCGGGTTCTCAAAAAGAGTGACGATACTTACACCTACTTTGCTCCGGATATTGGCTATCATCAAAATAAATATGAGCGTGGTTACCAAAGGCTTATTGACCTTTTCGGACCAGACCATGACGGTTACGTTCCCAGATTAAAAGCCGCGCTGGTCGCTTTAGGCTACCCGGTTAATTCTCTTTCCGTTCTTATTGTCCAATTAACCACTCTTTATCAGGGAAAAAAGAAATTACAGATGTCTACGCGGAAAGGAAAATTTATTACTTTACGAGAATTGATTCAAGAGGTTGGGGCCGACGTCGCCAAATATTTTTTTCTTTCGCGAAAGCCGCAGAGCCACCTTGATTTTGACTTAGAACTGGCTAAGAAAAATTCCTTAGAGAACCCCGCTTATTATATCCAATATGCCTATGCCCGGGCTGAAAGCATTATGAAATTTGCCAGGGAAAAAGGGATTTCGGTCAAAAGAAGAATAAAACTTCCCTGGTTTTTCCTGCTTTCAGAAAAGGAAGAGATTGCTATTCTTCATCTTCTCTTTCGGTTCCCATATCTAATAGAGGCGGAGGGGAAAACCCTCGAAGTTCATCCAATTCTTAAATTTCTTCAGGAATTAGCCGGGAATTTTCATAGTTATTATGCTAAATTCAGAATTATTAGCGAAGATAAAGATTTGACCAGGGCAAGATTACTTTTGGTAAAAGGAGTTAGAATAGTCTTGAAAAATGGCCTAAAATTATTGGGGATTTCCGCTCCCGAAAAAATGTAACTGAGACTTAAGTTATAAAACCACGAATTTATCGAATTTTACGAATTAGAGTAATTCGCGTTAATTCGTGGTTAGAAAAAGGAAATTCCTATGCAATCAAGTTTATGGGATGTAGTAAACATAAATTTGTTAGCTGAACTTATCCCCCCTGCATTCTTGCAGAATGCAAGAAAAGTGACAAGAAGTCTATTATAAGGTATAATTAATAAAATGCCAACCAAGAAAGAAGCGGCAACACTTTTGCAAAATATCGGGCTTTTAACCGGCAGCCAAGTTGAAGAGGCGTTGGAAAAACAACGGCAAACCAAGCATTCAATCAAGAATATTTTAAAAGAGCTTGGCTATCTCCATCAGGGAAATATTGGATCATCCCTGCTCTCACAATTTGGAATTTTACCCAGAGAAACCAGCGAAGAAAACGTTGCTCCGGAAGTTATCAAGAGTATTCCTTCCTCTTTTGCCAAAGAACATCAGGTAATTCCTCTTGAAAAAAAGGACGATACGCTTGTTTTAGGGACTGACGAACCTTTAAATTTTCTTGCTCTTGATTACTTTAAGGAGGAACTCAAAAAAAAGGTGCAATTGGTTATGGTCAATCAGAATGCTATCGCTTCTTCTTTGAAAAAGTATTATGGAATTGAAACTGAGGACCTCTCTCCTCTTTTTGAAAAGATTGATCAAGGTTATACCCCCATCCTAAAAGAAACTGAAAAGGCTGTTGAAGGAGAGGAAGAAGAGGCGAAAAGAGCTCCCATTATCAAGTTGGCAAATATACTTATTGCTGATGGCATCAAAAAGAGAGCCAGTGACATCCACGTGGAACCTCTGGAGAATACGTTTAGAATTAGATATCGGATTGATGGAGTGCTGCATGAGACCTTGTCTCCTCCCAAGAATATTCAGCGCGCCGTCATCGCCAGATTTAAATTAATGGCGCAAATGAACCTTGCCGAAAAACGATTGCCCCAGGATGGCAGAATTATGCTCAATGTGCAAGGCCGGCCTATTGATCTTCGTGTCTCTACTCTTCCCGGGCTATACGGAGAAAGTCTGGTAATGAGAATATTGGATAAAACAACAATGTTAGTCGGGATGGACCAATTAGGATTCCTTCCCGAAAATAGAAAGAGATGGGATGCCCTTTTAAAATTCTCCGGGGGTATTGTTCTGGTTACCGGGCCAACCGGTTCAGGAAAGACAACCACTCTCTATACTTCCCTTAATGCTTTAAATACTACCGACAAGAAACTGATGACGGTGGAAGAGCCGGTGGAATATCAAATTTCCGGCATCAATCAGACTCAGGTGAGACCTGACATTGGTCTTACTTTTGCCTCGGTATTGAGGTCATTTTTAAGACAGTCGCCGGACGTTCTCCTGGTGGGAGAGATTAGAGATTTGGAGACCGCAGATATTGGTCTGCGTGCCGCTCTCACCGGACACTTAGTCTTCTCTACCCTGCATACTAATGATGCGCCTTCGGCTATAACCCGGCTTATTGATTTGGGCGTTCCATCATTTTTGGTGGCCTCTTCTCTTCAGGGAGTAATGGCTCAAAGACTGGTGCGTCTTCTTTGCCCATATTGTAAGGAGGAATATCCGCCCGATGAGGAGACCAAAAACTTTCTGGACATCAAAGCCGGCGAAGATGTCCATATTTACCGGACCAACGGTTGTGAAGCCTGTGATTACACCGGCTATCATGGTCGAATAGGCATCTTTGAAATTTTCATTATGAATAATGAATTAAGAGAGCTTGCGCTGAAAAAAGCGGCAACTTTTGAGATAAGAAAAGCGGCCATTAAAACCGGAATGCGTACTCTCCAGGAGGATGGGATAATAAAAATCAGGAAGGGCTTAACCACAGTAGATGAGGTAGTTTCAGTGACCGGGAGGAAGGAAAATGTCACAAGAAATTAATTCTCTTCTGGATATAATCGTAGAGAAGAATGCTTCGGATCTTCATCTCCATGTTGATAAACCGCCGACAATGAGAGTCAACAATCAATTGGTTGAGATGGGTAAAAAACCTTTAACGCCGGAGGATACCGTCTCTTATATGAAAGCGATTGCTTCTGCCGAACAGCAGGCCGAGGTGGAGAAGGTAGGAGGAACAGACTTTGGTTATGCTTTCGGAGACAAAGCAAGATTCCGGGTCAGTATCTACCGGCAAAAGGGCAATATTAACCTTGCGATGCGGCTCATTCCTTACCAGTTCTTAACTTTTGAAGAATTAGGATTGGACAAACAAATCAAGGAACTTTGCCGCAGGCCCAGAGGATTAATTCTGGTAACCGGTCCCACTGGCTCAGGTAAGACTACAACGCTTGCCACGATGATTGATTACATCAATCGTGAGCGCGATTCTCATATTATTACGGTTGAGGACCCGATTGAATATTACCATACCCATAAGAAATCAATTGTGAGTCAGAGAGAATTGGGCTCTGACGTTCCTTCTTTCCCCGAAGCATTAAGGAGGGGATTGCGTCAGGACCCGGACGTTTTTTTAGTAGGGGAATTAAGGGATTTAGACACTATCTCCGCAGCCATTACCGCGGCTGAAACCGGACATCTTGTCTTGGGCACTTTACATACCACCGGAGCCGTCAGAACGGTTGATAGAATTATTGACGTTTTTCCGGTCGACCAGCAGGAACAGATTAGAATTATGCTCTCGGTCTCCATTATTGCGGTTATTTCGCAACAACTATTGGCCAGGGCGGATGGAAAAGGCAGGGTTGCGGCCTTTGAGATTATGGTGGCTACTCCTGCCATTGCCAATCTCATCCGTGAAAAAAAGACCTACCGAATTCTTTCGGAACTTCAGACCGGAACAAAATATGGGATGATCACCATGGATGAATCCTTAATGAGACTCTATTCATCAGGTATCATTAGTTACGACATTCTTCTGGAATCTGCTTATGACCCTGAACAGATTCACTTGCAGTTAGGGGAAAAGAGAAAATGAGCCCATTACCGATCAAGAAAAAAACAGAGAAAAAATTACTCGGTCAGATTCTTATTGACCATAATCTCATCACCGAAAACCAACTGCGGATCGCTCTTGAGGAACAAAAGAGAACCAGAAAATTTTTAGGGAGAACTCTGGTTGACCTCCATTTCATTGACGAAAAGATTCTGCGTAAAGTCCTTTCCATCCAGTCAGGAATAGAAATAATTAAATTAGAGGATTATAAGATTAGTCCAGAGATAATTAAAAAATTTCCTGCCGCTTTAGCTAAAACCTACCAGACTATTCCTCTTAAATTAGAAGATAAAACCCTCACCATCGCAATAAGCGATGCTTTAAATATCAGCGCTCAGGATGACCTCTCCTTTATTTTAGGTTATAAAATTAAAATTGCTCTCGCCGAGAGTACTGAAATTACCGGAATGATTGAAAAATATTATGGTGCTGACACCACCAACATTGAAGATATGATGAAATGGTTTGGGAAGGGGACGCCGGAAATTTCTGAAATTGCTATGGTTGCAACCAGCACCGGAGAATCAGCCAATGTTACCACTTTAGAGGAGATTGCCAACCAGGCTCCGGTA
>Ga0100385_1005653_pt1 | contig 10436 bp, 8 predicted proteins | sample CryGeymeta201509_FD_81543 | JGI IMG/M metagenome (GOLD analysis project Ga0100385, IMG submission 81543) | Groundwater microbial communities from Crystal Geyser aquifers in Utah, USA - Crystal Geyser metaG 2015-09 | ecosystem: Environmental > Aquatic > Deep subsurface > Groundwater | place: USA...
CCGTGCCTCGGCTGCCGACTTCAAAAAAATCCCCGGCTCGCCAATTGCATATTGGGTGAGTGAGCGAATATGGCATCTTTTTGGCGAGGCGAAGTACCTTGGTGATTTTGCCACACCAAAAATTGGAATGCGTACCGGTGATAATGAGCGGTTTCTGCGTTTTTGGTTTGAGGTGGAATCGAAGGATTCTTATTATCCACACGCACACAGCTATGAAAAGCATAAAGATTTTAAGTGGATTCCCTACAATAAAGGCGGCGCTTTTAGGAAATGGTACGGCAATTTTGATTACTTTGTGAACTGGGAAAACGATGGTCATGAGATAAGAGAAAATACGCTCGTCAATTATCCGCAATTAACCTGGGATAATCTTGGTTGGAAAATATCCAACGAACCTTTTTATTTCCGTGAGGGTATCACTTGGACAGGTTTAAGTTCCTCACGCTTTGGTGTTCGCTATCTCCCAGAAGGTTTCATTTTTGATGCTGCAGGACCATGCTTGTTTGGCGATAACCTAGATGAGCATCTTGCATTCTTAACAACCAAACAGTGCTTTGAACTCTTAAAGATCCTGAATCCGACCCTCCATTTTAAGAACTATAACATTGCAGCACTCCCGGTAGTTATTCCTTTTGATAAGAGAACTGTTAGAGATATATCATGGAAATGCGTTGATATAGCACGCGCCGATTGGAACTCCTACGAAATATCCTGGGATTTCACTGCGCTCCCACTTCTCCAACCTGCCCATCTCCAACCAACACTCAAAGAAATCTACACCAACCTTCGCGCTCACTGGCTCAATACAACTCTAGAAATGCAGCGCCTGGAAGAAGAAAACAACCGCATCTTCATCGAAGCCTACGGCTTACAAGATGAACTAACGCCGGAAGTACCACTAAACGAAATCACGCTAACCTGTAACCCGCACTACCGATACGGCAACAACAGAAGCGACGAAGAACTCGAAGCGTTACTAAAAGCAGATACCTTGAAGGAATTCATCTCATACGCAGTTGGTTGCATGTTTGGACGCTACTCGCTGGACAAACCAGGCCTAATCCTAGCCAACCAGGGCGAGACGATCGAAGATTATCTAAAACAAGTTCCAGAGCCGACCTTCCCAGCGGACACAGACAACGTCATCCCCATTCTCGACGGTGACTGGTTTACCGACGATATTTCCGAGCGTTTCAGAAAATTCTTGCGTGTAACCTTTGGCGACGAGCGCTATGAGGACAACCTCAAATTCATAGAAAGCGCCCTCGGCAAAGATATCCGCAAGTACTTCCTTAAAGATTTCTATAACGATCACGTAAGGCGCTACAAGAAGCGGCCGATTTACTGGCTGTTCTCAAGCCCTAAGGGCAGTTTTAACGCACTTATATATTTGCATCGCTACCGTCCGGATACGGTAAGCGTTGTGCTCAACGATTACCTGCGCGAGTTTCGCAGCAAACTTGTTGCGCGCAAGAATCAAATGGAAGGACTAAACATCAGCGCTTCAGCCTCACAGGCGGAAAAGACCAGGGCACTTAAAGAGATTGAAAACATTAAGAAGATGATTGAGGAATTGCAAGACTACGAGCGAGATGTGCTCTATCCTTTGGCTACCGAACAAATTGACATTGATCTCGATGATGGGGTAAAGGTCAACTACGTTAAATTCGGACTAGCGCTAAAGAAGGTTCCCGGTCTGGATGCCAAGGAAGAGTAGCATTAGGAGCATGTATGGATAAACAAATAGCCCAGGCTTTACAGAGATTATTTGAGCGGCACCGTATAGTCTTTTGGAATGACACCAACCGGGAGTTACGCTCGGATTTTGACGCTCTGAAGCTTGCCGGGGTCGAAAAAATAGAGCTGACCAACAACGAGTTTGGCGTAAAATACCGCATACTTCGCGAACAACCGGAAGACAGGTTCTTGCTATACCGTGAAGGGGTGCAACCTGCCGATATTGAAAACTGGCTGTTGGATGTGCAGCTTGCACATGGCGAGTTTCGCACCGGCAAGACGGCGCTCTTACTAAGCGAGTTGGAGTTGGACCCGAGGTTTGATGGGGTTGTTAATGCGCACGCCGAATTCTTCCAGGCTGTAAAGCGCAAAGACGCCTTGAAACGCCTCTTAAAAAAAGACGATACGGAGGGCATAATCAGCTTGAAAATGCTGGCGATATGCGCGGGTGCCGAGCCTCGCATGGACGCAGTTATTGAGAATCTATTGGCGGAGTTGGCCGACGGTCAAGAGGAAAAGATCAAGCTCATCGGTCGCTGTGGGCTTGATGTGTTTCTCTGGCAACAGATGAACCGGTACTACGGATACAGCTCTTCTGCACCGGGGGTCCAAGATTTTGTGATCGAGCTTTTCAAATCCTGCTACTCCATGGGAGTTGAAGGCGAAGTCCGGTTAACGGGTGATGCGCTTGTCTTCTTAAAGCGCTGGAAGGATAGCCGCCAGTATGAGGACACCTTCGAAATGCTTTCCGATGAGTGTGCGGATATGCTTGCAATCGAGCAGGATTTGGCCAAGCGCGATTTTCGTGACCTCATCGACCTCGACTATTTTGAATTGATTGATAGAAAAATCATTAGCGACCTGGCAAAGAGTGTTGCCGAGCGTACTGTTACAGCAGGCGATGTGGCGCTTTGGGTTCGTCAGAGACGCCAGGGACATTGGTACGATGAATTTAAGGATTTATACCAGGCAATCGATCATGCGGCGCAATTCTTCCATATACTCGGTAAGGTTAAATTGTCCATGAATTCTATTACTGATGGCGCTCAACAGTATAGTAGTTTCTTGTTTAAGCTTGACCAGCACTATCGCAAATATATTTACCATGTACGGTGCGCAGCGCAGGCTTCATTGATGGGGCCTGTCACAGAGCAAGTCGAGAATTATTATTCAAATAATTATCTTCTGCCAGTAAATGATAGCTGGCAGTCTTTTGTAGATACCACTGATAAATGGGACGCAACACCTATCCCGTTGCAGCGAGACTTCTTCGAGTACCACGTGCGCCCATTCTTAAGTAAAGATAACAAAGTTTGTGTTATTGTCTCGGATGCGCTGCGCTATGAGATAGGTGAAGAATTCTTGCGCCTTATGAATAAGGAAGATCGATTTGAGGCAAAGTTAGAGGCTGCGCTCGCGATGCTGCCGACCTACACTCAACTGGGTATGGCGGCGCTCTTGCCGAACAAAGAACTATCCCTAGCAGACAACGATTCAGGAGTTGTCTTAGTCGATGGGCAAAGTTCACAAGGCAGACCAAATCGTATCAAGATTCTTTCTCAAGCTATGGACAAGAAAGCAACAGCCATTAAAGCTGATGAGCTGATGGCTATGACTAAGGATGAGTGTCGCATATTTATCCGTGATTACGACGTGGTCTACATCTACCACAATCGCATCGATGTAACCGGAGACAAGCGCGAATCCGAAGAGCGGGTTTTTGAAGCGGTTGAGGAGACCCTACAAGATTTGATTAAGTTGGTTAAGAAGCTTACTAGCGCTAATGCCAACAATCTTCTGGTAACGGCAGACCATGGGTTTATCTATCAAAACCGCGCAATCGACGAGAGTGATTTTTCGGGGCTCGATGCGGAAGGCGAAAAGATCAATTTCCGCGACAGGCGCTTTGTGCTCGGGAAGGGGTTAAAGGAAGTTTCCAGTTTGCGCAGATTTACCTCTGCAGAGCTGGGGCTTACCGGTGACGTGGAAGTGCAGATTCCCAAATCTATCAATCGCCTTCGCTTAAAAGGCTCCGGCAGCCGGTATGTGCACGGCGGAGCGTCTCTACAGGAAGTGGTTATTCCGGTTATTAAGATTAACAAAAAACGACAGAGCGATATTTCTATGGTCGAAGTCGAAATCCTGCGCGGTGCGAGCACGATTATTACATCAGGGCAGCTCGCGGTTGCTTTCTACCAGACGCAGGCAACTACCGATAAGGTGCAGCTCAGGAGTTTGCGAGCAGGCATTTACACGCAAGCTGATGAGCTGATCTCAGACAGTCATGAGCTTACCTTTGATCTGTCATCCGAAAACCCACGGGAGCGCGAACTCAAGGTGCAGTTTGTACTGACGCAAAAAGCTGATGAAGTAAACGGCCAGGAGGTTATCTTAAAACTGGAAGAGCAACAGGGAGAAACAACACATTATAAAGAGTACAAGTCGCTCAGATACACGATGCGAAGATCATTTACCAGCGACTTTGATTTTTAGATGCTTAAAGATACTGTAAAGGCGGGTGAGGCATGAGCGAGTTAGACCAAAAAATAAATGAACATTTCCCGGGGCTTGTCGTTCGCAAGGATTTAGTTAAAACAGTTAAGGGCAATGCTATTGTTCCAACCTATGTTCTTGAATACCTCTTAGGGCAATACTGCGCTACGAATGATGAGGCAACGATAGAAACCGGCATCGAAACCGTCAAAGAGATATTGCGGAAGCACTACGTGCACAGAAATGAAGCTGGTCTCATCCGGTCTACGATACGCGAGAAAGGCCGCCACAAGGTCATAGATAAAGTTAGCGTATCCTTGAACGATAAAAGGGACGTCTATGAGGCTGAATTTGCCAATCTTGGCATTAAACAGGTGTTGGTTGATACCGGTACAGTTAAAGCCCATCCCAAACTGCTGGTTAGCGGCGTTTGGTGTATAGCCGATCTCGAGTATGAGTTTACGGAAGATAAAGATGTCTCACCCTGGATTCTCGCAACATTAAAGCCAATCCAGCTATCGCATTTTGATTTTGATACGTATGTAGAGGCCCGTAAGCAGTTTACGACTGATGAATGGATTGACTTGCTAATTCAGAGCATCGGTTTTAATCCGGAGATGTTTGGACGGCGCAGTAAGCTGAGCCAACTTCTCAGACTCGTTCCGTATTGTGAGCGCAACTATAACTTAATCGAACTTGGTCCAAAAGGCACCGGCAAGTCGCACATTTACTCGGAGTTTTCTCCACACGGTATCTTAATCTCGGGTGGCGAGGTCTCGGTACCGAAGCTTTTTGTGAACAACGCGTCGGGCAAGATAGGGCTGGTCGGCTACTGGGATGTAGTTGCCTTCGATGAATTTGCGGGCAGGAAAAAGAAAGCCGACAAGGCTCTGGTCGATATTTTAAAGAACTACATGGCAAACAAATCCTTCTCTCGTGGTGTTGAGACGCTTGGGGCTGAGGCGTCGATGGTCTTTGTCGGCAACACGCAACATACGGTGCCGTATATGCTTAAGCACGCCGATTTATTCAATGAGCTTCCCGAGCAGTATCACGATTCGGCGTTTCTGGATCGTATTCATTTCTACGTTCCCGGCTGGGAAGTCGATATTATTCGCGGCGAAATGTTCTCCGACGGGTATGGTTTTGTGGTTGATTACCTTGCCGAAATCCTGCGCTCACTGAGAAACCATGATTACTCAGATCGCTACAACGACTACTTCTCACTATGCACCGACATTTCTACACGCGATAGAGATGGCATAAATAAGACGTTCTCTGGCTTGATGAAGATATTATATCCTCAAGGTGAGGCATCTTCAGAAGAAATCGAGGAGATACTTAAGATTGCCATTGAAGGTCGAAAGCGAGTCAAAGACCAGCTCATGCGACTTGATTCAACGTATGCCGAGGTTCGCTTTGTCTATGAAAGCAAGTCCGGTGAATCCCATGCGGTAAAAACCCTAGAGGAAGAAGAGTATCCGAATTATTATTACAGAATTGTGGGCGATGGTTCAGATGGCGAGGAAGTTGTCGTAGATGGAGATACTGGGGCGGGAGAAACCATTGTCGAGGATGAGCATGTAACTGCTGAAACGCCTGGCACCATAACGCAGGCAACTGAAATACCAACCCTAGAGGAGCGCCACTTTGTATTCCAAGAAAACCAAAGAGGAATCTCATATGAGACACTGTTTGGATCATACCTTAAGGATGCCACCAAGATTACTATCGTTGACCCATATATTCGGGCGTTTTACCAAATCCGTAACCTTATGGAACTTCTGGAGTTAATCACAAAGATTAAGCCAAAAGAGAACGAGGTGAAAGTTCACGTCGTTACATCCAAAGATCCTGATGGGTTTAAGCACGAACAGCAGGAAGAAAACCTTCAGAAGATAAGTGAATCCGCTTTGGCCATAGGCATTTACTTAACATGGGATTATGCGAAGCAAAATAGTATCCATGCTCGCAGCATAACAACCAATCATGGTTGGAAGATATCACTAGACCGAGGACTAGATATTTTCCAACATTACGATATGAACGACGACCTAGCATTTGCAAATCGACTACAAGAAGCCAGACCGTGTAAGGCTTTTGAAGTTACGTTTTTGAGAAGTGAGAAGTAATAGCCAACTCAAAATTATCGCACAAGAGCATCCAACCTTATGATTGATTTCATTGTTTGTTTTGAACGCTCGCAGGGTATTCGCTCCTTATGAGCGAAATAATCTAGGATACTTTTTATAAACGAATCCCAGGTTGAAAATTATGCGCATATTAATTGATACGAATATCTTTATCCATAGAGAAAGTCAATCTTTAGTGCCTGATGCGCTGCAAGGATTGCTAAAGATTCTGCACAATTCTGATGTTAGGATTCTAATACACCCGCTCTCGATTAAAGAGATTGAAGGCAATCGCAATAGTAATCAAAAGGAGATATTGCTCTCCAAAATTGAGACGTATCCGCGGTTAGAGAGTCCGCCCGAGTCCAAAGAGGACGATAAGTTTCAAGCGATTGTCGGTGAGCCTACTAAGATAAACGACTATATCGATAATAGTTTGCTTTATTGCGTCCTTAAGAATGCTGTCGATTTTCTGATCACCGAGGATAAAGGGATACGAAAAAAAGCGGAGCGGTTAGGTATTGCGCACCGCGTTCTAAATATCGACGAGTCTTTTGAATACTTCAAAAAACAATTCACGGGAGTTGAAGTTCTAGCACCGCCCGCGTTAGAGGAGTTACCCGTACATAATCTGGATTTATCGGACCGATTTTTGATTCACTCAAAGAAGACTACCCCGAGTTTTCGGAGTGGTGGGGAAAAATTAGTCGAGAGGGTAGGAAAGCGTGGGTTTATCAACGCGAGAATGAGTTGATAGGCGCGATTCTTATGTATAAAGACGAGAATGAATCAGTAGATTCAGAGCCGAGTTTGCCGGCAAAGCCTAGGATCAAGATATCTACCCTAAAAGTTACACACGTCGGATATAAAATTGGTGAGCTTTTCATCAAGATGTCGATTGATTTTGCTATCCAAAAAGGTATAGACGAAATCTATCTTACACATTTCTCAAAAACAAACGATGAACTCGTCGACTTAATTGAACAATTTGGCTTTCATAAAGTAGCCGTTAAAAAGACGGTGAAAGGCGATGAAGATGTCTTTGTTAAGAGGACAATATCTGATAGGAAGCTAGAACCAATTACTCTAATCGCTAAGGAGTTCTACCCCAGCTTTTATGACGGGGAACAAGTGAATAAATTTATAGTACCGATTTGGCCTGAATACCATGCGCGACTATTCCCCGACTATGGAACGAGACAACTGTCTTTGTTGGAGTACGGTGGCGATCTCTTAGCCGAAGGGAATGCGATTACAAAGGCATATCTCGGCCATCCGCGAGTAAAGAAGATGAGCGATGGTGATATCTTACTGTTCTATCGTTCAAGAGTGGAATCAGGAATAACGGCCTTAGGGGTTATCGAGGATGTTTATTATGATATAGCGAGCTCAGACGATGTCATTCGCATTGTAGGAAAACGGACGGTTTTTGATAGGGCAGGAATAAATGAAATGACAGAAAGTCCTGTTACAATCATCAAATTTCGTTTTCATTTTTATTTAAAGGATCGGTTGAATCCCAATGATTTACAGGAGATTGGAATATCAACAACAGCCCTCCAATCGATACTACAGATAAACCATGAGAATTATTTACAGATAAAGAAAAAAGGTGGGATTGATGAGCGTTTTACTGTCGATTAAGCCCAAATATGTAGAGAAGATAATCGATGGCGACAAAAAGTATGAGTTCAGAAAAGCCATATTTAAAGTCGATTGCCAAATGATTTACATATACGCATCTATGCCGGTTAAAAAAATCGTTGGTGCAATATTCCCGGGGCAGGTTGATGAGGACACCCCTAAAAACCTGTGGTTGAAATATAAAGATCTAGCTGGAATACAAGAAAACGAATTCTTCGAATATTATGCAGGGAAAGCAAAAGGTTTTGCTATAGAAATAGGGCAAGTAGGTTTATTTGAGAATCCTATCGATCCTCGGGAGTGTTTGCCGGATTTTTCACCCCCACAATCCTTTTGTTATGTTAATGATGAATTGCTAGAACGTCACGACTTAATAGTTGATGGTGACGTTTTTAAGCCTGATGTTATGCAGCGGTCTCTATTCGATATTGTTCAATCAGCAACGTAGTGTGATTAGCGACTTGTTAAAAGGGAGAAAAATTGAGTATTTTTTGGACGCAACAAGGCGCTTTCAGGCGAGTAGATTATGAAAGCGAAAATGACTTAGAGCAATCAATCCTCCAAGTTAAACGTGAGTTGTTTGGACTGAACCGTATTTACTTGGATGTGAAAAAGAAGTAAGCGTAAAAGTGTGTCCTGAAGAATGAATTGCACTGAAAGGAGAGTGAAGACGCAACTCATTCATGCTTTGTAAGAGATGAGGGAAGGCCCCTCGAAATCGGTATTCAGGTACAGGTTTCAAACCGCCTTTGGGTGCTGCAGTCAAAAGCTGTGGTACTGAGCGCAAACGGAAAAGGCTAATACATTAGTCAGGTGCGTGCCATGAAGCTGAACGAAAGTGAAGAACCGACGAAGCGTCGTTAATACGAATAATGCAGTCAAAACCAGGGGCTTTTTACACTGCTGGGATAAATCTGACGGAAACCTGATTACTGGTCAGGTGGCTGTCGGCGTAGAGGTTACAGGAGCATGGCACAGGCTCTTACAAGGAATCTTAATTGTCGATCAAATGCTATTGTGCTCCGCTAACAGATAAGCTTTCCGGCGTGTAGGCAGCAATATAATTGTTCTGCTAGAATAAACACGAGGGTCAAGTGCTAAGTAACTAGTGAACTTTAAACCGAGGATTATGTCGATAAAGATCGTTAGAAAGCTATCATGACCAACATTGTAATCGTGACAGAAAGCATAGACAGCGATGGCGTAGAATATGGCCCGATAAAGGGTGTACCAAAATCCGAGGACCCTATTGAGAAAGCTGTAGCCGTAGCAGAGGCAAGGGGCGCTGACTTTACTGGAATAACGATTAAGAGCAGCGATTACCACGATGGCTCGTCGTATGGATTTATCCTCGTCGGCCGACCAAATATCTATCTACAGGGCGTCGATTTAGCGGCAGATTGCGCGTGGTATTGTGACAAGATGCGAAGCCTTTATGAGAAATTAAGCGTGCATGAACCGCTTCCTGCCGAGCTGCGGCGCCGTTATAAGAGGCTAAGCGCTGATGAAGCTCTTGCTGATAGGTTGAATGATGTCGTAGAATCAATAGTAAGAACATTATTGCACGAATATTGCCACCTAAAAACACTTGATGCTACAGGAATTATCTAGAATTTGGTTTTGATAGCCGATTTACTGAGTATATAGACCATGTGGCCATAATGAGAAATGGTGGCCCAGAAGCGCTGCTTCAAATGAAACAACGCGACCGTTATGAAGCGATAGGCGAATGGATTGCAGAAGATTATAGGCTGCTTTTAGATCCAGACTCGCGTACCATAACTGCAATTCAATAACACAGGATTTAGTATATCCGTACCTAGCTGAGGACCGGCGCGATTATTTGAAAGGGGCTCTCGGATTATGAGAGACAAACGACCGAATTTGGATATCTCCTCTGAAGATATCGAGAGAATCAGAAAAGAAGTTGCCACCAGAGTAGAGAAGGGCATCCCCAAGAGTGAGGTCGAGAAGATCATGGCTCCGGCGAAGAAGAAAAAAATAGGGGTTGCACACGCTGCCTCTAAGAAAATCAGCCAAGCTCATTTCTAGCGCGCTCTAGGCCTCAGCGAGGTTATGTTCTCGCATCTCTTATCATCATCGAGCTCCACTCAAGCTGCCAACACAAAGGGAGCGAGGTTACACCATGACCAAGGGATTGCATTTGCTAACGACTGGACTTAGCACTTGTCTTTCATAGCGCTTCCATCGGTTAAGATTTGCTCAAACTCGAGGGGTCAAAAAGGGGTCAGAACCCACATCACGCCATTCTCTTGGCGACAACCAGTGCATAATGGCCACTTCAAATGTGCAGGCCAGAGCACTGAAACACAAACCATTCAGGCTATTCTTAGCCACTGTAGCCACTCATAATCCCTTGGTCGTAGGTTCGAATCCTACAGGGCCCACAGCCGATCCTTGGTAGAGTGC
>Ga0100385_1005658_pt1 | contig 10431 bp, 8 predicted proteins | sample CryGeymeta201509_FD_81543 | JGI IMG/M metagenome (GOLD analysis project Ga0100385, IMG submission 81543) | Groundwater microbial communities from Crystal Geyser aquifers in Utah, USA - Crystal Geyser metaG 2015-09 | ecosystem: Environmental > Aquatic > Deep subsurface > Groundwater | place: USA...
AAACAAAGATGGTTTTTCTTTAGCTGAACTTTTAATTGCGGCTGGTCTAATGGGCGCGTTAAGTTTAGCCTTTGCTGGATTAATGAAAAGCCAAACATCAAGTCAGATGAAAGTTGCAAGTGACTCTGAAATTACAACGCTTGTCAGCGTTATAACGCAATCACTCCTAAATGATAAAAGTTGTACGAATACATTCAAGAGTATAAGTAATATCAAAACAGCGACAAGTCTAAGTGGTATTTACAACCGAGTTGATGAAGAGATTCTCAAAAGTGGTGTGAAGTATGAAAATGGCGTTTATATAAATTCATTTGCCCTTGAAAATCTAACGCTAACTCCTGACCCAATCCCTGTTGGGCAAAGTGGTTTTGGCGAAATTGATGTCGTCATTAATTTTGAAAAAAAATCAAAAATGGTTTTAGGTGCAAAGACTATGCAAAAGAAGGTAAGGGTTAGTCTTGAAGTTGATGATAGCTATAAACCAGTTAAATGTTATGCCGCAACTGAAAATGCTATTAACTCTTCAAAAGATCAGATGTGTGCTTCACTCGGAGGAACTTTCGACTTTACACTTCAGGAGTGCTTGTTGGCGGACTATCCACAATTGTTAAGTAAGTCATCTAGTGTTTCAAATCAGTATCTCGATGATTTTCTAAGATCAGCAGAAGGTTTTGTTTCAAAGCTTGGTGATACAATGACTGGTATCTTAAGCTCTAATTCTGATATTATTACTACATCTGATGTAAGTGCAAAAAACTTGCGAAGTACTGATCAGGTTTGTGTTCAAGGAAATTGTCGTGATTTTGTTGCAAAGAATTGTTCTCCAGGACAATTTGTAGAAAAAATAAATAGTGATGGAACTCTGGTATGTAAAGGTATCAGTTGCTCGACAAACAAGTATTTCGAGGGTTTCGATGTTGCTGGTAATCCTATCTGCAAGGCGTTGCCCAATGAGAAGTGTAGTACGAACCAATATATTAAAGAGATAAAGTCTGATGGTAGTGTTGTATGTGAAAATGTTCCTTATAACTGGGGAGTCGCTTGCTCATCTGGTCAGTATATCCAAAGTATTTCTAGTGGAGGAGTTCCTATGTGTGTGGCAACTTCAACAGTGACAAATACCACATGTCCTGCAAATCATTATGTTTCGAGTATCGTAAATAACACGCCTGTTTGTACAAAAATACCAGAGCGAAATATTACTTATCGAACAGTATTTGAAGGAGGCTCAAGCGTTAGCGGATTAGGTTTAAGTTGTAGAGTAAGGTGCCCCTCTGGTTACTTCCTTGTTTCAGGAGGCTGTACTTCGACCGCAAATTTATCGATGTCTATCAATATGCCAGTTGTGGAAAATGTTAATGACCAATTTTGGGCATGCAATACCGCGAGTGGTGCCAATCTTGGAACAGGTGCGTTGAGCTGTAAGGCTCTTTGCCGCAAGATAAATGATGAGGTGTTCACTAAAGAAAATACTATGTATTTGTAATTAATTTAATAATTGGATCAGAAAATTTGCTATAGAGGCCATCGATATCAAAACAAGCAATGGCAAAAATATATGTTCCCGTCTCTAGGTCTGGAATCACATGCTCTTCAAGCATATAACTTTGATCATCAAAGAGAACGATGCTATTCCACTGTGTATCACCTTCCTTTTGCCATACTATTTCATAACCACCAATTTCATAGGCATAGAGTCGATCGCCATTCTCTCTTTCAAGAGGAGCATCCCACTTGAGAGTCACATTTCTCTTCACTGGTTGTGGTGTTGTGATGGGCTCATTTTCGACGATATCTTGTGGCGCCGGTAGTGGAGTCTCTGTCTTTTTCTTTGATGGGTGACAACTTGAAAGAGCAAGTGTGATCAAAAATATAAAAGTTAGGATATTAAATTTCTTCATAGACTATTTATCGTAATATTTTTTTATTTATCAACGATAAGAATAAAAAAATAGGAAGAAATATGAAAATAAAATTATGCTCACTGTTCACTTTTTTGCTTGTTGCTGCATCCCTAAATATTTATGCTGAGTCTAATATTGGAGCGCTTACCAAACTGTGTAATTTTAGTTCATTAGACAAAAATGAGAAAAATGAATTGATTAAGTTTGCCTATGATAATTACCTTCCTGCTGAAAATAAGCAGAGATTCGCTCTCGGCTTGAGTAACTTTAAAATTGTCTCGGCGAATAATTCACAAAAGTATGCGGAAAACTGCTCTGGGCTTGTTAAAGACAAACGATTTTGTTCAAGTCTTATTAATCAGACTCAAACTTTTTTTAAGTATGACATGGAGATAGCTTTAAAGGGGATTCTAAATTATGTTCAATCGCAAAAACATATAATTAAGGATATCGAAAAATTATGTCCAAACTTCGATAAGGAAGTTGAATTAGCAGTAAAAGAATTTGATCCAACAGTTAGAATTGAAAATCTCATTGTTCAAAAAGACCTCCAGGCCGTTGATAAAAATATTGGAGAGATATCAAAGAAGCTAGAAATAGAGTTGAAAGAAAAGAGAGCTCATAATCCACTTGCAAAGAGTAATCCCTTCGCAGAGACAGCTATCTATAACGGCTTTGTTGGAGATTGTACTGATGGTGAAAAGTTTAATTTAAATGTATTAGATAAAGCTCAACTTGTTGGCTTAAGTCTGTTAAATAAAGTAACAAATTATTTTTCACCGAAAATTCCAAAGGTGAGCAAATAAAAAAAAAGGCCTCGTTTCAGAGGCCTTTATTATTTAGAAATTTGAGATTCTTTTTACTAATTCTGGATAATCAATGAATGGGTTTCTATTTCCTTGTGCACCTTGAACTTTGTCATTTCTAAGGACTTCATCTGCGTCTACTGGATCTTCACTATTCCACTTTCTTAAATAGAATTCTTCAATGTCTGAGATTCTGTATTTATACTTTGCTGAAACATAGAACATTGCACGAGCAACATTTCCTCTGTGTTCAATTGGTGGTTCAAAACCGTAAGTCCCAGTTGAGCCTTTTCCTGTTGTAGAGTCAATATTTCCTCGTTGTGAAATTTCACAGTTATCACGAGCATCTTTACCGTTAGTCACTTCACCAAATGGGTGATTACCTCTAGCTGAATTAGCTCTTGAATCAGTAGGGAAGAGGTGGTGAAGATCGCCTCTTCCAGGTTCTGCTTTAGCTCCCTTAGACTGTGGCCATGTATGCTCTACATTCATCACTTCATTTGCAGGAACTTTTAAAGGTCCAACACCTGATCTAATTTCATAGTTACAATAAACGTCTTTAACGTAGTAACCTCTGTCATCTTTTTTCAAATCAACATTTCCAAATAATTGTTTCTTTGCGTTCTTCTTGTAACCTAGTGGCTTGAAGTTTTTAGTAGCAACTCTTCCTACATAATTTAGAAGAGAGTCATCAGACATATTTCCACTTGTAAATTCTTGAACTGCTGAACTATCGTAGTAGCTTAATGCGAAGCAGAATGTGTTCAGGGTAAGGGAAAGTAAGAGTAAGGTCGTTTTCAAGTGCATATCCTTTCTTAGAGTTGTGTATTAATAGTCTAATAAAAAATATGATAAAGCGACAAATAATTTAATATTAAGATTGTGTTAGCGTATTACTAATTGTGTCATTAAAAAACTCTAGCGTTATCCTTTGTATTTAGATAAAAAATGGAAACAAGGAGATTATATGAACTCAAAAAATTATATTGAAAATGCAATCAAAACAGAATCGACAAACTTCCAAGCAATGAATGAGAGATTAAATGATGATGGACTTAAAAGACTCCTACACGCTGGAATAGGTCTCTCTACAGAAGCTGGAGAGTTTCTTGACGCATTAAAGAAACATATCTTCTATGGTAAAGATCTTGATAAGGTAAACTTAGCAGAAGAGATGGGTGATTTGTTTTGGTATATGGCGATTGTTGCTGACGAATTAGGTTTTGAATTTGAAGAAGTGATGAATAGAAATATCACGAAACTAAAAGCGCGTTACGGAGAAAAATTCTCCGAAGAAAAAGCAGAAAAAAGAGACCTTGAAACAGAGAGAAAAATTCTTGAAGAACAATCTTTTAATTAAATATTTATTCCTCGTACTTCTTCTTGTTGTTGGTTGCTCTAAAGATGATGGTCTTAAAATCTATCATCTCACTGGACCAACAATGGGGACAACTTACAATGTTAAGTTCATCGCTCCGACAGGATACGATGAAAAATCAATCGCTGAAGATATTACAATTAGGCTTAAAGCTGTAAATCAAGCAATGAGTACTTATATTAAGGATTCTGAAATATCACTACTTAATAAAGAGAAAGCTAATGTTGAAACTAAAATTTCTAAAGATTTTTTTCATGTTCTTTCTCACTCAATAAGTGTGTCGGATAAAACATCTGGTGTTTTTGACCCGACAATTGGCCCACTGGTGAATCTTTGGGGTTTTGGGCCCGATGGTAAGAGAAAAGTGCCAGCACCTGAAAAACTTACTCACGCACTCTCTCTGGTTGGTCACGATAAATTAAGTCTTAATAAACAAGAAATGAGTGTAAGAAAGTCACTTGATGAGGTCTATGTTGACCTTTCGGCCTCTGCAAAGGGTTTTGGTGTTGATGCTCTCGTTGAATTAATTAAGTCCCGCGGTATTGATAATGCGATGGTCGAAGTCGGTGGCGAGGTTCGTACGATTGGTAAGAGCCTTACGAGGGCCTGGAAAATTGGAATTGAAGCACCTCATCCAAATAACCCAAGTGAGATTTATACAAAAATTATTCAGGTTCAAGACTTTGCACTGGCAACTTCTGGGGATTATCGAAATTTCTTTGAGCAGGATGGGAAGAAGTATCAGCACACTATTGATTTTAAGACGGGGAGGCCTGTTGAAGGCGTGCTTGCATCTGTTAGTGTTATTTCGGATACTTGTATGGATGCTGATGCTTGGGCGACGGCATTTATGGCAATGGGAACAGAGAAGGGATACCAATTCGCTGTTGCTCATGGTATGAAGGCATTCTTTATCTATCGATCTGACAAAACTGATCAAAATGGTGCTAGAATATATATGCATAGATCGACGAAAGAATTCGATACTATAGTAAAATAGAGGCGTATTATGGAAATTTTCTTTGTAACTCTCGGTGTGTTAATGGTTTGTATCTTTGGGATGGCCATCGGTGTAATTCTATCTAATCGTGAACTGAAAGGATCTTGCGGTGGGCTTGGAAAGGTTATCGGCGAAGATTGTATGTTTTGTGAAAAGAAAGAAGAATGTAAAGAGGATCCATCACAAGCAAAAGATTGTCTCGATCTTAAAAAAGACGGTTGCCACACTCATTAGTAAACCGACCTTACTAATTGTTAAGATATTAACAGGTAAGGTCAAAGCTTCCCCCTAAAAACTTACTTCACTAACTGTTATCATTTGTAATATATTTAAATTAATCGGTCATTTGGCCATTAAGTTTTTTTATTAATCGCGTATTTACGCCATTAAAGGACAGTTCATGAAAACGCTAGATTTTTCTCATCTCGCAGGTTCAGACATTTCTTACATTGATTCCCTTTACGAACAGTACAAATCAAATCCTCAGGAAGCTGAAGAAAGTTGGAGAAACTTTTTTCTTGGTTTCGAGTTTGGTGCTGGTAAGGGTGGTTCTGGTGGAGATGTATCTGAAGATGCACTTAAAAAAGAATTCAACGTATTTAGATTAATTCAATCATTCAGAGCTAGAGGACATCTTCTCTCTGACACAAACCCAATTAGACCAAGAAGAGATCGTCATGCACGTATTACTCTTCCTGATTATGATCTAAGTGAGTCTGACTTAGATGCAACTTTCTATTGTGGTACATTTGCAGGTCTTGGTGGTCCGGCAACTTTAAGACAAATCTTCGAGCATATGAGTAAAATCTACTGCGGGAAAATTGGTATTGAGTACATGCACTCAAATGATACCGATATGAGAAGATGGATTCGTAATGAATTCGAAAATTCATACTTAACAAAGAATTATTCAAAAGATAAGAAGAAGAGGATTCTTCAAAAACTCAACGAAGCAAATGTTTTTGAAAACTTTCTTCAAACAAAATATACGGGACAAAAGCGATTTTCACTTGAAGGTGGAGAGTCGACGATACCTGCTCTAGACTCAATCATTAATGAAGGGGCAGAGCATGGGGCAAAAGAATTTATTATTGGGATGGCCCACAGAGGTCGTCTAAATATTCTCGCTAACACGCTTGGTAAAACTTATGAGTATATCTTCTCTGAATTTGAAGGAAGCTCACTTGAGCAGCAAGAGGCCATGGGTGACGGAGACGTTAAGTACCACATGGGTTATACCTCAGCTCAGAAAACTTTTAGTGAGAAGGAATCTCAAGAAGTTTATTTAAAACTTCTTCCAAACCCTTCGCATTTAGAGACTGTTGCTCCTGTTGTTGTTGGTTACTGTCGAGCTCAAATTGATATCGCTTACGATGGAGATGAATCAAAAATAATTCCAATCATCATTCATGGGGATGCTGCGGTTGCTGGTCAAGGTATTGTTTATGAAACACTTCAAATGTCTGAACTTCCTGGTTACCGAGCTGGGGGAGCAGTCCACTTTGTAATTAATAACCAAATTGGTTTTACGACAGATTTTACCGATGCTCGAAGTTCTAACTACTGTACATCAGTTGCCAAAATGCTCGACATTCCAATTATTCACGTTAACGGTGATGAGCCAGAAGACGTTGTCTTTGCATGTGAGTTGGCCGTTAAGTTTAGACAGAAATTTAAGAAAGATGTTTTCGTCGATATGGTTTGCTATCGAAAGCATGGTCACAATGAAGGTGATGAACCGAAGTATACGCAACCGCACTTATATGGTCTCATTGCAAAACAAAAAAATCCAAGAGAGCTATATCTTGAGAAGCTTCTGGCAAAAGGAGAGCTCGAACAAGCTCTCGCGCACGAAATGCAAGAGCACTATAAGCAACTTCTTTCAGATCGTTTCAATAGCGTTAAGCAAAAGGAACTTCCTGCTAGAGTGAAGGGTCCTCACAAGGAATGGCTAGATCTTCGTTGGTCAAAGCCTGAAGACTTCGTAAGTTCTCCAGAAACCAAAGTGTCTAAAGAGACCTTGGATAAAATTATTAATGCTGTAACAACAGTACCAAAAGGTTTTAAGACGCTTAGAAAAGCGCAGAAACTTTTAGATGATAGAAAGAAAGCTTACGATGGTGACACTCTTGATTGGGCAATGGCCGAAACATTTGCTTATGGTTCACTTCTTACTGAAGACCATAATATTCGTTTTACTGGTCAGGATGTAATTAGAGGTACATTCTCTCATCGACACATGAAAGTTTTTGATGAAACAACAAACGAAGCTTACTGTGGTCTAGATCATATACAAAAAGATCAGGGAAGAGTTTATGTTTATAACTCTCTTCTTTCAGAATATGCAGTTCTTGCATTTGAATATGGCTATACGCAAGCAACTCCAAGGTCATTAAATATTTGGGAAGCTCAGTTTGGAGATTTTTCAAATGGTGCTCAGATTATGATCGATCAGTTTATTTCTGCTGGAGAGAGTAAGTGGAGAAGAATGAGTGACCTTGTTATGCTTCTTCCTCATGGATATGAGGGTGCTGGACCAGAACATTCATCTTGTCGCCCTGAGAGATATCTTCAACTTTGTGCAGAATACAATATGGTTGTTTGTGATGTCACAACACCTGCAAATATGTTTCACCTATTAAGACGCCAGCTTAAATGGGAGTTTAGAAAACCTTTAATCGTTTTTACTCCAAAATCTCTTTTAAGACATCCTCAGTGTGTTTCAACAGTTTCAGAATTTACTGATGGTAAATTTCAAGAAGTGATTGATGATACTTGGGTAAAGGCTAAAGATGTTAAGACAGTTGTCTTCTGTACAGGTAAGGTTTTCTATGATCTGTATAATTATCAACAAGAGAATGATCGCAAAGATACAGCCGTCGTACGTTTAGAGCAACTTTATCCACTTCCTGTTGAACAAATTGAAGAGATCAAAAAGAAGTATAAGGGGGCGACGATAAGATGGGTACAAGAAGAACCACATAATATGGGAGCTTGGACTTACTTACTAAGATGGAGAGATACATTTAAAGATATTGAATGTGTTGCAAGAAAAGCTTCGGCTTCTCCAGCTTCTGGATATGCATCAGTACACTTAAGAGAACAAACAGAAATCGTAACTAAAGCATTTAAAAAGGACTAGTATATGGCCAAGATACAAATAACAATTCCACCAATTGGTGAATCAATTTCAGAAGTAACACTCGGAGCATGGTTAGTAAGTGATGGTGACTATGTAAACGAGGGTGATGAACTTGTTGAAGTTGAATCAGATAAAGCAACACTTCCACTTCCTGCTGAGCAAAGTGGAGTAGTTAAAATCCTTGTTGAAGAAGGAACAGATTTAAAAATCGGTGATGCCGTCGCAGAGTTAGATACTGATGCAGTAGCTCCAACTACAGGTGCATCTGCACCAGCTCCCCAAGCCACAGCTCAAAGCTCTGCTCCAGCTGCTACAAGTGGTGGAGATAAGAATTATCCTTCTCCTGCTGCAGGAAAAATTCTCGCTGAAAAAGGTGTAAGTGCTGACTCTGTTACAGGCTCTGGAAAAGATGGTCGTATTACGAAAGCTGATGCAATGAATGCAAGCGCTTCAGCTCCTGCTGCGAAGGCTGCACCTGCACCAACCTTAGAAGCTCAACTTCCAACAGGTGGAGCTTCAAGAGAGAAGAGTGTTGAGAAAATGTCTCGTCTTAGAAAAACAATTGCTTCACGATTAACAGAAGCTAAGAACTCGACAGCAATGCTTACAACTTTTAATGAAGTTGATATGCATAATGTAATGGCGCTTAGATCGAAGTACAAAGATGCTTTTAAAGACAAGCATGATATCGGTCTTGGTTTCATGAGTTTCTTCACAAAAGCTTGTACTAAAGCTCTTATGGAGATCAAAGGTGTTAACGCGCAAATTGATGGTGATAATCTTATCTATCATAACTATGCAGACGTTGGTATCGCAGTTTCAACTCCAAAAGGACTTGTGGTTCCAGTTGTTAGAAACGCTGAATCTCTAAGTCTTGCTCAAATTGAAAAAGAAATTAAAAGACTTGCTCTTAAAGGAAGAGATGGGAAGTTATCTGTTGATGATATGACAGGTGGAACATTTACAATCACTAACGGTGGTGTTTTTGGTTCAATGCTTTCAACTCCAATTATTAATATCCCACAATCAGCAATTCTTGGAATGCACAATATTGTTGAAAGACCTGTTGCTGTAAATGGACAAGTTGTAATTCACCCAGTGATGTATCTTGCTCTTTCTTATGACCACAGAATTGTTGATGGTAAGGAATCAGTGACATTCCTTAAATTAGTAAAAGAAATGATTGAAGATCCGGCCAGAATGCTGCTTGATGTTTAATTATAAAATTGGAGAATTGAAATGAGTAATAAAGAATATGATGTAGTAATTATCGGTTCTGGGCCTGGTGGATATGTGTGCGCTGTAAGATGCGCACAGCTTGGAATGAAGACAGCTATTGTTGAAAAGTATTCAACTCTTGGTGGAACTTGTCTCAATGTTGGTTGTATACCGTCTAAAGCTTGGTTAGACTCAAGTGAAAGATACCATGAGGCTCTTCATGCATTTGAAGATCATGGGATTACAACTGGAAAAGTAAAAGCTGATATTGCAAAGATGGCCGCTCGTGTGGCGAAAGTTGTTTCTGATACGAGTGGTGGAATCGAATATTTAATGCAAAAAAATAAAGTAGATGTTTATAAAGGTCTAGGATCTTTTGTTGATGCTCATACTTTAAAAGTTACTGGTGAAAAAGAAGAACTTTTAACTGGTAAGAACTTTATCATTGCAACAGGTTCTAAGCCTTCTTCTATCCCTGGAATTGAGATCGATAAAAAAAGGGTCATTACTTCCACAGAGGCCCTAAAGCTAGAAGAGTGTCCAAAGCACATGATTGTTATTGGTGGTGGAGTCATTGGACTTGAACTTGGTTCTGTTTTTCTAAGACTTGGAGCAAAGGTTTCTGTTGTTGAGTATGCTGATTCAATTGTTGCGGCAATGGATAAAGACCTTGGGCGTGAACTTCAAAAAGTTTTAAAGAAACAAGGAATGGAATTTCACCTTGGTCATGGTGTAACAAATGTTACTTCTAAAGGTAAGGTCGTTACTGTAACAGCTAAAGCCAAAAAAGGTGATAAGGAAATTACTCTCGAAGGTGATTATTGTCTTGTGGCGGTTGGAAGAAGACCATTTGTTGATGGGCTTGAACTTCAAAATGCAGGAGTTTCTCTTGATGATCGAGGCCGTGTTCACACAAACGATCATCTCCAAACAAATATTTCACATATCTACGCAATTGGTGATGATGTGAAGGGTGCGATGCT
>Ga0100385_1005668_pt1 | contig 10420 bp, 7 predicted proteins | sample CryGeymeta201509_FD_81543 | JGI IMG/M metagenome (GOLD analysis project Ga0100385, IMG submission 81543) | Groundwater microbial communities from Crystal Geyser aquifers in Utah, USA - Crystal Geyser metaG 2015-09 | ecosystem: Environmental > Aquatic > Deep subsurface > Groundwater | place: USA...
GGATTTCACTGTCATTTTGAGAGCTTCATACATTGCCCTACGAGAAATCAAAATACTCGTTCATTCCCTGATTTATAATCCCCTACTTGCTCAGCATTATTTGCAATAACGTCATCTACTACAGATTCAAGTGCTCACATATCATTTTTTTGACGAAGATTTTTCAAGTCCACAATAGTATCTGCATCTCCACCATTTTGAAATAATTCTTCTATTACTATTTTTGCATTCGTTGAAGAGAGCTCATCTGAGTTTATAAGTTCTATAACTCTGGCAAGCTGGCGAATATCAAACTTCAAATCACCTAAATCAGATATTTCTTCAGATTCATTCATAAGTGAGAGAAGTACACTGGTAATATAACTGCAAGATTTTTTGGGATCTTTTGTGAGTCCTGTTAGCTCATCAAAATAGTTACTAAGCTCATAATCAGCTGTCAGGATTCGAGCATCGTCTTCTCAGAGTTTATATTCTTCAAGATATCTGAGTCGCTTCGTAATTGGGAGTTCAACAACCTGTTTTCTACATTCCTCAAGAAAATCATCATCAATGACTATAGGCAAGATATCTGGTTCTGGCACATATCTATAATCCATCGCATCTTCTTTTGATCTTTGAGAACTACTCGTTCCTGTTTCATCATTCCAACCGCGAGTTTCTTGATCAACGACTCAACCAGATTCTACAATTTTTACTTGTCTTTTAAATTCACTATCGATACATCTTCCAATTGCTGAAAATGAGTTTACGTTCTTATGCTCCGTTCTATTCATCAGGATATCACTTCACTCAGGTCTTATAGACATATTCACATCACATCTCAGCTGACCTTTTTCCATATCAGCATCACTTACTCACGCAGCTCTGAACATCTTTTGAAGTTCTTTTAAAAACTCCATTACCTCATCTCGGTCATGGAAAACTGGCATAGTTACAATTTCCATAAGAGGACTTCATGCTCTGTTATAATCACAAAGCGTCTTCCCTCCAGCATGTGAAAGTTTTCCAGCATCATTTTCTAAATGCATATGATGAATATCAAAATTCTTTACTTTTCCATTTATGAGTACAGCAACACTTCAAGCTCATACAATCGGTTCATACATTTGAGTAGTTTGAAATGAATTTGGGAGATCTGGATAAAAATATGACTTTCTATCAAAACGTGAAACCTTATTAATTTCACAGTTCATCATCATACCTCATACCACTCAAAGTTTGATTACTTGCTGATTAATGGCCGGGAGCATACCAGGAAATCCCATACAAACTGGACATACATGTATATTTGCTTCACTTGCGAGCTCAAGAGCATTCTTACATCCACAGAACATTTTTGTTTGAGATTTTACTCTCACATGGATTTCAAGACCAATTACTTTTTCATATTTCATAGATTATTTCTGCTTTAAGAGTATTTCTCCCTATAGTATCGGATTTTCCTGTTTTTCAAAGATTTTTTAAAGTAAATTCTCAAAAATAAAAAAGTATTATATTTTTCTTGATTTTATTTCTGAGTGTGGTAGACTAGGGCCGACGTTATAGATGAATCGTAACTGCGAGAAGACAAATTAAGCCTTGTAAAACTTTGCTCGTAAGACGAAATATCACTAAGATATGTTTAGATATGCTTATCAGAGAATATGCGCCCTCTACGATAGCAAATTTTTCCTATCTTCTTATATCCTAAAACACAAACATATGCAGGTACAAATACTGATACATACAAATGATGAAGATCATTCTAAAGCGGTTCTTGAAAGACTTGTAGAGGCTAACCTCTCAAGTAAACTTAACAATTACTTAAACAAGTTTGATAAACCAGATGCTGAAGGTATTATTGAAGTTACCGTTGATAAAAATAAAAAAGGTCTTTTTGATGGGAAGATTCAATCTACTCTTGATGGAAAATCTTTCAGATTTGAAAGAGAAGACTATAAAAACATGGATGATCTCGTAAATCATCTCTTTGATCATTTCAAAGAAGCTCTGAGCGACATGTAAAAATATTACAAATAAAAAACTCTAGAAATTATTCTAGAGTTTTTTATTTTTTTCTTTTTCGAAAAATAATTTACATGCATCTATCACGTTTTTAAATCTGTCATTGTGAAGTTGTACTCCTCAAAAATATCTCGTTACCACCATCATAATATTTACAGCATTTTCTCTTTGAAGTTCTCTGAGAATGCACAGTCATGCTCACTGTTCACCATCATCATTTTTCCCTTCAATTATACTTCCATTATCCTGAATAATTCTATAAGAATAACTATTATGAGTTGCTTTTCTAAAATAGCTCTCTGATTGTAACTCTTTAAATAGTTCTTTTACTTGAGGGAGAGAATCTACCTTCAAAGCGACAAGTGTATATTTTGATTTTCTATCAATAATAATGTCTCTATATTCGATTCTTGAAGAATTCATCTGAAAGTCTGATCATACATCGAGTGAAAACTGATCTTCATTAAATGCCATAAAGTTTTTTATTTATTACAAGGGCTTGATAGATTGAGAAGGCTTGATGATTTATTTGAACTACAAATAATATATCACTGAGCTTTTGTAAAAGCGTTTTCATATCAAGAATCCATCTCTAGGATATCATAAAGCTTTTCTCTATAAAGAATATTATCTCCTACATTAAAACTCATAAATTGAGTATCATCACTCACAAAGTTTTTATAAACGATATTAAAGTCTGGATATATTTTTCTTTCAAGTAAATCTGTTTCAACAGCAATATGAGCAGGAAGATAGTATGGATATACTTCTGAAATTTTTGACTGACCTTCTTCAGAGGAGAGATACACTAAAAAATCTTGAGCAAATTGACTATTCTGAGAATCTTTATTCACAACCATATATCTATAATTTATAGCTTGAGTTTTTGGTGTTCCTGCATATGACGGTAAAGGACTTGCATAGAGAAAACTTGATTGGTATCCTATCTCATCAATTTTCATAATGTCTCTTGGAAAGCCAAGTATTGCCGCAATATCACCCTGAGCAAAAAACTCAATATCATTATCTCTTCAAAGTGGTGCTGAAAGAATATCATACCTATTATCCCCAGTTCTTTCTCAAAATGCTTTATAAAATGAAAGTACTTGTTTCACCTCATTTGATCCTGTGGTCTTGATTCATTTTGCTCATTCTAAAGCAAGTAAAGCGCTAATTATTTGATCATATCGTCCAACCGAAGATGCATTTCATAGTCATACTGGAACAACTGCTGTGGATTTTTCAGTAAGAGCATTAATACTGCTCACTAAACTACTCCACGTTTCAAGCTCAGATGGTCTCGTAAAATATTTTCTGTTATAGATAACTCAGAGTGTTTCATATCAAAATGGAATTCAAATAATATACTCCTGACTTGCATCTGTATCATCAGAAATAATTAGATCCTCGCTAAAAACTGGTTTATAATTCAGTCTAAAATCGTTAGGACTAATTCTATTTGGATCAATAGTTCTCGCTGCATATTCTAAAACTGACTCTTCAGTATTTGAAAGCATAAAAATATCAGGTGCCGTCCCCTGTATGAAGGCGTTTGTGAGAGCTAAGTTATAAGTATACTCGTCATCAAAACTCTCTACTTTTATAGTCTTACTACTATATTGAGGATACGTAGCTTTAAATTCTTGTGATATTTCTGAAAAGCTATTTTCATCATCTTCAAGCAACCATATAGTGAGATTTCCTGCTGAGTAAGTTGCTGGCCTGGAATTAGAATTCGCAAGATTTAAAACAAGATATGTAACAAATCAGAGTAAAATGACTCCAAGTATTCAAAAAATTATTTTATTTTTATTCATGTATTTCTATTTGTATTATCCAAAAGTAAGTTTTTCTTTATATGCTTGCATCTCACGATCACTATAAGTGTCCCATATATCATGGTTTAAAAATGCTTTTTTTTCAAGACGAGGTATAACATGAAAATGTACATGCATAACCTCTTGGCCAGCGACAGTTTTGTTATTTTGTAATATATTTATTCCACAATCTAGTATATTTTCGTAGTGTTTGGATATCTTATATACAATTTTTTGTAGCTCTAAAAACTCTCATTCAGGCATATCGAATATAGTTTCATATTCTTTTTTAGGCACCACTAAGGTATGTCATTTTTCCATTGGATTGATATCCAAAAATGCTATATGATTCTCATCTTCATATATAATACTAGCTGGAATTTCGCGCTGTATAATTTTTGTAAATAATGATGACATAGCGTTTTTTAGTAATAATTTTCAGTTACTGGATTTTCATTGTTTATGGTTGTAACATTTGAAAGATCTCAGAGTGTAAAAATGAGAAAAAATCAAAAAATTGATGAAATAAGTAAAAATAGGAACATAAAATTAGAAACTGGAGCAATAGTCGTACTATAGCGCTTAAACCTCATAGCATGATGTCTCGCTACGAAAAAAAATCACCAAAGTACTGCAAGAAGAAATAGGTAGGAACCGAGATAGATTGGAAGCATATAAAAAGGTGAAAATATATAAAAAAAGTATAGTGACACACTTTTTTTTTGCAAATTTTTAATAAGACAGGTATAATATGTCTATGTATTTATTCTAAATTATATACAAATGGCTACGATTCAAAAAGACGAAGTAACATTTCAGATTACAGATGAGCTTCAAGCAAAATATCCTGAACTAGTTCAGTTAATTATCTCAACTGAATCTATGGATAATGATGAAAGACAATATTGGTTTGATATAATGCCATCAATGACGGATGCTCAAATTGATAGACTTTATGATATTCTAGAAACAGAACGTAAAAAACTTCAAGAACTTGAAGTAAAATATCAAAAAGAAATTAAATCTCTCAATGAAAAACATCTCATAGAGTGGCAAGAAATGCAGGTAAAAGAAGGAAAGAAAAAAGTCGCTGAAGCAAAAGCTGAAGATGAAAAAGATAAGAAACAAGAAGACCCAGATGAAATCCTTGCGATGCTCAATGATTTATAAAACGCAGCAATAAAAAAACTCTCAGAAAATTCTGAGAGTTTTTTATTATTGTGATTGTTGATATAAAATTTCTACTTCAGCAGGAGATAAATCTTTTTTAAATATGTATATTTCATCTAATTCTGCATTAATATACGAACCATGCCTATCATCATGAAAGCCTCATCAAAAAACAAAATATGAAGTATTATACGACCTTTTAGCCAAATCATCACCTGACTTTACCTTTTCACTGAGTTTCCCATTTACATATGTTGATATATATCATGGTCCATATACGCAAGTTATATGAATCCACTCAGATACTGGTAAGCTTCACTGAACCTGTGAACCATATCTTCAAGTCTCTAACTCTTTACTACAAGAACGATAACGCTCTTGAGCTTTAACAGATCAATATGTATCCCATGTAAATTCAAAATGATTTTGTTCATCACTTAATGATTTTACAGCTAATCTTGAATAATCATCAGTAGAAGGGGTAACATCAGATTTAATCCAAAATCAATAGCTAAATGATGGACTCCCTCAAAGATCAAAAGAACTTTCTACGACAACCTTAGATCATTGGAACTGATTAGTTGGATTTCACGCAAAATCAAGTGCTGTTCATTTTATTCCAGTAGTATATGTCGGTAGTATTGTTCATCCATGAATTCAATTATTTCCATTTCAAGAACCATCTATAGCAATTGTTCCACTTCATTCATTAAAACCCCAATATCATAACAAATCTCCACCTCATAACATATGAGCTCATAATATTTCTCCACTTCATGTTTTTTGTCCTCTATCACCAAATATTGCAGTATAAGCGTTACTTGTATGAAATACATCAAGGTATCCATTTATTAAATTCGAAGAAATCTCTTGAGCTGGACTATTATATGTGGTATCTTCTGCAGAAACTAGAACTCAGAGATTTCTTCCATATGTTTTTAGAACTCTCTCTTCATAGTCTATAGCATAGCTTGAAGAATAGAGTTGTTTTCTATTTTGTACTAAAGTATTCTCCATAAAGGCTAATAATTGCAGACTATTTCTGTCTTTCGTTAAATAGTAAGTAAAATAACTATCGTCTTTTGGATCTTTTCAACCATTGGTATAATCTATAGTTTCAAGAACATCTACTCAAACATATCACTGATATGCTATAATACTCTCTGATCAACTTGCTGTAATCTCTATATAGTCATCCGGAAGAGGCAGAGACTTACTTGCAGCATAAGTTTGAAGAGAGTCTGAGAGTTTGGTAAGCTGAGAAAATCTATTTGAGTCTCTGGCTCATGTGAGATATCAAGAATATGAAACAAATCCAACTGTTGAGAGAATTCAGACTATAGTAATAACAACAATAAGCTCTACGAGAGTAAAAGCAGATTTATTTCAAATCATGAAAATATAATTAGTATATATATAACTATTTATATTATTATTTTTTTAGAAAGATAGTTTTTCACTCTTGACTCAAACAAAAAATATCCCCTAGGGGGATATTTTTTGTTTGTAGAACTAGAAGTCACTTTCGTGTTCTAAACTTTTTGATACTTCTCTTAAATGAGATTCTGATGTATCAATATTTTCTTCCGCATTTGGATCAAAATATTCATCATCATTTTCACTCAGGTGTCCATTAATTTTCTTATACTGTTTCCCTGCTGGAATCAAACGTCCAATAATAACGTTTTCTTTAAGCTCTTTCAGCTTATCAATTTTTCCAGATACAGAACTTTCAACGAGGACTCGAACTGTTTCTTGGAATGAAGCAGCAGAGAGCCAAGATTCTGTATACAGTGAAATTTTTGTAATTCAAAGAAGCAGTCTTTCTCCAATACCAGGATTTTTTCCTTCTGCAAGAAGCTTATCATTTTCCTTTTTAAAGGTAATGATATCAACAATATCTCCAGGAAAGAATTCTGTATCACCCTTATCAAGTACTCTAATTCGAGAGAACATCTGACGAACAATCAGCTCGATATGTTTAGAGTTTACTGTCTGTCCCTGAGAAGCATAGATAGATTTAATCTCGTCTACGATATATTTCTCAGCAGCAAGTACTCCACCTACCTGCATAAGTTTTGCTATTGAAAGATTTCACTCTGTAAGTTTTTGAGCTCTTTTCACTTCATCTCCTGCTTGTACGAGAACTGTTCTCCCAAGATCAAAGCTATACTCATATCTTCTCTTTTCAGTATCTTTAATAACAATCATTCCTCCTGAAACTTTTTTCACTTCTCCGGCAAAGTTTGCAGTCAGTCTAGATTTTTCTGCTTTATTTCTTGCAAGAATTTGTTTTGCTTTGATTTGTTGACCTTCTTTTACCGCAACTTCAAAGTCAGATGAGAAATAGTATTCTTCTTCTTCAAGATTATGAGCAGTAACACTTACTACTAATCCAGAATCAGAATGCTCAACGTCAACTATACCATCAATATCTGAAATCTCTGCAACGAGTTTTGGGTTACGTGCTTCAAAGAGTTCTTCAACTCTTGCAAGACCTTGGGTCATATCCCCTCCTTCTTTCGCAACTCACCCCGAATGGAATGTTCGCATCGTAAGCTGAGTCCCTGGTTCACCAATAGACTGAGCAGCAATTACTCAAATAGGAGAACCTATATCAACTCCAGCGTTTGCAGCAAGATCAAGACCATAACATTTTTGACATACACCACCTTCTGTTTCACAAGTGAGAACTGATCTTATTGATACTTCAGGTATTTGTAGTTCTTCTATTTTAGCAAGAACTTTTGTATCAATAACAGTTCCTTCTTCAATAATAACTTTCCCTGCTTCATCTTTTACATCTCTTGCAAGTGTATGAGAGTAAATTCTATCTGCAAATGATTCATCGAATCCATTTTTTTGGTCTTCTCTGAGAACATTTTTATTATGAACCGTACCACAGTCTTCTTCACGAACAATGATATTCTGAGAAGAATCTACCAGTCTTCGAGTAAGATACCCAGATTGTGCTGTTTTCAAGGCTGTATCTGATTTCCCTTTACGTCCACCATGTGTTGCAATAAAGTACTCAAGTGGAGAAAAACCTTCTTTCAGAGTAGATTTGATAGGAAGCTCGATTGTCTTACCAGTTGTAGAAGAAACAAGCCCCTTCATACCAGCAAGCTGAGTCACGTTTCACCAGTTTCATCTCGCACCTGAATCAATCATGTTAAAGATATGATTTGAATTATCATAGAGTCATTTCATCTCTTTTTCAATAACATTTTTTACTTGAGCCCAAACTGTAACTGATTGAGCAAATTTTTCATCAGTAGTAAGAAAACCATTCCAATGTTTTTTCTGGATATATTTCACTTTTTCAGAAGCTTCTTCAAGGAGTTTTTTCTTATTTTCTGGCAGAATCATATCTGATTCAGAAATAGAAAGACCTGAAAGAGTCGCATATTTAAACCCAAAATCTTTAATATCATTTACAAGTACTGCAGTAGCAGCAGGCCCAAGAAGCTCGTAACTATCTGAGAGAATTCTTTTGAGAACTCATTTCTTGAGTGTTTCATTTATAAAGCCAAGTTCTTCTGGAACGATTTCGTTGAAAAGAAGTCTTCCATACGTAGTTTCCATTACTTTTCCATCAACTCGAACTTTTATCAGTGCATGTACTGAGAGTTCCTCTGCATCATATGCATGAGAAGCATCATCGATTCAGCTATACATATTTCCAGTTCCTTTTGCTCCTTCTTTCACAGAAGTGATATAGTAAGAACCAAGAATCATATCCTGAGAAGGAGTTACGATAGGTTCCCCAGAAGCTGGTGCAAGAAGGTTCTTAGAAGTAACCATAAGTTCACGTGCTTCTGCTTGAGCTTTTGAAGTTAAAGGGAGATGTACTGCCATCTGATCCCCATCGAAATCGGCATTGAAGGCCGTACATGTAAGAGGATGAAGCTGGATTGCCTTCCCTTCTACAAGAACTGGTCTAAATGCTTGAATCGAAAGTCTATGAAGTGTAGGAGCACGGTTCATAAGAACATATTTTCCATCAATTACTTCATCAAGAGCATCCCATACTTCTTTTGATGATCCTTCTATATATTTTTCTGCATGTTTTACATTGTAGACAATTCCATCTTCAATGAGTTTTGCAATAATAAATGGTTTAAAGAGAATAAGCGCCATTTTTTTAGGAAGACCACAATGATCCATAGGAAGATCAGGACCAACCACAATTACCGAACGAGCTGAGTAATCAACACGTTTCCCAAGAAGGTTTTGTCTGAAACGACCTTGTTTCCCTTTGAGAACTTCTGTAAGAGATTTTAGTTTTTTCTTATTTGCTGTAACGTATCCAGATCTATTATTTCTAGACTCACCAGTAATCAACATATCAACTGATTCTTGCAGCATACGTTTTTCGTTTTTCAGAATAACTTCTGGAGCTCCAAGTTCAATAAGTTTTTTGAGACGGTTATTTCTGTTGATAACTCTTCTATACAGGTCATTGAGATCAGAAGAAGCGAATCGCCCACCATCAAGTTGAATCATAGGTCTCAGATCTGGTGGTATAATTGGAAGAACTTCCATTATGAACCATTCAGGTCTTTGTCCTGATTTCAAAAGGTTTGAAGCAAGTTTAATCTTTTGAAGAATTTTCTTCGTTTTTGCTTGAGTCGCTGTTTTGAGTTCTCTTTGATTTTGCTCAATAAATTTAAGAAGATCAATTCTCTCTAAAAGTGTTTTAAGATGCTGCGCTCCTGTACCACCAACAAATACATGTGGGAATTTTTCAGAAAGAACTCTGTACTCAAGTTCTCCTACGACAGCTCCAACTTCAAGAAGTTTGAGGTTAGATTTGAGTGAATCAAATTCTGCTGCAAGATCATCAATTCTCTTCATCACTGCAGCTTCAGCTTCAGCGTATTTTTTTGGAGTAAGTTTTTTCTCTTCTTTTTGAATTTTTAGGTCATTGATTTCTCTTTGAGCTTCTTTTTGCATTTCTGCTTTTGTAGTCTTGTATTTTTCATCAAGCGCTTTGAGAGATTCATCTTTTTTATCTTCAAATACTTCTGTAATAATATATGAAGCAAAGTATACAACTTGTTCAAGTTTTTTTACAGGAAGGTCAAGAAAGAGACCTATTCTACTTGGTACTGATTTCAAATACCAGATATGTGCTACTGGAGCATAAAGATCTATATGAGCCATTCGTTCTCTTCGAACGTTTGCTTTTGTAACTTCTACCCCACATCTTTCACATACAACTCCTTTGTATCTGATTCTTTTATATTTTCCACATGCACATTCATAGTTTTTTCGTGGTCCAAAGATTTGTTCACAAAAGAGTCCTCCTCTTTCTGGTCTTTGTGTTCTATAGTTTATTGTTTCAGATATGAGCACTTTCCCGTGAGAAAGAGCTCTAATTTTTTCTGGAGAAGTAAGACCTACAGTAATACCTGCAAGGTTGTCTA
>Ga0100385_1005677_pt1 | contig 10411 bp, 11 predicted proteins | sample CryGeymeta201509_FD_81543 | JGI IMG/M metagenome (GOLD analysis project Ga0100385, IMG submission 81543) | Groundwater microbial communities from Crystal Geyser aquifers in Utah, USA - Crystal Geyser metaG 2015-09 | ecosystem: Environmental > Aquatic > Deep subsurface > Groundwater | place: USA...
AAAATTCACATTAAAACATGACACAAGAGTAATCCGAGAACCCACAGGAAAATATTTCATCTTGTTGCCAGAACCCTTAAAACAAGAGATAGTATCACCTTTATCTGATAACCAAAGAGTAAAGGTTGCTTCTATCGATCCAGGAGTTCGTACATTTGCTACCATATTTGATAATAATGGGAACGCATTCGAATATGGAAAGGGAGACATTGGAAGAATATTCAGAATCGTTTACTACATGGATAAACTTCAATCCAAGATTGAAATGAAAAAGAGAAATGGATCATACTTCCACAATAGTAAACACAGATACAACATGAAAAAGGCATTAACAAAAATGAGACAAAGAATTAAAAACATGGTCAAAGACTTTCATCACAAAGTATCCAAACATATGTGCCTTAATTATGATTTTATTTTATTACCCGAGTTCAATACAAGTCAAATGACATTGAAAAGAAACAGAAGGATCGGAAGAAAAACAACCAGACAAATGTTAACATGGTCTCATTATAAGTTTAAACAGATTCTTTTACATAAGGCTAAAAGATACAACAAGTTAGTTCAAATTGTGAGAGAAGATTACACGAGCAAGTGTTGTTCTCAATGTGGTAATATTAACTATAAACTGGGAGGACAAAAGAAATACAAGTGTAGACAATGTGGTTTTCATGGTGATAGAGATATAAATGCATGCAAGAATATTTTAATGAAGTATATCATTGAAAATTAAAAAAAAAACAATGATCTTTAATCGTCAACTTCAATAATGGAGTTGACTTTGGTGAACCTTCACCCTTTTTCACTCCACAGGTGAAACTTGAATGAGAATGCACTTAATATATCGCTTCTCAAAAAATACATTGAGTTTATTTATTTTGTAACAAAAGTTCGCTTTATTTGAAATATTTGAATTTAATAAAGGTGTATAAAAAAAATGTTCCAAGTTGAAAATATTGAATTTTTTGTGAGCCATTAAGATAAAATAGAAACACACTCCAGTGCATGAAAAACATATAACATTCAAACACAACATGATGATTCCAGAAAAGTTCGACATCGACGATGCACAAATAGACTTGAACGATGTCTCCACTGTTGCAAGTTTTGACGTTGATCAAGGTCAGGGTAGAGTCGGAGACGCCAATGCTCCTGATATAAGCATAACAGAAGTACTTTCATTGTTTCTTGTGGCGGGATTGGCGTTTGCTTCAGGGTCTGCTGCTAATGATGTTGTAAAGTCTGTTTCCGATAATATCAAAGTGTCGAAGCGAAGAGAATGGATTTCCAAAATTATAAAATTCTTGGTCATTGTAATTTTTTCGATCCTTGTGATTTACGCGCTGTACTATGTTTTGGGTATAAACGTTGCATCGAATTTTGTGAATCGATGAGTTCAAGTATGATAATACCCCGACTAAAAAAAACAATAAATGTTGAATTTTCAAATTGGAAAATGCCAAGAAACACAAAAAACACACACAAAAAAATTATATAACACTCACACTACAATCACACATGATATTTGTCATTTGAACAAAAAACAACAAAAAAAGAAACGTGTTCCTCTCTGAAAAAATAATGTCTAACACCACCATAGTAGCAAGAATACCATCTAATCAACTGATTATTGACACTTCCGAATTCAATGATTACTGTTCTAAATGGAAATATTTTAATACACTGATTACAAATGATATGGATGAGAGAAACGACCGATCCGTTGTTTTTTTCAAGGATATCGTCGATCGCTCATCCCAGACCATTAATCTAAACCAAAAATCAATCAAAAAAGTAATCAAAAACAATGTTGAACATGCAGAATTCATGTTTGAAATGAATGGAAACAAGCAGCGTTTTTGGATGAAAACATACGGGAAAAATATCATATCCTTGGACACTCAACCAAACAATTACATGGTTGTGAGAGACAGTTTATTATCGGACGATGAGAGAACGTTAGAAAGTATTAAATTTTCAAAGGAACTATTGTACCCAGAAAAAAAGAGATATTCGATTAAACCGATTGTGTATCCTGAATTGTGGAAACAGTTCAAGAACCATGAATCACTGGATTGGAAAGCAGAAGATATTTCTCCAGAAAAGGACAAGTCTGATTTTAACAAACTCTCGGCACCAGAGAAACACTGTTTGAAGGAAGTATTGGCATTTTTTGCATGTTCTGATTTTATTGTGATGGAAAATTTGGAACACAACTTCATATCCGAGTGCAACATTCCTGAGATCAACATGTTCTACACGTTTCAGTCGAGAATAGAACAAGTACATTCCGAAGTGTACGCAAATTTGATTGACGGTTTGATCGACGATGCTTCAGAAAAGCAGCGTTTATTCAACTCGATAGAGAATCACCCGATCATCATGAAAAAGGCACAATGGATGAGAAAGTACATGAAAAAAGAAAAGAACGAAACAAATATTTTCAATACATCGTACCCCGAAAGGCTTATTGCCTTTGCTTGCACTGAAGGAATTCATTTTTCTTCTTCGTTTGCATATTTGTTGTTTTTCAAATCCAAGGGAATATTGAAACAAGTGACTCTCAGCAATGAACAAATATCGAGGGACGAGGGTCTCCACACAGAAGAAGCATGTGTCATTGCTAAACACATAAGGGCTATCATGCCATCACAGGAAGTTGCTCACTCGATCATCATTGAATCAGTCGACATTGAGTGTGAATCAGTAGATCACAGTTTACCAGTGAAGATGACTGGTTTGAACAGTGAATTGATGAAAATCTATGTGAAAAACACAGCAAACATTTTATGTGAACAATTGGGATACGATCCTATATATGATGGTGTGTTTAATCCATTTGATTGGATGGAACTGCAAATTCACACTACAAAAACAAACTTCTTTGAACAAAAGCCTAGTGAATACAAAGAAACCAATGTCCAAATCAATTGGGAAACAAAATCAAATGAAGAAGAAGAGGAAGAGGAAGAAAATGAGGAAGAAGAAGTAGAATGGTCGGATGAGGAAGAAGAAGAACAATTTGAAGTAAATAATCGATCACACATTGAATCAACAATAAAAGTTTTTTAAAACAAGGAAGACTCCTTTTTCATATTTACATTGTAAACGTGCTGATTTCCTTGAGTGGCTCTGTTGTTATACAATTGAGCGACGCTGTATTCTTGCAACGTCATGAGATGGTGCATCTGTTCGTTTATGGTTTGCAAAATCTTGTTTTCAAAGTGAACATAATTTTTTTGTTGTTTGTTGAATTTTTGTTCTTCGTAATCTTCGATTCTTCCATAAAAATGAGTTGGTTCCATTTTTTTTTCTTTATTTTTGTTAAACAAATAAATTTAATCTTCGTCTTCATCTTCAGGCTCATCCTGTTCTTCATCTTGCGCATCAGCTTCTGTATCATCATCCTCTTCTACTTCAATATCATCGTCATCTTCCAAAACATCATCATCATCCGACATATCATCATCATCCGACATATCATCATGGGACGCATCATCATGTGACTCTTGATCACGGGACATGTCATCTTTGGATGTCTCATCATGTGATGTTTCTTGATGGTCTTCTAATTTGTCGGTGTGTGATTGAGCGTCATCGAATGTTGTAGTATCTTCTTCCTCATCATCGTGTGTTGTTGGAACAATTTTTTTAGTCTTCTTTTTAGACGCTGTATTTTTTAATTCCATGTCTTGACTCATATTTTCCAAGTGTATCTGTGAAATGTGGTTTTCAGTTATTGCAGATTCCAAGTTATTTTTGTTTTGTTCTTCGTCTTCTTGTGTTTGAATTATTGTTTTTGAAAACAGATGGTCTGGTTTACTGAGACACGAGTCCATCATCTTTTCATACTCGTCCTTGTTTTCAGTTGGTTGATCGATGAGATTCCTTGAAACGTTTTCTCTACTCATGTCCTGAAGCATGAAATCATAGCGACTGATCATTTGTTTGTTGTTTGCAATGACAACATTGTCCATTTTGTACTGGTTTATTTCTTCTATGGGAGAGTTATCAATGTGATTGGAGAAGGGGTGTTTGAAATTTTGTTTGAGATATATGCATATGGATTTCCATATGCATTCACACTGTTCTGGTTTGATTTTGTTCATGATTGAAAAACTATCGTTCATCAAAACAATGTTCAATCGGTCTGTATAAATATACATGTTCATTGGAAACGGTATGAGAAACAAGTTCAAATAGTTCCATTGTGGTATGCATGCATCGGTTAGTGTTTCCCGTTGTATCATTTGTCCAAACTGCTTTTTCTTGTCGTGATAACACACCATGTATAATATGGGATGATCCTTTGAAACGCTGGTGTCATAATTTATCTTGATATTTTTCAAAGGTATGTGGTAATAATAATCGAGGCACTGTTCTTTTGCGTTTTCTGATGTTTGTTCGACATGTATTTTTTGAGGGATTTTTTTTGATTTGTTTTTTTTCAAGCGTGAAAATTCAATTGTATAACGACAAATAGATTGAACGTCGTTTAGCTCGTTGCAAGGATTTTGTGGTTTTATCGAAATCATTGATTTTTTTTATTCTTGTTTCTTGGTGTTGTTTTTTTTTCAAAAATAAAATAAAATTGAAAAGACATTTCAATTACAAACAAGCCAACATGCTCATTTAGTTCAAACTTTTTTACTCCACACAATGTACATTGGTTGTTCTTTCGATTCAAACATTTTTATTGTGTTTTGTATGGATTCTTGTGTTTCAAAATTCTTCTTGAATCGATTTTCATAGACCATTAGAAAATACTTTTTCATTCTTGTAGAACACCTAAAAGACGAATGAAACACCACGATTCTAAAAAAGGTCAAGTATGATGTGTCGTGGTATATGTTGAGATGTGCACCATTTTGTTTTTCCTTTTGACACACATTTTTTTGTGATTCATTTTCACCATACATTTGAAGCGCTAAAACATCCATTTGGTTTTCATTTTTGAGTGCTATGGTTGAGGTTGAAGTCTCGTGGTTTGATTTTAAGTTTACAACATGAACAAATGTTTTTTCCGAGTGAAATGTTTTTTGTTTAAAGTGGTACTGGTATTGAACGATTGTATTCGGCTGTTTTATGCTGGATTTATTATTCCAATCGAACATGCACCCTAATTGTTTTACTTTTGGATTGGTCTTGCAAGATTCCCATTGAGAGTGAAATTCTTCGAATGAACATGATTTCATGTGTTTACAAAATAAAAAACAATCAATCATTGTCGATTTTATTTTTAAATATTTTTAGTTGATGTTTTTTTTTCAAATAAAAAATACAATAGAGAACTCATGGAAATAAAATGAAACTTTTTTTTTCAATTTTCGTCAGATATGTGAAATTTTAAAAGTCTTTTGCTTTTGTCGATTCATTCGTCAATCAACGAAAAATCGAATTTTGGCTCGAATAATTAAAAAATAAAAATAGAATATTCCTCCAAAAATTATCATTTTAAAATCGACGAGTATATAATTCAATGATTTGATGATGATCCATATCTTTTGTAATCCATTTTGCACTAATAAAAAACCCATCGATAAAAAATGGAGACTCAATTTATATTTTACTTTAAATCAAACAAGCAACACAAGGGATTTTGTTCGGCTGAACCTCCTATTCATTCATTGTTGGAAAAATTGAGCGGGTACAAGTTAAATGCGACGAGTGATAAAATCCCAATCATTTACTCTATTTATCAAACAAAGCATGCATCAAACTCAAATAGTATTTGTCGTGTGGACGAAGACGCAAACGAAAAAATCAATTCTTCCTTGTTTGAAAGACTTGATTTGTTTGTTTGTAAAAATTGGTCTGAGAAAGATCAAAAATGCATCATCAAAATATTCGAAACAGACAAAGAAATGGATATTGAAAAACAGCTTCAACTTTTTAAAAAGGCGCAAAGTCTATTACCTTCCAATAAAGAAATAGTAAACTCTTTTGTTAGCAACTCGAGAATCATTGAGTTTGAGGCTGATGAATTAATTCACTCCGAATTTGTTTTGGTAAAAAAGGATATGTTTTCTGATGGTTGCTTGTTTGAACAATTAAAAGACAAAGAAACAAACATCAAACAAGAATACATCAAAAAAGAAGAATATAGACAATTCAACGCATATTACTCGTTCATTATGCGATTATTTTATTTTTACAATGATAAAAACCCAAATTACAATGATCTTTTAATATGGTGCAATCATTTGAACGATTCATAGACAATAAACTACAAAAATCAACAATTTAAAATAAATTTATTTTTTGTATTTTTTAATGTAACAGTCTCTACAAATAGCCTTGTACTTTTCTGATCCACCAACAGGGTTTTCCATTTGCTCCTCGACAGTCATGTTATATATGTCGGTCATCGTTGCCTTCCCTGAACATTTATCGCAGTACGAGTACAATTCTGTTTTTTCAGAGCACCATGGCAATAGGAGTTGAACTTGCTTGGGGATTTTCGCGTTTGTATAATAGTTCAACAGTGTGACAATGATGTTTTTTGTAAAGTACCACCGTTGTACAAAGTTTTCCAAATCTTCGCACTTGAAAAAATGAATCTCGTCTATTCCCACAATGTCATGGTTATTAATAAATTCTGGTTCCAAATCGCTCAAGTTTTTTACTTTGACGCAATCAAATGATTTACCATTGTGTGTATAATTTTTAAACGTGAATTGTTTGACGTTGGAATCATTGACTTTTGTTTCTATTTCGTTGAGATTTTTTATTTTCTTCATGTTTTCATCATCTTGAAACCTACAATCCTTCAACGGAGATATTAAAACACACTTTTTTCCACCGAACATGGTTAATCGAGACAATTTGCTATTTATAGAATCTGAGTTGTGGGTTATGATTCCCGTGGACAATGCGAACCTGCCGTTTCCACTTAGTCTGAACCCATAGTATTTTTTTTGCGAGTCTGTTTTTTCAAGGTGAAACTTGTACAGTTGGAATGACAAATTGAAATTCCCTTGCGAATCTATAATCTGATCCAATGATTGTGCCAGCGTAATAATATATGGATTTCCTGTTTTTCTAAAAACGTATCGTATGGCAAGTGAGTTCAACATATGTTTCATGCGCTGAAAGTCTTGTTCGGATTGCAGTTGAATTTTATCTTGACCACTGATTTTCGTTTTGATTTGATTCCTTGTAAAAAGCCTCCTTCTATGAATCATTCCCGATAAGAATTGAGCCCTGGTATTGAATGGTTGAATGATTGTTTGTTTTTCTATTATTTCACTTGTGTGTTTGAATATTTTTTGTATTTTTAGAGGATCATTATCGTGTTTCTTCATAGCAAAAGTGAATGTCTCGTCTTTTTGTTTTTCTTTTTCAAAACACATATTTTCACTTTTTAACCAATGTTCAAATGTTTCAACCGCATTTGTGGGTATTCTCGATATCAAATCTCCATTCTCACTCCATTTAGAAGAACCATACAAGTAACCCATCATGTAAGGATCGATCAAAGGTTCTTCTGTTTGTTGAAACATTATAGGTTTCTGGATCATTTTGAACGTATTGCCTTTGTGTTTTAAAATATCGTTGACGTGAACATCGCATATTTCTTTGGTTTCTGTGTTCCATACGGTCATTATATGGTCTTTGTTGCATTGAAAGTCTAATTCCGAACCAAATTTGTCCTCTGTTTGAAGTGATTCTATTTTGACTTGAACTACATTTCCCATTCCGTTTGCAATTTGTTCGACCTGAGTTTGAATACCACAATCATCGATCAAAAAATCACCCTTCTTTATGTGTTCTACAGGACACACCGTTCGGTCTGATTTTATGACTGGTGTTCCTTCGATCAAGCATTTTCCCGAAAACATCGGTCCTATAAAACATTCAATAGTCATTGTGTTTTTGGTTCTCGTTTTGAAAAATATTTTTTTGTTTTATTTGGTTGGGTATTGGTATGTTGGTATTGGTTTTTTTATTTGAAATACAAATACAATTTGGAACATTTTAAGAAAAATTGACATTTATTCATTGTTGGGTTGCAATACAAGATGTTTCTTGTTTTTGAGAATTAAACATAACGAAATGATCTTGGGTCTTCGTATTGTTCGTCGTCTGAAACATCGTCTGAAACATCTTCCGACAAGGACGAGTCGGAGTCATAGGATTTTGCGTTATCGATAATCTTGTATTCGAATTCAGTGTTTTGTGAGTCGTAATTGTATTCTATTCGGATTCCCCTCTTCTCGGCGTTTTGTTTTATTTTTGCTATTTTAGAGGCATCCAAGTCGAGCTCTGATTCAATGTATCCACCTTTTCCATCTTTCTTTCTCAAAATGAAAGAGTCCCCCTTTATAATGATAACATCTCCTGCATTGAAATTGTCCATTTTTTTATTTAAAATTGGCGTTTTAATTTTTATTATGTTTTGTTTGGTTTACATGGTCTGGTTTTTTATTTGAAAAGCAAAGCTCCTAATACAAATTTGTTCCTAACATTTATTCAATTAAAACATTATTTTTTTTCTAATCATCCAATTCGATGACATTACAATCTTCAGACGCTGTTTTTTTAATACAATGAGTTCCAGTCGAACCAAACCCATTTTCTCCTCTTGTTGATTTTTGTTCAATGATTTTCTGGCTGAATTTTTCTACTTCCTCAAACTCAGGACTTTCTACTTTCTGGAACGCAATTTGTGATATTCTCTCTCCCTTCGTAATCTTTTTCGAGTTTGTAGGGCTGTGATTGTACAATATGCAGTTGATCTCTCCGATGTAATCCGAATCTATGAGACCCGCGCCTCTTTCAATGTGATGATTGAATGAAAGTCCACTTCTTGAATAAACTATTCCCGCATAACCTTTTGGTATGGATATGCTGATGCCTGTTCTAAATTTTTCTGCAGTTTGTGGTTTTATTTCCTTTTCTTCGATGGAATAGAGATCATATCCTGCTGATCCATCGGTTGCTCTTTTTGGAATGATTGCATCTGGATGTTTCTTTACTATTTCATATATCATTGTCTTTGTGTTTTTTTTTTGAAACTTTGTTTTTTTTTTGATTTAGTTGTGCATTGACTTTTTCTTGTCCATAAAACAAAACACATTTTATAGGTTTCCTTGTATTTTTTAAACAAAACAAAAAAGATTGTTCCTTGAAAAAAATAAAACTTGAAAAATGGAAAACAATTTACAAGACAAAATCAAAAAAATGATATCTGAAATAAATTCTCAGGTTGGTGTGTTGAAGGATCAATTTTCACAACAAATCAACACGAGCGAAATAATGAAACCGATAAAACCAGACAATTTTGATCTGGGATTTGAAAAACCAAAAACCAAAAACACTCCTCCAAACACCAAAAGCAACCAAACAATCATAAGCATCTTAAACAGTGAGGAAATCACAAAGATAAACAACATGTTTCAAAAGAACGTGATTGAAAGAATTTCATCGAAGGGTGATCATGGCGATTTGGCCTGTGTTTCGATAATAGAGGGAAACGTTGACTATTATCAGAAAATGATTGATTTGTTTGAGAATTTGAAGAGCATGATCGATGAACACATCCAATCCATAAACAGGTTGCAACAATCAAATTCTCTGGAATTGTCCGATACGGCATTGAAAGAGATTGAAAATGTGAAGCGCGTGAAAAGTTTATTGAACTCGAATATCAATGCTGTGTTGATATCGTTGACAGATTTTGAAAACAAGATAAAACAATTGAAACAAGAATATCGCTCCAAAAACAAGACAAACAAAAAGTGCTCGTTCACTGTTACAAACAAAATCTACAACGAAATGCTTTCCGATTTGAATATCATATACAAAAACATTGACATTTTTGTTGTGTTGCAGAAAAAGTGTTTAAATAATCCGATTTTAATTTTTGAAAACGAAGAAACCCCATTGGAAGACATGAAAGACTCGAAGCGCGACGATAAATACATATATTCGGGTATAAAAGATTTTAAATCACTTTTTCAAAAATACATGGAAAAAAACATGTTCAATGTTTCAATCATTCCCGATGAATAACCAAAATAAACAGTCGGTGTTGTTATTTTTTTTGTATGGCGACCATTTTAAAACGACTTTACACATCGAGCGATTAATTTGAAAAAAAAATAATTTGTATTGCATGTGTTCCATTATTTTTTTTTATTTCGACATAAATAAACACAAAAAAATAAAATACACCCGATCAAGTTTTTTTTTGTGAACTCATAGACAAAAAAGGAAAACTACTCGCATTTTGGTTATACAAACTATTTTTTTTTGTCGCAACAAATCATGAATCAAACATATTCAAACTCGATTGTCAAAAATGATTTTGACATGGCATACTTTGAAAAAATCACATCAATCAATACAAACACTCGAACACTATTGGAAGACATCTTTTTAGACCCCAAAATAAGAATATCCGATTATG
>Ga0100385_1005679_pt1 | contig 10409 bp, 8 predicted proteins | sample CryGeymeta201509_FD_81543 | JGI IMG/M metagenome (GOLD analysis project Ga0100385, IMG submission 81543) | Groundwater microbial communities from Crystal Geyser aquifers in Utah, USA - Crystal Geyser metaG 2015-09 | ecosystem: Environmental > Aquatic > Deep subsurface > Groundwater | place: USA...
AGAGCTGTTGTTAAAACTGGACGTATTTGTGAATATTTTTGCCCAAAAGGTTTCTACACAAGGCTTAATTTGGAAAAAGAAGTGTCGGCTGTGATATCAGGATAATAGGGAGAGTCCTTTGAGCATCTTTCAGAACTTCCTGTTGAATCCACTATTCTAAAGGTAGATAATGGCAAAACAAAATTGATGCATATGACTGACATTCATCTGGACTTGAATTACACAGAAAATGCCTCAGTCGTTTGTGATTTTCCCATCTGTTGTCATGCAGAGCATGGATTCCCTGAAACAAACTCTAGTAAGGCTCCAGAGTATGGGAGTCCAAAATGTGATGCACCCATGAAGCTCTTTGATTCTGCTCTTTAATACATTCAAACCAATGTTCCCAAAGTTGATGCTGCTGTCATAACTGGAGACTACTCTGCTCACAATTAATGGGAAAAGACTCCGGAAACAGTTATCAAAATGAGACAACTAGTTGAGAATAAGCTTGATGAAGCTTTGGGCGTCACTCTGATTTCAGCTCCTGGAAATAATGAATATTTGCCTGACCATCAGGTTGACCCAACTGCAGTCCCTGAGGAATCACTAAAAGTCGTATAAATTTCTAACGAAGCCGGAAAGAAATTGACTTTTGTCATCATTAATACTCTTTTTTGTGACAACATCAATCTCTATCTCATACAGGACCAAACTATGCCTCTGAGGCAAATCAAGACACTGAATAGAATACTGTAAGAAAAATAAAGTGTATATCTTTTGGGGCATATTGAACCAACCTCTACTTCTTGCTCATAGGTCTACGGGACACTGTTTAGAGCTGTTCTGACCAGACATTCGAAAAAAATAAAAGGGCAGTTCTATGGACATACACATCGAGATCAATTCGTCGTCAATACTGACCCTCGAGATAACGAAACTGCCACTTCATTTGGCTTATTAGCAGGTAGTCTAACTCCTCTGGGTACTTCCTTACCACGCTTCAGAGTCTATGAACTGAACAATGATTTTGAAATTGTGAACTATGATGACTACGCCTTCGATCTAAAAGCTGCTAAATGGGGGAAAAATTACAATTTCAAATAATACTATGGACTACCTCTTGACCAGCCTGTTGATGCCGAAATGATGAAAAAGCTTCACAAAAGGATATTGGATGAGGATGATATATCCTAAAAGTATAATTCTAAAATAGCTCTTCACCCTAGCAAGTCTCGTTATGCTTGCGATGTGTTTGATTCCAGGATGAAAGCAGGTATTTGTAATGGAGAAAGCGTTGACTTTAGACAAAAAATTGATGAGCTGTTGAACTTAATTCAAGGCCCTTGGGGAAGCTACGGCAGCAGTATTGAATGATTAGGCGTAGAGAGCAAAAATATATTTAAGGCTTACTCTTATTAATAGTACATTTATAATAGGAGCAGGGGAATAAATGGTGTATTAAATATCACAGGGATCATCTTTCAAAAAGAAAAGCCCATATCTATCTGCATTTATCGAAGTGCATACTCCAGAGCTTCTGGTTCATTTTTTTGCTCGTCATTATTGAGTAACGGCTGATCTATCGGATGTAGATATGGCACAATTTCCTAATTGTGAGAGCTATCTTTTCTTCTTATATCATTTCATGGTCTCGTATCTTAGCCTTTATCTTTTTAAAGACCACAGGCCACAGCTACACAGTCAGAAGATCTTTCAGAAAGTTTCGATTGATCTGGCTTTTGCACTTGCTCTTGATGCCCTTCATTATGTTGTAAAAAACCTCAATTTACTCTGTAGTCTCCAATATTTTCTTCAAGTATTGATGGTTTTTCTCCCTACTCCACAGGAATGAGAAGATCTGATTGACCACATTCGATTCAGTGTTTTTTTTGACAAATCTGCTTAACTAGGGATTAACAGATGTGGATTCAGCAAGGCCAGCGTTTTTCCTATGTTTTACAGAGTTTTTAGCTGATTTGGAAGAATTCATATTTTCCTCGTCATTTTATGTTTTCCTCTACAGGAACTCAGGCTGCTCTTCAAGCAATAATGAGGGGATTACTCTCTCTTATTTTTTGAGGACATGAACAGATCTCTTCAATTTGGTCCCTTAAGGTGCCAGTATCCCTTCTGAACTTGAAAGAAAAGGGGATTTTCTCTCCATATGGTTATAGTCATAAAAAGGGTAGAAAGGTTGATTTATGGCCATATAATTAAAGGGTACTTGGTATCGGAAGGGTGTATTGCATGAGTAGTACTCATATGGATAGTTTGGGATCGGGAACATGGCGTTCAATAATGATTTTAAATTATAACCCATTGATTTATTCCTTGGAATAAACGGAGTTTCTCAGGTAAACTGCTACTTTTACCGTGGATTTTTCCTTAAATTGATCCGTTGAGATCAGAGGCAGCCTTCCTTCTCTAAAACACCATATAAAATTGATAGATTGTTATAACGCCTTAGAGTCCAAGATCATCAATCGTTGGAACCCCTTGTTTTCTAATTCTTGATTACTCTCTTGCTTTATTTCATTGGATTATAACCGATTCCATCGTTTCTTGGCTGCTTTTTGCAGTTCACTTCTTTGATTCGATAAAATGTTATTATTCAAAGAGAAAATGACGTGGATAAAGCACTATAGTTCTGAAAGGATAAAAAGCACCAACTAAATAGCTTGACCTTTCGAAGTAGGGGCCACTGACAAGAATATAGCTTTTTCAATATAATTTTGGTCAAAAGTGGAAAAAAGAATCTGATACCCACTTTCCTTTGGTTTTTGTGATCTGCTGGAATTTGCTCAAACATATTTCCTCTTTAGTTCAATACCTGAACCAGTTCTAGTAAAATTAGTTCATCACAGGGCAACAGTAACCTCAATTTTGCTAGAACTTACTGAATAAATAAGAAGGACCGAAAAGGACAAAAAAAATCAGCTTGAGTGCTATGGATGACTCATAGAATAAATCTCGTTAATTGACGAGGCTGAAAGTTGCAATTTTTAGTGGTCAAAGACTATCTAAAGACTCTACACATAAGCAAGGAGCATTTTTTGTGTTCATGGCTGTTTCGAGTCCACTGCTGGTGTTTTTCTCCATAGATATCAAATTAATTGCCAGACACGTACAATTTGTTAATTTGATATATGTCTTTACTTGTGTCACTATGCTGATTCTCCTTCTCTTTTGCAACTTTCCTTCTAGATCGTTAGTGGTTGAAATTATGATAAAGTTTGTCATGGACAGTCGTCTTTATACGTAGATTTTTCTGGTTAGCGCTTTTCAGGATTAAATTGTTCAATTCTTTCTTTTTCTTTTTCTGAAAATGGAGGAAGTGTAAGTTATGGTAATTCTCTAAACATTCCTGAATATGTTTGTTTCTCGATAGTTGAGAGTGAAACCAGTCCAATGGGCTCTTTTGTAAAATCATGATACTACCTTTGAGGAAGTTGCTTTCTATTTCCAGATTGTAGATCTGAGCAAAATTTATGCTTCTGAATTAGTTGGACCTGACAGTTGAGCACTTGACTGTATGCGAACGAGCTCGTCTAAGGTGGTTCATAGGCCCTAGACTGCCGACATCTTCTGTTTGAGAGCAAATGTCTGTTTTTATTTTGAACACTCGAAGTTGTTAATTGGCTATGTTATATAGCTTGGTGGCAAATTGAGCGAAATTATCGGCCTTTTAATACAACTTTAAGGTGAGTTATAGTTGTTGGAAGTAGTGCCTGATATCTTTGTTAATTAGACGGTTCTGGTATTTTGTTTTATGGAGCAAAAGCCACTATTTAAGTTTCTTCTTCATTTTTCCGAGTATTCTTTGTCGAAAAATAAGTACTCCTCGTTTTATTTGGTGTCAAGGTTTCGATATTTCCGACTGATTGATAGAAGGTACTTGTTTTATTCGGATATTCTATGAAGTTAACTATTTGTGTTCACCAGGCTGCTTTCTATAATGAAAGTCTCCAGTGAGTAATATGTTTTCTTTACAATCTTTAGGAGCATTTGAATGTCCATCGATAATTCTTGACCGTTTTGTTACTTCATTGGTAAATACTAACTATATAATGCAACGATCACATTCTGACAAGAAATCATTAACTGAAATACAACATCACATCTTCATATCTGCCTCATTGGAGTTGTCTCCGCCTCATCGAAGTTGTAGGGTAGCCCGTTTACCTTACAGTAGTAAGCGTTCAGTTCATCGAACTCAACAGTCTTGGAGTGGTCGGTGTCGATGTAGTCGAACAGTGTATGAACGTCTTCAACCGTAAAAGTTGGGTCCAAGCGATTTATCATATTCCTGAAACAATCAAAGGTCAGATTCCCCCTGCCTTCTTTGTCATAGGCCTCAAAAGTTCGTTTGAGGGATATTTTTTTGTAGCTCAGAACTCTGTATAATCTTTCGAATGATTTTTTTGCTTTATCTGCAAGATGGGCAGCAAGCTAAGAGGTTGTAGAGGGTGCATCTTATCTGATGGTCAATGTTTTTTTTAACTTGCTCCTATCTGTGACAATATTGAACTTGCTCATTTCCTTCTCAATTTCCTCGATTGAGATGGTCCCGCTTGAGTCTTCATCGACCTAATCGAAAAAGTACCTAACCTCTTCCTCAGTTAAATCTGGGTAGATGTACTCAAGGAAGCGGTTGAATTATTTGAAATTGAGCTAATCTGATTCATTATGAAGTCCTAGGATGGCAAGCAATTTTCTGACATCGATGTTGTCTGAATTTATTCTGAATCTGAGCCGACTCATGATAGTCTTCAATTTATTCTCTATTTATTTCATGTTCTTGATGTAACTATCGAAGTAACCCCCAAATATCTTATGTCTGAATACCTCTTCCCATGAAATACGTCCTTTTTCCTCTGGAACTAAGGTCTTCATTAAAAAATCTTTCGTTAGTGGCGATAAATTCTCTTTAAAAGTTATGGGAATCGACTATATTTTTTTGACCAGCTCGTAGACTGACTTGGCAACCCAGGGGGTTTTTCTGTGAAGCAACTCATAAAATATAACGCCAACGGCCCAGACGTCACACTTGGATGTGTAGGCTATACCTTTGAGCACCTCTCCTGACATATAAAGAGGTGTTCCTACTGATGTTTCGCTCTTCATTTTCCTAGAAACATTTCTCTTAGCGAACCCGAAGTCTCCAATTTTGACTGTTCCTTTGGAGAGCAAAATGTTGGCTGGTTTAACGTCTCTAAGTTGATTTTGAATTATACCTGTGAATGATTCCCTATTTCATGAGGGCTAGAAAGCCATTGCACATTTGTTTCAGTATTTCGATGGCCTACTGCTATTCTGTGGGGGATCTCTGGGTTATATATTTTTCGAGGTCGCTATCGCAAAGCTCTTGAATGATGTAATAATTGTTCGTGCTTTCCATGACTTCATAGACGGCGACGATGTTTTAAGACTTGACTTGCTGGAGGATTTCAATTTATTCGAGGAGAGCAGTTTTGAGGTACTAGTCAGAGTCAACTACATGGTCTACATTTTACTTAGCTTTTTGTTTAAAATTTTGATAGCACAGGTGTTCTTTGTTTGCTAATGCTCGCCCTTGTACACTTCGCCGTATGAACCCTTTCCAAGTATTTCTTTCAAATTTATGATATATCCACTTATCTTTTTGTGAGCCATTAAGTCAATATATATTTATCAGTAATTATAGAGTTCGCTAGAGCATCACTATGATTTTATACCTTCCCTCATCTCCTTGAAGATATTCCTCTCAGCATGGCTCGAGTTGTAGGTTTTGAAGCCGGTCAACTCGCTCATTTTTCTCTGACAACGAAGCATATACTACTTTGGGTCTTCATTTGTAGTAGGCTATATTTCTGTCATCTTAACGGTGAGTCTTGGCCTCATACAAAGCGTGATTACAAAATGCTAGATAGTGCTGATTTCATCCATTCCCATGTCAAAACCATCGCAGTCGTAAATGAGTCCGAAAATTGTTATCTTTGGTTTGGAGGCAAATGCTCCAATTTTAAATTTCAGCAAGCCTCTTCCATTGGAAGTTGTTCCTTCTGGAAAAATGAGAAGCGGATTAACATTTTTGCCTTCGTTATAGTCATTGACTCTTTGCTGAATCTTCTCCATGATATCCTTCCTTGCATCTTAGCTTTATCTCAAGATGAACAGACACTGAATATCCCTGGCAATGGTGCCAACGATTGGAGCATTCTTGATCGCTTCCTTTGACACAATAGCAAGTGGGTATATTCTCTGAGTAAGGTAAACGATATCGATCCAACTCACATGATTCGAAATAACGACTGGAGTCGACGATTTTGCTGGATTGCATTCTTCTTTAATTCCGAGAATCGACCAAAGAGCTAGGTCTCCCACTTTCTTCACAAAAATTTTTTGAATTTTCTTCCCTACCCTTTTGTGCTTGGCTGTCAACACAATGACGATGACGATGGAGATAGTGTAGAAGAGAAGGATCATACACTTGATGGGAAACCTTGTGAAGCAGCCGATCTTCATACTCTTTTAGTCCCATTGGTTGAAGTCCTTCCTTACAAATCCGTCCCACTCTGGGTCAATTTATAGATCTTTGTTGAGGTTGAATTTGCGAGTAACCTTCAAGGTCTTGCAGACATTTCGGTAGGCGAAGATGGCGAGTGCTCCGTATAGAATGATGAAAGGATATAGTAGAAGTTTGATCAGGAAGATCATATTAATTATAAGCTTATAAATTACCAACGTCTATAAACCTATAATTAATCAAAGTCAACAGGGATGAGTACCATCGAAAAATGCTGCGAAATGGCTAAGTAACTGGGGGTAGTTCTCGAACAGCTCAAATAAACCGGTGTCAAGCCTCCTGAGAACCACAAAAAGAGTAATGGAGTCAACGAAAATGATCGCAAAAAAATATTGAAGCTGTTCAATTACTAAAAATGGTAGGGATATATGAAGTGGATCGATGAAAAACTGTAAGAAAGTGGAGAAGGTACTGACTCCTTTCTGGAGGCATCAGGGGTCTAGTCAGCTGAGCCAACAGATACTCACACATCCGAAGAGTACGAGGAGGCCCTGACAACAAAGAAAGAAGCAAAGTTTACCGACACATCTTTTGAGACGTAATCTGAAGAAAATGAGCTAAAACTACTGGAAAGGGAGAACAAAAAATTGAAGAGCATGAACGCTAATTTGCACAAGAAATACGAATAACTCAAAAGAACATATGCCAAGGTTATGAAATGATCTGATATCCTCATTTTATAGATACTCTTTGTTATTGAATACTTCTAGCGATAAATTATATCATTAAAATGCTTCCCAAGATCACTAATACTTAGGCGATGCAGCCCACAAAAAAGCCCCACATACGAGCTAAGTCCTAATTATAAAAACCACCCATGCTCACCAACCCCTCAACCATCGATAAAAATGAGCCTTTGTTTCTGATCGACAACATAAAGGAAGACATCCTGTCACTCAGCAATGACTCTCCCTTTCGATAAAACCTGCTGCGTGTGCGCAGTAACTAGCTTGCATCCTCCTTTAGCTTTTCATAGGATGAAGTCGAAAACGAGTATGAAAAGCTATTATTTGCCAAATTCTTAGAAAGTAAAGAAAGTTAGTTTATTTCCTTCATGCATGAGTTCAACAAAATAGGCCTGGCTAACCTTGTATCTTGTGTAAAAATAGGATAGTAAGAGACAGCAATTTGGAGAAATAGGGTCTTATCGCACTACATAGGAATATGGCTAATTTCGATGGGATACCAGGAAATGGAAACTCGAAGGAGAGTGATCATGAACGTAAAATACCTGTTCCCAAACGAAGAGGAATCTGTTTAATAGATAGCAGGAATCATGTTCGATACCATGTTTCAAGGATATCTGCCGGAAAACATTCAACTTAGATTTTTAATTGAAACATGCAAGAGAGGGTGGGAATATCTATCTTTTTTCATAGGTAATTTCATTAAAATTATCAAACAATATCGAGAAGACAGATCCTAATTGTTTCTTTAAGAGCTGCATAACCTCTTCTGATGATCAATAATATTAAGGAATATATAAATAGCCTCAATGTTCTTAACTAGTTTTTCTTTTCTTTATCGGAGGCCTGGGAGGGTTTTAAATCTTATCTGCCTTTTTCTCATAACCCGAGTACATTTTATCCGAAGCTTTCATTGTTTGCTCGAATTTACTGAGCAGCTCTTTCAAGGGCATCATATAGTATGCCTTAATACTATGAGCCTTTTCCATTTTCGGAAGATAAGTTCTCAGCTCCTCTAGAATTGAGTTCAGCTTAGTTTTGTTGCTTTTTTCAGAGGAGGCTATTGTCTGAAGATCGTAATTTTACTTCCTTAGTTGTTCGATATTTTCATTCAACATTTTTATTTTGGTCTTTTTTTAATTTTACAACACAGCTATTTACTTGTACTTATCACTCAATTCATTTTGGATTTTACTTATTCTTTTGTTCAATTATTGCTTCTGCTGCTCTTATTCGGTTTGAGCTTTAGTGAGTAAGCTCCCTCTTCTTTCAACCTATAACTTTAACGAGCTGATAATATCTTTCTGCTCTGACACCACTCCATTAATCTAGTTGTTTTTTTATTTGAGTTATCTTGCTTACGCTTCGAGGGAGTTTATTCGAATTACATGCTCTTAAATTTAACCTTTGAGCTTGCTTATTGATTATTGATTCCCTCGATCTTATTATTCTACTGCATTTAGTCTCAGAGTCAGATCATCAGCACTAGATACTGTGCTGTTGTATAGGTCAGTCAATCTTTTCAGCTCTGCGATTAAAGATTTGTTGTTTGTTTCGCTTTACTGGAAAAATCTTTTTAGTTTATCTTTTTCCTCGATGAAGTAATCAAGCATCATTTCTATTTATTTCAGAACTGGAGAGAACTTGTATAAAGCATTATCATATTCCAATACTTGATTTGATGTTTGAGATGGCCACTATTTGTCAGATGGTTCCAGTAACCTTTTGTAAATATCATCAAGGGTTGCTTGAATAAAGATCTACAATTTAGAACATGCATTTTCAATCTTATCCATATTTTCATTCTGGGAAACTATTTGTTATCTGAAACGAGCTCCTTCTTTCGTTAAAAAACGAATCTCTTCTTCCATTTTTGCAATAGTTTAATTATTTTACTGAATCATCTCCTGCTTTTTGTTGATGTCTGTAAAGAGAACTTCTATTTTTTTGATTATATCTTCGTGATTTGCTTAATGATTGTTGCCATCAGCTTCAAAGGTGTCATTAGGTATATTGAAGTGCTGATCTATCGCCTGCAAATGTCTCTGAGATTCTTTAAGTCTTTGTTCTGCTTTTTATAGCATTTCATGGAGCTCAATTATCTTCTTCTGATGTGCAGTTTAATTTTCTTCTAAGTTATTTTTGCTTTAGATCTGCTACTACATTAGTTTGGTCATGGCGTTTATTCGTAGATCTGATTCCTCCAACTTTTTCTTCTGCTCTTCACAAATACTCTATGTCTACTCCATTTTATTTTTCAATTAATTTAATTCAAGGATATAATTGCTTTTAAGCTGCTCCTAAACTTATAACTGCTCCTACTTTATTTTCAGCTCAGTCTCTATTGCCTATATTTCCTTTTGTAGCCGGGTTTCATTTTCCAAGTTTTGTTTTTTTTGTTATTCAATGTGCTTCAGGAGCTAGTTATTTTTGCTGTCAAGAAGATCATGGAATCCTTGTAAATTCGTCATTTAAAAGTGTCTCGAGATGCTTTATTTCTCAAGATCTTATATCCTTTGCTCACTCACCTCTATTTTTTACTTCATTTAGCTAAGTTGCTTCTCTAGAGCCTTTCTTCTTTGTGTTTCTTGCAGCACCTCATCAGAAAGCTGTTTTTTACTGGCTGTGTTCTTTTCTAGCTAGATTGATAAATTTCGTATAGTTGATTGTAGCTCATTAACGCTGTCAGAGTTTTATTGTTCTTGAGTGTGAAGACCTATCGTTAACTTCTCTATTGTTCGCTCTAGCTATTCATTGTCTTCCAGAAGCTCATGCATCGTCTTGCTTTTTGTTTCAATTTATTCAATATATCCTGTTCTTTCATAGTAAAGCTTCTCGTATTCGTCTTCAAGGCTATTCAAATTTGCCTCAAAAGACTTGACTTTATTTTATGATTAGTTGTAAGCTTGCTCCATACTTTGAGCCCTCCTTCGTAATATTTATATCTACTCGTTCTTCTCTTCCAGTATTCTCTTTAATTACTTATTCTGAAGGTTTTCCTACCTCTCTTTTTTGAGCTCTATGTCGAGGGAACTTTTACTCATCTATAATATTTTTTGCTATCCTACCAATTCCTATCGATCTTTAGTGAGATGGTCAACCTATCTTTCAAATCGTTGGTTTGTGAGTTATAAGGTTTTGATTGAATCTTGAAAATTGCGAATTTAAGATTTAAA
>Ga0100385_1005680_pt1 | contig 10409 bp, 6 predicted proteins | sample CryGeymeta201509_FD_81543 | JGI IMG/M metagenome (GOLD analysis project Ga0100385, IMG submission 81543) | Groundwater microbial communities from Crystal Geyser aquifers in Utah, USA - Crystal Geyser metaG 2015-09 | ecosystem: Environmental > Aquatic > Deep subsurface > Groundwater | place: USA...
ATAAGAGATATCCTGATGAATTTGAAAAATTCAAACCGGCGTGCTTAACGAGTGAGCTACAAAAGTGTAGTCAACAAGATATTATTAATACCTATGACAATGCCTTAGTTTATACTGACTATTTTTTGAAAGAAACTCTTGAGGTTCTTAAAAAGTTTCCAAATGATGATACGGCGCTAATTTATGTTAGTGACCATGGAGAATCACTTGGAGAAAATGGGGTTTATCTTCATGGGATGCCGTATATGTTTGCACCAGAGGCACAGACCAACGCTGCGATGATCCTCTGGTTTGGAGGAGAGCTTAGACCCAAAGTTGATATGGAAAAGCTGAGTACGAAGGTCAAGGATCAGCTTTCACACGATAATTTATATCATAGTATTCTCGGCCTATTTAATGTTGAGACTAGTACATACGTTCCTGAGCTTGATGTACTTAAAGATGCTATTAAGCAATAATGAGACTAAAGAAAAAAAGTTTGTAGACGAAAAGTCATAAACATATGAAATATTTAAATAAACAATCTCTTAAGCATAAAATATTAGTCTATACGATTGTGATTAGTTCAATTATGTCGACAATTTTTACCTTGAGTTCTCTCTTTTTGGACTATCGTCTTGGCGTTGGTAAAATGGATGAGAGAATTAAGAATATTGAGATCACGACTCTCGGCTCACTCAAGGGTTCTCTTTGGGATTTAAATATTAACCTTATTAAAGTTCAGTTAAATGATCTCTTTCAACTCGAAGGGATAACTGAAATTCAGCTTGTTGATGAAAATAATATCGATCTTGTACATTTGAAAAAAGAAGTTAAAGAAAGGGAGTTGATTGACTCAAGCTTTTTGAATAAATATCCTCTCTACTTTGATGTCGATGGAGAGCAGGTTTATGGAGGAACATTTTTTCTTCGATTTACTCGAAACCATATTCTCGAAGAAATTCTTCATCGTGCTTTCATTGTATTTTTAACACAAGCGGCTAAGACATTTGTTGTATCATTCTTATTGCTACTTCTTTATGAGAAGTTAATTACTCATGATCTTGTCTATATTTCTCGTTATCTAAAGCGACTCGATATCACAACAACTTCAACAGTCGATGAATTTAAAAATAAGAGAAAGAATGAAGATGAAATCTCTCTTATTCAAAATCAGATTGAGAATATTTCAAAAAAACTCGTTGACCTTAATATTGAAAATAAGAAATTATTAGACCAGGCCAATACTGAAAAGAAACTTCAAGAAGCAAAAGCTTTAAATGCCGCAAGACTTGCATCTCTTGGGGAGATGGCCGCAGGAATTGCTCACGAAATCAATAATCCGCTAACAATTATCAAGTCAGGAATTTATGCGGTTGAAAAACGCATAAAGCGGGAACATGAAAATGATCCCAATCACCAAGATGATTTAAATTTTGAAAGAATTAATAATGGTGTTAATAGAATTACTAAAATCATTAAGAATATGAAGAAAATTTCTCGCGCTGGAAGTCACGAGGAACTTGTAAGTATAAAGCTAAAAGATGCTGTTGCTGATTCTTTTGATTACTTCTTTGAAAAACTAAGAAGTCTCGATATTCAGTTTAATGTTGCGCAGATTCCTGTTGTTGATATATCTGTGAGTGAAGTTGAGTTTGCCCAGGTTTTAATGAATTTGTTAAATAATAGTTTGGACGCCCTCAATGACAAGAGTGAGAAGTGGATTAGAATTAGTTTTCAGCAGGTCGAAGACTTTATGCAAATACGAATTTCTGATTCTGGTAATGGCATCGATGAAGTCACTGCCCAAAAGATTTTCGCGCCTTTTTTTACGACCAAAGAAATTGGAAAAGGCACTGGTCTAGGCTTGAGTATTTCTAAAGAGTCGATGGAGAAGATGGGTGGAAAGCTTACTTACGATAGTGAAGATGAGCATACGACATTCATCTTATTTGTAAAACTTAGTCCTCAATAAAATCTGAATACTTCCAAAGTATATCTTCTGCTGATAAATCACTTAGATTGAGATCACTTTTATTTATTGATAATTCAGTAGGAGAATTTTCATCAATGCTTTTTCCAAAGCCAAAAGGGCAATGTCGGCAACCACTCTTGCAGCAAAATCCTCTTTTACGGTGATAAATTTCCGTGAAGACAAGATTGCCATCAGGGTCAGTGTAAAAGTCTTCTGAAGTTAGATTAGTTGACAATATTAGTCCTCTAAAAAAATTTAGGCCCTTCATTCAAAGGGCCTTTCGTGTGTGTGTGAATGTTTTTATCCTAAAAACGAAGCAGGTTATATCCCCAGAGGATGTAAAAAACAAGAAATAAAACTTATTTTTGTCGGTTTTTGCAGTGTGGTAGATATCTCTGTCTTGTAACTAGTTAGAAACTTTAATATCATAGATATTATTTATTATGAAAATTCTTACAGAAGAGAGGAAACCTTATGGAAAAGCCTTGGTTAGCACATTACCAGGACGGGGTACCAGCTGAAATTAATGCAGATGCATATAATTCGATCCCAGAGTTACTAGAACAATGTTTTGAGAAATTCTCAGCGAGTGATGCATTTCATTGCATGGGGAAATCTCTAACATATAGTGATATGGATTATCTGTCTCGCAAGTTCGCCTCTTACCTACAAAATAACTTAGGATTAAAGAGAGGCGATAGAGTAGCGATCATGATGCCAAATATACTTCAGTATCCAGTGGCCATGTTTGGTATTTTAAGAGCAGGAATGGTTTGTGTTAACGTAAACCCTCTCTACACAGCAAGAGAATTAGAACACCAGCTAAAAGACTCTGGAGCTCGTGCCATCATTATTTTTGAAAACTCAGCAACAGTTCTGCAAGAAGTTTTAGATAAAACTCCGATTGAGTTTGTTCTTGTTACACAGATTGGAGATATGCTTAAATTTCCAAAATCGCTTTTAGTTAATTTCGTTATCAAACATGTTAAGAAAATGGTTCCAAAGTGGACGATCAAAGGTTCAATACCTTTTCTAAAAGCATTAGATGAAGGAGATGAGTCAAAATTTGTTCGTGCAGATATTAAGAATGACGAGACAGCATTCTTGCAATATACAGGTGGGACAACTGGTGTATCAAAAGGTGCGGATCTTACTCATCGAAATATCGTGGCAAATTTAAAACAAGCAAAAGCATGGATCTCTCCAATTACGACAGAAGGAAAAGAAGTTATTATAACTCCACTTCCGCTTTATCATATTTTTTCACTGACTGCGAATTGCTTTACGTTTTCAACTCTTGGTGGAAAGAATATCTTGATTACAAATCCTCGAGATATTCCAGGATTTATCAAAGAATTGAAAAAACATAAATTTACGGCGTTCACAGGAGTTAACACACTCTTTAATGGTCTATTAAATAATCCTGAATTCTCTTCAATTGATTTTTCTTCGTTGAAGTTAACTCTTGGAGGAGGAATGGCCGTTCAAAAAGCTGTTGCTGAAAAATGGAAGAAGGTAACTGGAACACCACTAATTGAAGCTTATGGATTAACTGAAACTTCTCCAGCTGCTTGTATTAATCCAATGGATCTCAAAGATTATAACGGAAATATTGGACTCCCTGTTTCTTCAACAGATGTTTGTATTAAAGATGATGATGAAAATACTTTAGGTGTTGGTGAGATCGGAGAAATCTGTATCAAGGGACCACAAGTAATGAGAGGGTATTGGAATCGTCCAGAAGAAACTGTTAAGGTGATGACAAAAGACGGTTTTTTCAAGTCAGGAGATATTGGTCTCATGAATGAGGAAGGATTTTTCAAAATAGTCGATAGAAAGAAAGATATGATTCTTGTTTCTGGATTCAATGTTTATCCAAACGAAATTGAAGATGTTATCGTTCAACATCCAAAAGTTTTTGAATGTGCTGCTGTTGGTGTACCTGATCCAAGAAGTGGTGAGATTGTTAAAATCTTCATTGTAAAAAATGACGAGTCTCTAACTGAAGAAGAGCTTAAAGCTTTCTGTAAAGAAAATCTTACAGGATACAAAGTTCCTAAACTATATGAATTCAGAAAAGAGCTACCAAAATCAAATGTCGGAAAAATTCTTCGAAAAGATTTAAGAAATCAGTAAAAATTACATTAAAAGGCCTCTGTTTGAGGCCTTTTTTTTAGGATATTGTTAGTAAATCCATTTCAGCTGGACCTTTCTAGAAAAAATTCATATGAAGTACTCATCAATCTTTGGGGGGCTTATGAAAACTTTAATATTAGTACTTTTTACTTCTTCACTACTTGCTGCTGGTTTAGATCTCGAAGTAGCAAAACTATCAATATCACAAAAATACAATGAGGCTAGAGAGCTTTCTCATTATGGATATTCTGAGTATACAATTTATTCTAGTGAACTGACGGATTCCAAAGAAGAGTCAGTTTATGAAGCAATTTCTAAAGAGTACACTGGTTATAATGCTCCAATTAAATACATCGATGTAAAAGAAGTTTCTGGTGCAGAATTTGATTCTACAATTGAAGCAAGTTTTTCTAATCTGTCTAAGAAAAATGGAGCAGGAGCAGCGCTTGAATCTCTCAAGCAAGAATTAGTGGATCTCGCTTTAAATAGCAAACTGACAGTATTTAAAATAGAACACGAAGGTGGATTTTCGGGATGTAAAGAAACAGCTCTCGTTGATTCACAGGCCAAGAAAGTTCTCGTTTTTGGATCTTGTTGGTCAGAATAATTTTTTTAATTCATCTAATGTTTGCTGGTTATACAAATTTACTCTTAAGCTTGTATAAGCAGCATTCTTGACTACATCGTTAACAAATTCTTTCTTAGTCGCTCCCGAAATTGCATCAACCATCTCCGTGGGATGGACAACTTTTTTAAAAACAACTGGATTAAGGGCGAGTATTAGGTCTAACTTCTGATAGTCTTTATCTGTAAATCGCGCATGATATTTCTTTGTCAGACCTGGTGTGGATTTAAGTTTAACCAGGGTTTTAGCGCTATTGTAGTAGAGCGTAAAGATAACTGGTAGACATTCACTATTACAGCCCGTTGACGTTGTGACTTCTCTGATAAACCCAATTATTTTTCCAGCACTATTTTTTGCAATTAATAACTCGGTGTTAATAGGGTTATCACTTATTGGATCAGGTACTTTCTGAGAATCAATGGATTTGAGATCAAAGAAAACACTCTTGTACGATTGAATTTTCTCTGCACTTGGTGAGGCAAAAATAGCGAAGGTAAATAAGGTAACGATCATAGTTTTCATGGATTTTATGATAACCCCAAATGGATCAACTAGGCCAATAGGTAAAAGTTTTATGAGTGTCTAAAGTCTATACAGTGTCTAAAGTTTTCATCTATTTAGTCTATCTGTCATAGACATTTCAATAGTTTAGATCATTTGATGAACCTAAGTACTTGGCCTAATTCTTGCTTATATATAACTACTTGGGGGAAGTATGTTTATTAGCAAAATCTGCACAGCAATTTTTATTTTCATCTGTTCATTTGAGATGGCCTTTGCTGGACCTATTAGAGAATTAAGTTCAATTAATAGCGCTGACTCTGAAGAAGTTATCGCAAGGCTTGTTGAATTTAAAAACTCTGTAAGAGGAAACCCAAGCTGTGAAGTAAGTGATGAGGAGGAAAGTGACTCAGTAGAATCTTTAAATACTGAAGCTCCAACATACTATAGTTACCTTGAAAATTTTAAGCAAAATTCATGTACAGCAACTTCAAGCTCAGTAGTTGAGCCAGTGGCATCAATTCAAAAAAAGTGTAAGAGTGAACCAAGTTTTGTAGAAAGACTCGTTAAAGACATCTCTAAATTAGATCTTGAAGATGATAATGCAAAAATCAATATTAGTAAGTTTAGACCATTAATTCAGACAGTAGTTGAAAGAGCTAATAAGTATAAGAGAATGGTTGAAGATTTTTTAATTTCAAATGCTGATGATCAAGAAAAACGTGATGTTATTCTCGCTTATATGGACAGCGTCGTTGTTGCAATGAGAGATGTGTTTGTTGTTCTAAGACCACACAGTGCTCTTTCTGGTTACTTTGCTGCTAATTTCTTCATTAAGATTCCATCGGGACTTTTTGAAGAGTATACTGATGATTATGACTTTTTAAAACTAGGTAAGAATCCATCAACTGATCCATACTTCTTCAATGTGAATGATAACGGTGACTATTTAGAAATCTCTTTTGACCAACACTCAATGGCAAGAAGAGATATTCAAACTATCGTTCAATATCCAATGGCAAAGAATTATTTATATGCACTAAGATTAATGACAATCCAGATGATGGCATCTCAAATCAAAACTTATGATGTATTAGCAGGTAATAAGAATCTTCCTATTCAGATGCCAAAGTCATGTTCGGTAAATAAAGCAAATGGTTTTTGGCCAAGTGAGCTTAACCTTGAAGTCCGTGACGATATTAGTGAAGGTTATTTGGATTCGGTACTTGAAAATCATGGTCTTATTTATAACGGAAGTAATGATCTTGTAATGAATTACTATATCGAAGATTCTAAGATCAATCCTTTGAAAGATGCTATGTATGGTGCTGTTGAGTTCAATAATTATACAAATGCAAATAAAGCGGAAAAATCTAATACAATGTATACGCCATACTTAAAGCCAAGTTTTGATGACATTTCTGTATTTGCAAAATTTATGGATCTAAAAAAAGGAATCGCAACTTGGGAGTATTCTTTTGAGTCTCAGGCGACGAGAAAATCTAAATCAGAAATAAAGCAATATAAAGATGTTCTTCTTTTAAATGAAATCATTTCTGAGGAGAGTCCATATAAATTTATCGAAGTTGGAAGTGGAGATAAGAAAGTTCAGGTAAGGCCATTTACATTAAATGCATCTCCATATATTTCTCACAAAATGCAGGAACTTGGAGCAACAAATATCGCTGACATTATTCCAAATGACGTGAAGGCTGAGCTACAAGCGCATAAGATGAAACTAGATATTCCTTCACTATACGCACCGAGCGCATATAGAAACTGGGGTATTAATAAAATTCATCAAGTAGTCAAAGGTTTAGTCGCTGAGAAAGATACAAAATCACCATTTGTTAGAAGTTTTATCAAGGCATGTACGATTTCTTATCATCCATTTTGTGGACAGAATAAGAATCAAGACCTTTATAAGCACCTTGACGATTATCTTTCTAAGTTCAATGTCGATGGAAAAATTTTACCAATTTCAAAGCTAAATGAACTTGGTCTTGAAAAGGATTATAGACTTCTACATTATCTTTGGAATGAACTTAGAGATGTTCACGGACTTATTCCTGAAGCGAATATTAATGAATATGATTACCTAGTCGATCAAATGAATGTTTTAAATCCAATCGCACGAGTTAGATTGAGCTACCTTTTAGCAAGAAGAGATCTTGTAGGGCTACTAAATGGAAAGAAGCCTACATATAACAAAACTTCACGTGGATCGAGAATAACAAACGATTATCAGTGTCATCGCAATAATGTTTCTGGGCAAATTGCTCGTTTAGATAAGGCTGCAGCAACACTACTTTTAAATAAACCTTTAAGACCAGACTTCTACACATCGTATTTGAATTCAGATGATTCAAAAGAGCTATGGGCAAAAACAGTTGAAGAAGTTGATAGCAATAGCTCTCAACTTTTCACAGCTAAACTAGATGAGAAGAAAGTGTATAGCTACCTTCAAGATATCTCGTATAAAACAATACTTGATAGCTCAGATGTTAGAAATGCTGTGAGTGATATTATGAATGGAGATATTAAATCTGAAAATGAAGATGCCCTTGATGAATCACTTGACTCTCAAGAGGTTGATAGAATCGCATTCTTTAGAGACCTAATGAAAGAACAGAAACATGAGGATAGAATTGCAATGTATCTTGATAGAGCAAGTGAATTTGGAATTCAAGATGATCTTTCATTAAAAGAACAAATCCTAGCAGTTGATATGACTTTAAAGAGACACCTTTATAGAGATGTTATGCAAAGAGCAGCTGTTGAGAGAAAAATGCAAACTTATAAGAAGTTAGAAGATATTTGTAACACTAATGAAAATGATCATGAAGGTCTAAAAGAACACTTCTATGCAACGATGAAGGTTCAAGATAACTTAAACCAAATGATTGGATTAAATGCTGCACCTGCTGATATTTTAGAAAAAATTAATTCGATGTCAGATGAAGAGTGGCAAAATACAGGACTTGCAATCGGTGGTTTCTTAGTTGGGATGGCCGGGGTTATGCTTGCTGGTTCATGTGCGGTTCTTACTGGTGGATTATGTGGTATCGCAGTCGCTGGTCTTGTTACTGCCGGGATGGGAGCTCAGACTTATGTTTTTAAAAGTGAAGTCGACATGAAGCTAAGAGCGAACGAATCAGTTCGTCATGTAGAGTCGATGGCCGACCTTGGTTATACAGGAGCACTGGCATCGGACAATGTTTCAAGAAGTTGGGCATGGGCCGTGATTGAAGGAGTGAGTATTATTCCTTTGGTTGGATTATTTGCACGTGGTGTGAATATGGGAACAAAAATGACAAAAGAAAGTATTAAGGCGATTGTTCTTAATGCTGGAAAAGATAACCTATCAAATGTTTTTAAGCATGCAGGAAAATCGGCGAGAACAATTGTTGAGGAAGCGGATGTAAGTTTAGCTAAAGTTGTCCTTGGATTTGATTCTTACTCAGATAAGGTAAGACACTTATTTACGGGAAAAACTTTAGAAGATGCTTCGCTAGCTGTTAAGAATGCATCACTTAATGGGGAGCAAGCAGTATCGCTTCAAAATAAAATTTCGAAGATTCAAAGACTACATACTTCAGGAAGAATTAGTGCAGCAAAAATGAAGGAATTAACAAAACGAATCCTAGCTGAAGTTCAAGAATTAGCTATTAAAAATAGTGATGGTCTCTATAAGTACACAAGTAATGTTGTGACAGATATGTCTTTTAAGTCAATTGATAAGCAAATGGCCGTGACAGTAGGAAAGTATTTTGGTGGAAATCCAAGTGAACTTAGAGGCTTCATGGGAAGTTACATGAAGAAGTTTCTTCCTAAGAGATCAGGTGTTTCTAAAGTGGCTAAGGCCAAAGCTGGTTATGAGGCCGCAAAAGAAGGAAAATTTCTAACTGGAACAAATTGGATTAGACAAGCATGGTATGAAAATACATATAATCTTGCAAAGAATGAAACTTCATTCTTAAGAATTTATGATGAATTATCAAAGCTATCAAAAGCTGATTTTGAAAATTACTTAGTAAGAAATGCTGATGAATTAACTGATATCTTCGTTAAGGCTCCGCTTAGAAAAAGAGACCTACCTTACTTGTTTATTCAAGGTGGACCTCATATGGGTGGAATTTTAAATGGTCGAAGACTTCCAGGAATTCAAGACATTGGAGAAGCGGTAGTTGTAAGAAAAATATTTAATGCAAGAGCAAGACTAATCTCGGAGAGCGCAAAAGCGACAGCGAGAGAAGTTCTAGGAGCTAATAAGGTTCTTGCCGCTGATACTTTATCACAAGTCTTCAAGGCCTTTTATGCAACAACAAGAGAGAATGCTGTGAAGCTTGGTGGGGCAGAAGGTCAAGGTTTACTAAAAGAATTAGCAGGAGTTAGAAAAATTGTTCTTGATTCTATGTTTGAGGGTCTTACTAAGCATCCTAAATATATCGATCTTTTAAAGAAGAATGGAGTGAATGTGTTTGTTGAAGGTAAGTTGAATAAGAAACTTTTAAATAACTTACTTTATGAAAGCAATAATATGAAGTCTGAAGTGTATGCTGATCTTTTATGGGGAGTAGTAGACACTCAAAATATTTTCAAAATGAAAGAGTTTGAATTCATTGCATATAAAGTAATGAGAGAAACAGTAAAAGATACAAGTGTAATAGGAGTTCAGAAATACTTAGCAATGGTTAAGGTTCTTTTGATGAAAGAAAACTTAGGCGTTGTAGAGTTATTCTAAAAATATCTTCGCCACTAACTAAAAGTGGCGAAAATTTTATTGTTGTTTTTCGCCATCTTTTTCAAGTGGTGTTCTTTGTTTATAAACACTGATTATAGTCTTGAATAACTAAATCTCTTTGTCTAAATATGTTTCACCGAAACAATTTAAAGGAGATTTAAAATGAAAAAAATTGCTATGCTTGCACTATCTTTACTTACTGTAACTGCTTCTGCTCATACTTACAAAACAACTGTAGTTCCAACAATGCTTATGGAAAACGGATTTGAATTTGAAAGTGTAAAAGTAACAAACATTTGTCAACAAGCTGACGGATCTTTCAAAACAGTTAAAAAAGCAAAAAATAAATGTGTTAAATATTCTAGAAAATTTAGAAGTGCATTCGAATATAGAGAAGCAAGCAATGGTTGTTTCAAAACAGGTGACCTTCACTTATTCTCAGCAGAAAC
>Ga0100385_1005681_pt1 | contig 10408 bp, 10 predicted proteins | sample CryGeymeta201509_FD_81543 | JGI IMG/M metagenome (GOLD analysis project Ga0100385, IMG submission 81543) | Groundwater microbial communities from Crystal Geyser aquifers in Utah, USA - Crystal Geyser metaG 2015-09 | ecosystem: Environmental > Aquatic > Deep subsurface > Groundwater | place: USA...
CCCTCGCCCTCTGTGCTGAATGCGCGCTGCAGGCCCCGCTCAAAGGGTGGACTCAAAAAATACATCAGCGTAAACACACCCACCGCACCGCCGACACCCAGCGCGGCAAACAGATAGCGGTGCCGCTTTTTCTCAAAGCAGAACCAGGGCACCACCAGTAGCAGTATCACCACCAAAGCCGCCGCCCAATACGTCTGCGCCAGTGCGATGCCCAGCACGAGGATCACTGCCAAATAAAAGCTGAGAAAGCGCACAATTACCGGCAGGCGCGGGACAAGCGCGCCGATGATGAAGCAGGGCAAGAGTAACAACAAAAAAGCCGCATTGCTGCCGGGATCGGCAAACAAGCCCGTTGCCTGCCCCAGATATTGAGCGTTCAACTCGACCGGATAGCCCAGCGAGACACGCGCCAACTCACGCGGATTTTGAAAGAATTGATAGTAACCAATAAAGACGGCCTGCGCCACTGGAATCAGTGCCATGACCAGCAGCGTCCACAACTGCGAACGTGTGCGCACATTATTCACCGCAACCCAGCCAAACAGAAAGGCTGTGCAAAAATAAATCAATTCGTAATTGCCCCGCCACGGCACGGGCGTCCACCACCAGATCGAGGCACCGGCCCAAACTAAAAAAGGCACAAACAACAGCGGCACCAGGTAAAGTTTGCGCGCCTCCGGACGGCATGCCGCCAAACTCAGTCCATGCAACGCCAGCAAGACCATAAACAGCGGCTGGATCATCAACTGCGTCTCCGGACGCACCCCCCCCAACTGGAGTGCTGTCTGGACCAGAATACCTCCCAGGCACAGCGTCACCAGCCAGTCCAGCAAGTTCGCCCAGGTAAACTCCCCAAAGAAGTCAATCGTCCAGGCCTTATGGTTTGATTTTGACATATATATGATTCAGATAGCGGGCCGTGCATCCGACCCAAAGCCGGAACGCATTCCAACCCAGTGCTTATTTCGCACCTTCCGCCCGACGCAAGCCCAGACTTTCGATCGCGCTCAGGATCTCCCCTAGCTCACCCGAAGCTTCAACTTCGGCAAACGGCTTATTGGAGGATATTCTGACAAAGAGTTGATCCTGCCCCAAATCAAAGCCCATTTGATACATATTGTAGATAAAGTAAAATTGCCGCTTGAAGCTATCGATTCCGGAACTGGTCCAGATCATGTTCTTGATGTATTTGTTCGGCTCACCGCCCAGCAGGTGCCAGAAAATAACATGTGTCTCGTGGCCACCTTTGCGGTAGATCCCCCACTCGTGCTCCTTGAGCGGCACACCGGCCAGCTCCAAACTGCGGTTGCTCTCGCGTTCGAGCACCTCCCAGCCCGCAATCACCCAGCAACTGTCGGGATTGTGGATCGCAACCGAGCTGTAAGGTTCGCTGCCGGGGAACCAGTAGGCCGCATAGACCATGATCTCGGTATCTCCCTTGGTATATTGCCGGCAAAAAACATCGTCCAAATCGAGCACATTAAGCACGCGCTCTTCGCCCTCGGGCGTCTGCGACAGCGGGACATGCGCCGAATGCCAGCCTGCGATTCGCTGCGGCAACAAGTCCTCCAGCGGGCGGTCCAGCGTGCGCGGAACTTCCGGCACCAGCAGCGCAAACACCAGACCGGTCGAGCAAATCAGGACCAAAGAGCTTGCCAATATAATAAGAATAAAACGTCTCACGCAGCGATAATTGATTAAAGTTCAGGGATAATATGCCATTGACCTAAGTGCTCACAGGAATTGAGTCAAGTCCGGCTACTGGCCATCATGCTACGGGTTGAATCCGTGTAACAATGTCGTTGCACCGAACGAAAAGCTGGCTTTTCATACAGCCAATACCGCACGATAAAAACGCACTCAGCATTTGAATCAACACTCCCAACGACCCAACAAAGGACACACCTTGGATATAAAACTGATCAAACAAGTCGTCGATTTGATGAACCGTTCCGAACTCTCCGAGTTCGAATTTGAAGAAGAGGGCTTTAAGCTCCGGCTCAGCCGCAACAATGGCCAGGGCCAGGCACCGGCTCAGATGATGCAGCCGGCGCCCATGCCGCTGACAGCCATGGCAGCAGCATCCGAGAGCCCGTCTGAGCCGGCGGAAGAAGCGGGCATCGCCGTCATTAAGTCGCCGATGGTCGGCACTTTCTACCGCGCTCCCTCCCCGGATAGCCCCGTCTTTACGGATGTGGGGAAGCGGGTGAACGTGGATAGCATCGTCTGCATCATCGAGGCCATGAAGGTGATGAACGAGATTCACGCGGAAATCAGCGGAACCATCACAGAAGTGCTGGTTGAAAACGGCGATTCGGTCGAATACGGCCAGCCACTCTTTAAAGTTAAAACTGCTTAACGCGCTGGATGATTAGAAAAGTCCTCATTGCCAACCGGGGTGAAATCGCACTGCGGATCGTCCGGGCCTGTAACGAACTCGGGATCAAAACGCTCTGCGTGTATTCCGAAGCGGATGAACAGTCCCTGCACGTGCAACTCGCCGATGAGGCGATCTGCATCGGGCCACCGCCCAGTAACTTGAGTTACCTGAAGGCTGACCGGATCATTGCGGCAGCCGAGATCGCCAATGTGGATGCCATCCATCCGGGCTACGGCTTTCTGGCCGAAAATGCGGATTTCGCCGAGCAGTGCGAAAATTGCAAAATCAAGTTCATCGGCCCCAGTTCGGCTGCCATCGTCAATTTTGGTGACAAGGCCCGCGCCCGGGAAATGGCAGTCAATGCCAAAGTGCCGGTCATTCCCGGCAGCAAGGGCACGGTCGATAACGAGCAGGATGCCCTGGCCGAAGCCAAGCGGATCGGCTTCCCGGTCATTATCAAGGCCGTCGCCGGCGGCGGCGGCAAAGGCATGCGTATCGCTCACAGCGGCGTATCCTTCCCCAAGGAGTTTAACAGTGCCCGCAACGAAGCGGAAAAAGCCTTTGGCAATGGTGCCGTCTATATCGAAAAATATCTGGAAGCGCCCCGCCACATCGAAATCCAGATTCTGGGTGACCAGTTCGGCAATGTCATCCACCTGGGCGAACGGGACTGCTCGGTGCAGCGGCGCCACCAGAAACTGATTGAAGAGGCACCCTCCCCCTTCATCAGCGCGGATACCCGTAAGAAAATGGGCCGCGACGCGGTCAAACTCGCCAAATCCGTCAAATACGAAGGAGCCGGCACCGTCGAATTCCTGATGGATGAGAAGCAGAATTACTACTTTATCGAGATGAATACCCGCATCCAGGTCGAGCACGGCCTGACCGAGGAGGTCACCGGCGTCGATTTGGTCAAAGAGCAACTGCTGATCGCCAGCGGCCAAAAGCTCAGCTACGAACAAAAGGATATCAAATTTACGCGGCACGCCATCGAGTGCCGTGTCTGCGCTGAAGATCCCGGCCGCAACTTCGCACCCTGCCCCGGCGAAATCACGCTCTACTACTCGCCCGGCGGGCACGGCGTGCGGATCGACTCGCATGTTTACGGCGGCTACACCATCCCGCCTTACTACGATAGCATGATTGCCAAAGTCATGACTTTCGGCAAAACCCGTGAACTGGCGCTCGACCGCATGGACCGCGCACTCGGCGAATACATTATCCGTGGCATCAAAACCAACATCCCCTTCAGCCGCGCAATTATCCGCGACCCTCACTTCCGCTCAGGTAAAGCCACCACTAAATTCATCGAAGAATTTATCAACCGGGTCCCGAAGGATATTTACACCTAATCCCGCACCACCTACATACCTATACATCATGAGCCAGGAATCAGATCATTCCAAAGAATCCTCCATCCCCACCATTTCCGAAGAATCCAACTCGCTGGGCGATATTCGGATCAACCACAGCGTGGTTGCCAGCATCGTCCGCCTGGCCGCGCTGGAAGTGGTCGGCGTCGCCGCAGTCGGCGGCGGCTTTGTCGATGGCATCGCCGAAATTTTTTCCAAGAAGGGCGATGAACGGGGCGTGCGCGTCGAAGAAGACGAAGTCGGCGACTACCGGATCGAGATCCGCGTCATCCTCCGCTTCGGCGTCGAACTGGCCACCGTCGGCAACCAGATCCAACAGTGCATCGCCGAGCAAGTGGAGAAAATGACCAGCAAAAGCGTCGCCCGTGTCAACGTTGTCATCGATGGCGTCCGCAACGATGATCCAGAAAAAGAAACAGAGACAGACGACTGGAACGGCGCACACCATACCGATTAACCACCAAAGCGCGACATTATGCTGACGACAATCCTGGCCCTGACCATCGCTGATACGCTGGAACTCAACTATTACTACCTCTTCGCGGCACTCGCGCTGGCTGTAGTGCTGGTTTTACTTCTGCGCCGTCAACCCAGGCACGTCAAAGCCTACTCCACCGATAACGGTGCCGTCCTGGTCTGCCGCACCGCTATCGTGGAACTGGTGCAAAGCTCCTGCGAGCAGATCAAGGAAGTTTCCAAGCCGCGGGTCCGCATGCGCCTCAAGGGTGGCCAAACCCATTTTGAAGTGCGCCTCAAACTGGCGGCAGGTGGGCAACTCCGCGCGATCGAGAACATGTTGCAGGCGCATCTGCGCCGGGCACTCACCGAAAATCTCGGCATCGAAAATCTGGGCCGGATCAATATTGTCGCCACCGGCTTTAAAAGCGGGCGGGTCGAAGCCAGCAGCTCGATTTCAAAAAAAACCACCGAAAGCCCGGCGGAATCCACGGCAGCGGATCCGTTGGCTGACGCGTCAGCGGCAACCGATCCGCTGGTTGACGATCCCTCCGAACGCGGCCAGGATAAATAATGCAGCCAGTGCGTCCCCTAATCATCCTTTTCCATGATAACGGCATGACGAAAGTCATGCCGGTTTTTTTCTCCAACGCTCTCCTTTGACTATGAACAGAAACGGCCCACCGCCCATACAACGCAATCCGCTCGATGATATTAACTGGGAGGAATTCCGCCGCTATGGCAAACTGCTCTACATCGTGCCCGTGCTGGTGCTGGCTGCCGTCGGGATCATGACCAGTTATTACATTGTGCAGCCCGAGGAGGAAGCGGTGGTCAAACGCTTCGGTAAAGTTGTCGCATTGAAAGAACCGGGCCTGCACTTCAAGCTGCCTTTTGGCATCGACAGCGCTCAAATGGTGCCCACCGCGCGAGTGCTCAAACAGGAGTTCGGCTTCCGCACCGAGTCGGTGCAGGGGCGCACCAACTACCGCAAGGACCGTACCCAGCGCGAGGAATCACTCATGCTGACCGGCGACCTCAAGGTCATCGACGTGGAGTGGGTGGTGCAATACCGCGTCAGCGACCCGGATAAATTCCTCCACCGGGTGCGCCAACCGGAACAGACCCTGCGCGATGTCTCCGAGTCGGTCATGCGCCGCATCGTCGGTAACAGCCTGGGCAGCGATGTGTTGACCGAAAAGCGGGTGCAAGTCGCCAACGCCGCCCGGCGCGAGCTGCAACAGGCCATGGACAAATTTGACCTCGGCATCCAAATCAGCACCATCGAGCTGCAGGACGTTACCCCGCCCGAGCCCGTCAAACCGGCATTCAATGAAGTCAATCAGGCGGAACAGGAGCGCGAGCGCTTCATTAACGAGGCAGAGAAGCGCCGCAACCAGGTGATTCCCCGCGCGGAGGGCCAGGCGCTGCAAGTCGTGGCGGAAGCCCAGGGCTATGCCGCCCGGCGCGTGAATGCCGCCAAAGGCGAAGCCGAGCGCTTCACTGCGGTGTATGAAGCCTACCGCGATGCTCCGGATGTCACCCGCCAGCGGATGTATCTGGAAATGATCGATCATGTGCTGCCGCAGGCAGGCAAAATCTACATCTTGGACGAAAACCAGACCCAACCGATTCCGCTGCTGAATCTGGGTGATTCCAAAACCACACTCCCTGCCACACGCTAGCCATGCACAAACAACAAATCACTTTTCTCATCGGCTTCATTCTCGTGATTGCCGGAATCGTCGGCATCACCGCCTCCGTCTATATGCTGGATGAGGCCGAGCAAGCCGTCATCGTCCAACTGGGTGCCCCGGTGGGCCAGCCCATCACCGCACCGGGCCTGCACTTTAAGCTCCCCTTCATCCAGGAAGTGCGCCGCTTCGATAAGCGCATGATCTCCTGGGATGGCGACCCCAACCAGATCCCAACCCGCGGTGAACAGTTTATCTCGGTCGATACCACCGCCCGCTGGCGCATCGCCGATCCGCTGGTCTTTATGCAGCGGGTGCAAAACGAGCGCGGGGCCACCATGCGACTGAATGATATCCTCGACTCCGTGGTGCGCGATAAAATTTCAGCGACCGATCTGGTCGAAATCGTCCGCTCCAAAGACTGGAAAATCAGCAAGGACGATCTGGAAAAAGTTCAGATCGCCGGCGAAGAGGACGAAGAGATCCTGCTGCAGGAGGTCAAGACCGGTCGCCAGGAACTCGTCAAATCCATCTTTGATCAGGCGGCAACCCAAATGCCGGAAATGGGTATCGAGTTGATCGATATCCGGATCAAACGTATTGACTACGTGGAGGCGGTTCAACAGCGCGTTTTCGACCGGATGATCGCAGAACGTCAACGCATCGCCGAGCAGTTCCGTTCGGAAGGTCAGGGCCTGGCGGCCGAGATCGACGGCGACACCGAGCGCAGCCTCTCCGAGATTCGCTCCGAGGCAAACCGGCAGGCCGAAATCATCCGCGGACAGGCCGATGCCCAGGCTTCGCGCATCTACAGTGAGGCCTTTGGCGCGGATCCCGAATTCTACGCCTTCCTGCGCACGCTGGAGAGTTACCCGAAAACTGTTGGCCCCAGTGCCACCCTGATGCTGGGCACCGACTCCGAATACTTCCGCTACCTGCGCGACGTCAGCGTGCAGGATGGACGGCAGTCGGAGTGAGCGAGCGTTTGGTCGAGCCTCGCTTCGACTTGCCAATCCTCTACTTCACTCCCAAGTTCTTCCTTTTGCTTCAAAAAATGCCGATGCTGGCTGCACTCCTCGCAGCACTCGCCCGGTGCACCGCCTGTTCCGAGGCGGAAAAAAGTCGCCACCCAACTTCATCGTCATCATGGCGGACGACCTGGGCAGGCGTGACATGGCACTGTATGACGGCTGGGTGGAACTGCCGCGAATCGAGCGGATGGCGGAGCAGGGCATGACCTTTACCGACTTTCATACCAACTCCTCGGTGTGCAGCCCCACCCGCGCGGCGTTTTACACCGGACGCTACCAGCAGCGCGTGGGGATCGTCGATGTGGTGGGGGGGGGCCCGCGAGCCCGACTCCGGACTGCCGGCACACCTCCCCACGCTGGGGAAAGTTTTTCAACAGAACGGCTACGCCACCGCCCTCTTCGGCAAGTGGCATGTGGGCTTTCAGGATGAATACAATCCTGTCCATCACGGCTTTGACGAATTTATCGGCCTGCTCAACGGTGCCGGCGATTTTCATGTGGAAGACGACTGGCGCAACGGGTTGCAACCATTCACCATGCGCGGCTACGCCACAGATAAAATCACGAATGACAGCATCGATTTCATCGCGCGTCACCAGGGGGAACCGTTCTTCCTGGTCGTCTCGCACCAGACACCGCACAATCCTTATCAGACCCGCGCCGACACGCCGGAAAGCCGCCAAGCGGGCTGGCGCCAGAACCGCGTCAGCGATGAGAACCGTCCGCGCTACATCGAAATGCTCAAGGATCTCGACAACAGCGTCGGCGCGATTCTCGACCAGCTCCAGGCGACCGGACTGACGGACAATACCCTCATCTTTTTCTTATCCGACAACGGCGATGTGGGCATGAGCCCGGTGGAGCGCAAGCTGCGCGGAACCAAATTCGGCCACTACGAAGGCGGCCACCGCGTGCCGGCGGTGGCCTGGTGGCCCGGCAAGATTCCCGCAGCCACCGAGTCGGATGCCTTTTTGCTCGGTTTCGACCTCTTTCCCACTTTCACCGAAGTGGCCGGCATTTCCGGGGACAATCCCAACAACCTGGACGGCAGAAGTTTCGCCGACCACCTACTGGATCAAGCGCCCGTCCCCCAGCGCGACATATTCTTCGGCTACGAGCCCAAGCTCGGCACCGCCATGCGCCGGGGCCCCTGGAAGATGATCCTGAATGAGGATGATGTGCAGCTTTATAACCTCGATAAGTACCTGAAGAAACCACCAACGTCGCCGGCGAAAATCCGAAACTGGTCCAGTCGATGCGCGCAGCGATCGAGCACTTCCAGGCCACCGTCGTGCCGGGTTCATAGCCCCCGGAAACGCCCATCTCCGGATTGGCAAAACTCCCATCCTGCCAAATATACAAGGCAACCCGTGGCGTGTCCGCTTGCCGGACGCCCCGCCGGCGGGTGCAACAATCGCAACACGCTCAAAACCGCAACGCCGCTCGACAAGCGAGCACACCACCAGCAACAGCTCCCCCAGCCTCTTTAGTCCCGCCGCAGCCGATCCAAATACGAATCTGCTGGCAAAGAACTTGCTCTTCACATAGTTTACAAACTGATGATGCTATTCCGAATTCTTGCACTCCTCCTCGCCTGGCAAACCTGCCTCGTCGCCGCTGATGCCAAGCGTCCCAACATCCTCTGGCTGTTTGCCGATGACCACGCCTTTCAGGCCATCGGTGCCTACGGCGGGCGCTTCAGTGATCTGGACCTGACGCCCAACATCGACCGCATCGCCGACCAGGGCATGCGCTTCGACCGTGCCTATGTGGGGAACTCCATCTGCGCCCCGGCCCGCGCTACGGTCCTCACCGGCAAACACAGCCACATCCACGGCAAACTCGATAACTACACCGAGTTCGACCACGACCAGCAGCAGTTTCAGAAGATCCTCCAGCAAAACGGCTACCAAACCGCCATGGTCGGTAAAATCCATTTGGACGGGAAGATGCAGGGCTTCGACTACTGGGAAGTCCTGCCCGGACAGGGAAAATACTGGGATCCGGTCTTCGTCACAGAGGCAGGCAAAACCACTTACAAGGGTGAGCACTCGACGGAAGTGATCACGCGCAACGCGATCAACTGGCTGGAAAACAAGCGCGACAAGGACAAACCCTTCATGGCCATGGTGCACTTTAAGGCGCCCCACCGCCACTGGCAGCCGACCACCCGCTGGAAGGAGAAATTCAAGCACATGATCTTCCCGGAGCCGGCGACGCTTTTTGACGACTACGCAGGTCGGGGCTATGCCGCGCACAACCAGGACATGACCATCCTGCATACCATGGAGATGGGAGGCGATGTCAAAGCCCACCAGCCGGAACGCCAGGCCGAACTGGCCCAGATCGACGCAAATGATCCCCGCGCGCTGACCAAACTCAAATATCAATGGTATATGCGCGATTACCTGGCCTGCATCGCGGGCGTGGATGAGAACATCGGCAAGCTGCTCGATTACCTCGAGGAGTCGGGCCTGGCGGAGAACACCATCGTCATGTATAGTGCCGACCAGGGCTTCTACCTCGGCGAGCACGGCTGGTTCGACAAGCGCTTCATGTATGAGGAATCCTATCGCGCGCCACTGGTCGCGAAGTGGCCGGGCGTGACCCGACCGGGCTCGGTCAACAAAGACCTCGTGCAGAACATCGACTACGCCGAAACCTTTCTCGACATCGCCGGCATCGAGGCACCGGAGGACATGCAGGGCGAGAGTATCGTGCCGCTCCTGCAAGGCAAAACCCCCGCCGACTGGCGCAAAAGCCTCTACTATCACTACTACGAGTTCCCCGCCTACTGGCATGCCGTGCGCCGCCACGAGGGTGTCTCGACCGACCGCTATAAGCTGATCCGCTTCTACGGCAACGACGTGCCCAACGGCGAAGAATGGGAGTTCTACGACCTGCAGGCCGACCTCCACGAGCTGACCAGTGTTTACGGACAAGAAACCTACGCATCAGAAGTGGCAGCATTAAAAGCAGAACTGCTGCGGCTGCGCACCGTGTATCAAGTGCCGGACGATGTCGGCGGCCTGCCGGTGAAGCCGCTGCGCAACCCGTAGCGGCGTGCTTCAGCCGCCGTTCGTTCATGCCACGCCCTACCCGGCGATGTGGCGGCTGAAGCGCGCCACTACGCAAAAAAACAAAGTAGCAGCACCGCTGCGAAACCCGTAGCGGCGTGCTTCAGCCGCCGCCCGTTCATGCCACGCCCTACCCGGCGATGTGACGGCTGAAGCGCACCACTAAGTAAAAAACAAAGTAGCAGCACCGCTGCGAAACCCGTAGCGGCGTGCTTCAGCCGCCGTTCGTTCATGCCACGCCCTACACTGCGATGCGGCGGCTGAAGCGCGCCACTAAGTAAAAAAACAAAGTAGCAGCACCGCTGCGAAACCCGTAGCGGCGTGCTTCAGCCGCCGCCCGTTCATGCCACGCCCTACCCGGCGATGTGACGGCTGAAGCGCACCACTAAGTAAAAAA
>Ga0100385_1005686_pt1 | contig 10405 bp, 12 predicted proteins | sample CryGeymeta201509_FD_81543 | JGI IMG/M metagenome (GOLD analysis project Ga0100385, IMG submission 81543) | Groundwater microbial communities from Crystal Geyser aquifers in Utah, USA - Crystal Geyser metaG 2015-09 | ecosystem: Environmental > Aquatic > Deep subsurface > Groundwater | place: USA...
GAAGCACTGCGCGCAGCCGGTATCGGCGTCAACCTTCACTACATCCCGGTCCACATGCAGCCTTACTACCAGAGGTTGGTTTTCAAGGCGGGCGATTTTCCTGAAGCTGAGGAATATTATGGGACAGCGATATCGCTACCACTTTTCCCCGCTTTGACCAACGAACAGCAAGACAAGGTTGTCGCTGCGATCAAAAAATGCTTTTGAATAAACATAATTTAGAGAGACAGATCATGAAAGAACGCAACGCGGCCATTCAAATTAACGGCATCCCTGTGGGCGGCGACGCTCCCTGTTTCATCACCTTCGAGGCCGGCCCTACGCACCAAGGGCTGGAGTCGGCAAAACGCCTGGCCAAACATGCAAAAGAGGCCGGTGGAAATGCGATTAAATTTCAAGTGTTCGATCCAATGAGGTTGGTTGCCGATCCATTATTGCCATTTACCTACCAAGTGTTGGTAGACGCTGCATCTGGAAAAATGGAAACCGTGACAGAGCCGCTGCGGGACATTCTTCTGCGCCGACAGTTGAAGTTGGAAGAGTGGCGCGAGCTTAAGAGATACTGTGACGAAATCGGTTTGGCATTCTTCGCCACCGCTTGCTTCCATGAAGATGTCGATTTCCTGGTCGAAATAGGATGCCAGTCGATCAAGATCGCGTCGGCAGACGTGAATCACTTGCCCTTTATTCGTTATGCCGCAAAAACCGGGCTATGCATTCAACTGGATACCGGGATGGCTTCGCTTGGCGAAATCGAACTTGCCGTAGACGCAATACGCGCAGAGGGTAACGAAAGCATCGTCATCCATCACTGTCCTTCAGGTTATCCGGCCCATCTGGAAAGCATCAACCTTAGAACCATTCCGACAATTCAGCGCCTATTCGGCTGTCCAGTGGCTTTCTCTGATCACAGCGTAGGTTGGGATATGGACATTGCTGCGCTGGCGGTTGGTGCAGATATGCTTGAGAAAACCATTACAGAGGATCGAACTACTCGCTCAGTGGAACATATCATGTCGTTAGAGCCCAAGAATATGAGACGGTTTGTCGAGGTGATCCGTGAGATGGAGGTGGCGCTTGGAAATCCCCGGCGAGTACTATCGGATGAGGAACGCAAAAAGCGAAATGCCATTCGGCGAAGCTTGCACGTGGCACGCAATCTGCCTGTGGGACATATTTTGACCGAGGCTGATATCGATTATCGCCGCCCGGGTGCTGGCATTACGCCAGACAGATTGTCGGAAGTTCTCTCTAGGCCACTCACAGTAAAAAAATCCGCTGGGCAGCGGTTGGAATGGAGTGATCTAGGCTAATGGTTTCACAGTCTTCGACTAATGTTAATCCCGGAATGGATAACATACACATGGATCAAGCAAGCGCCTTCTTCAGGCGCGACCAAAGCATATGAACACAGTCGCGCTTATTCCTGCACGAGGGGGCTCAAAGCGGTTTCCCCGAAAGAATATTGCAGAAGTGGGTGGCGTGCCTATGTTGGCACATCCCATCATGGCCGCTCGTGCATCAGGATTGTTCGATCATATTTATGTATCCACCGAAGATGCCGAGATTGCCGAGATTGCAAGACGGTGCGGAGCAGAAGTAATTGAGCGGCCATCGCATATTGCAGAGGATCGTTCCACTGTAGTGGAAGTCTGTCTTCACGCTTTGGAATCTAAACCTGAAATAGACCTTATGTGCTGCATTTATGCCACAGCAGTTCTGCTAACGCCAGAAACACTTATTGCCGCTAACAAATTGTTAAATGCTGCACCCGGGATAGATTTTGTAATGGGGGTGTCGGAATATGAACATCCGCCTGTTCAGGCACTGAAAGCCGATGACAATGGCTACCTTTCGTATATGTGGCCTGAATGGCGCGGGACTCAATCGCAGTTTTATCCGAGTCTTGTTGTGAGCAACGGAACTTTTTACTGGGCACGTAGAAATTCCTTGATGGAAGAAAAAACATTTTATGGGCGTCAGTTAAAGGGGTTCGTTGTACCATCTGAACAAGTTTCCGATATGGACACTCAAGAAGATTTGGAAAAAATTATTTCCAGATTTGGCACCAAAGTGGATTGATAGTGATTAAAAATAGTTAAATGCGGTGTTTTATAACGAGAATCGGCAAACCTGAAACCCCTATTAGAGAACAAAGGCAAGAGATGAATATGGTTAAAAAATTTAAAACACCCCAAGAGGAATTTTGGGCAGGCGAGTTTGGTACTGACTACATTGGTCGGAACAACAGCGCGCAACTCTTGGCCTCCAACCTGAATTTTTTCTCGAAGGCTCTCAAGCAGGCCGGATGGGTTACATCCTGCCTTGAATTTGGGGCGAACATAGGGATGAACCTGAAAGCACTTCAACTCCTTTACCCCAGTATTCATCTAAATGCAGTTGAAATAAATCAGGATGCAGTAAAGCAACTTACAAACTTGATCGGTGAGAACAATGTATTCGAAGGTTCGATTTTCGAATATCCGGTAGCCGACAAAGTGGAGCTCTCATTGATAAAAGGTGTTCTGATCCACATTAATCCGGACATGCTGGACACTGTTTACGAAAAATTGTATCAGGCGTCAAGCAGGCTGATTTTAATGTGTGAATATTACAATCCATCACCCACAGCCATTCCTTATCGGGGACATGCAGATCGTTTATTCAAGAGGGATTTTGCGGGTGAAATGCTGGAAAAGTATCCTGACCTAAAGCTGGTTGATTACGGTTTTTCCTATCGTCGTGACCCGGCTTTTCCCCAAGACGACATTACCTGGTTTCTGATGCAGAAAGCATAGCGAGAGCGATTGACTAATGAATATTGCGTTCCGCGTAGATGCCTCCAGCCAAATCGGCACTGGCCACTTCATGCGCTGCCTGACTTTGGCGGACGTACTGAAACTACGCGGTGCACAGATTCGTTTTGTCAGCCGCCATCTACCTGAGCATTTGCGCGGCATGTTGGGAGCAAAGGGACATGAGTTTGCATGGCTCGATAGCGCCCAAAATGAGGCGGTATTGGATGAGCTTGCGCACGCACATTGGCTGGGAGTCAGCCAAGCACAGGACGCGGCGGATTCCATACAGGCGCTGTCTGATCGTACTTGGGATTGGCTCATCGTTGATCACTATGCTCTGGATTCACGTTGGGAATCGATGCTCAAGCAGTCAGCCAAGAGGATTCTGGCCATCGATGACATTGCTGATCGTCAGCATGATTGCGACATATTGCTGGATCAAAATCTTTATGCGGACATGGAAACTCGCTACACAGGCAAAGTATCCGCGCATTGCCAATTGCTGCTTGGCCCCCGCTATGCCTTGCTCCGAGACGAATTCAGAAAATTGCATGAGCAAGTCAAGCCGCGCACTGGGCCGGTCAAGCGGGTACTGATATTTTTTGGTGGCGTTGATGCTGACAATTTTACGGGACGTGCAATTGAAGCGCTGTCCAACATTGGCGTTCCTGATCTGCATGTCGATGTGGTGATAGGCGCACAGCATCCGTGTCGCGAACAGATTAAAGCTGTGTGTGCACAACATGGATATATTTGCCATGTGCAAACCGACAAGATGGCAGATTTGATGGTGGCTGCCGACTTGGCGATTGGGGGCGGGGGATCGGCCAGTTGGGAGCGCTGTTGTTTGGCTTTGCCAGCCTTGCTTGTAGCGTTGGCGGATAACCAAATCAACATTGCAAACACGTTGGATTTGTATGGCGCTGGTATTTATGTTGGGACAGCAGAGGCGACAAGTGCTGCAATTATGCGGAGCGCAATAGTTAGTTTGTTAAGCTCACAAGATCAGCTAAAGTCGCTTTCAAAAAAAGCATATTCGCTTGTAGATGGCTTGGGGGTCGATAGAGTTTGCCAAGAGATGAGTTGCTAACATGAAGATTTCCATCCTATGCACCGACCCCAATCACTCCGTCAATAATAGCCTTCAGGCTTGGGTGGAAGATATGTCCTCGAAGGGACATACCGCTACCCTTGTTTTTGATAAGGCGGAGTTGCCGGGCGGGGATATTCTTTTCCTTGTTTCTTGTAGCCAAATGATTCGAGATGCGGAACGGCAAAAGTACAAGGCCACGCTAGTCCTGCATGCCAGTGATTTGCCAATGGGCCGGGGGTGGTCGCCACACATCTGGTCAATTCTGGGTGGCGCAAATCAGATAACGGTAAGTTTACTGGAAGCGAGCGAACCAGTTGATAGCGGGGCTATATGGCTAAAGACAAAGTTTGCTCTTGAAGGCCATGAACTCTTACCAGAAATTAATACGAAGTTATTCGCAGCAGAGTTATTGCTGATGACCCAGGCAGTTGAGAAATTCGAGGCTATTAAACCGATTGAGCAAGTAGGCGAACCAGGGGTATATATGCCTAAAAGATCGCCGGCAGATAGTCAGCTTGATCCGTATAAGACAATCGCCGAGCAATTCGATTTGCTTCGTGTCGTTGACTCGCAAAGGTACCCGGCGTTTTTCAATTATCGAGGCAAACGATATTTGATCCAAATCGAGAAAGTCGAAAATGATGAGCAATAGTAAAGAAATAAATATTGCGAAGCGAGCCGTAGGACTTGGGCATTCGCCATTTATTATTGCCGAAATGTCCGGCAATCATAACCAATCCTTGGATCGCGCGTTAGAGATCGTCGAGGCTGCGGCGAAGGCGGGCGCGCATGGATGGGTAATGCGCCCCTTAGTTAAAATCGGGGACATGGTGAGTGAGGCGCCGGCATGAAGAAGCTGGGGACATCTGCCAGCTACGGCGACATTCATACCGGCATCGTTGATCTGCTGGAAGCCGCCCGCCGCACCGCCGCCCGCAGCGTCAATGCCCTGATGACCGCCAGCTATTGGGAAATCGGGCGGCGTATTGTTGAGTTCGAGCAGGGAGGCGAAGGGCGCGCGGAATACGGGGAGGCGCTACTCAAACGCCTGGGTGACGACTTGACACGCCAATTCGGGCGAGGTTTTGCCTGGCGTAATCTTACGCAGATGCGAGCCTTCTACTTGGCATGGCCAGCTGAACAGATTTTGCAGACAGTGTCTGCAAAATCTTCACCCCCCGCAATTCATCAGACACCGTCTGAAAAAACGGTTGTCAAAGCAATCGGGCAGACGTTTCTGCACAATCCACCGACCTTGCCACGCTCGCCGCTTGTTTCCCGCTCCCTTGGTCGGCCTATGTCCGTCTTCTGTCCGTCAGGAACAATGCTTCCCGCACCTTTTACGAAGCCGAGACCCTGCGCTGCGGTTGGTCGGTGCGTCAACTCGGACGGCAGATCGACAGCCAGTTTTACGAGCGGATCGCCCTTTCCAGGAATAAGGCAGAAATGTTGAAAAAGGCCGAGCGCGCCGAACCAGACGACATGATGACCCCCGAAGAGGCCATCAAGGATCCCTTCGTGCTGGAGTTTCTGTCCCTCAAAGACGAATATTCCGAGAGTGATCTGGAGGAAACGTTGGTACAGCGTCTCGCCGACTTTCTGCTGGAACTGGGCGACGACTTCACTTTCCTTGGCCGTCAGCGGCGGCTGCGTCTCGACGACACATGGTTCCGCGTCGATTTGGTTCTCTTTCACCGCCGCCTGCGCTGTCTGGTCATCATCGACCTCAAGGTCGGCCGCTTCAGCCACGCCGATGCAGGCCAGATGCACCTCTATCTCAATTATGCTCGTGAGCATTGGATGAAACCCGGCGAGAACCCGCCAGTGGGTCTCATTCTCTGCGCCGACAAAGGGGTGGCCGAGGCTCATTACGCCCTCGACAACTTGCCTAACAAGGTGCTGGCCGCCGAGTACCAGACCGTCCTGCCCGACGAGAAGCTGATCACAGAGGAACTGGAACGATCGCGGCGAGAACTGGAAGAACGTGGTTTTGTATCGGAGACAACTAAATGACAAATTACAGGAGGATACAAATTGCCCACCGATCCATAGGCGCCGATGCCCCACCTTTCATCATCGCCGAAATGTCCGGCAACCATAACCAGTCGCTCGAACGCGCGCTGCAAATCGTCGAGGCCGCAGCCAAGGCGGGCGCGCATGCACTGAAGATACAGACCTATACGCCCGACACCATGACAATCGATCTGGACGAGCGCGAGTTTCATATCAGTGACTCCAAGAGTCTATGGTCGGGTACTTCGCTCTACAAGCTTTACGGCGAGGCATACACCCCATGGGAGTGGCATAAACCCATCTTCGATCGGGCGCGTGAATTGGGCATCATTGCTTTCAGTACGCCATTCGATGACACAGCGGTGGACTTCCTGGAAAGTCTGGATGTGCCGTGTTACAAAATCGCCTCCTTCGAAAACACTGACCTGCCGTTGATCCGCCGTGTGGCAGCCACAGGAAAACCACTCATCATTTCAACCGGCATGGCCACAGTCGCCGAACTGGATGAAACCGTTCGCGCCGCGCGGGGTGCGGGTTGCAAGGATCTGGTTCTGCTCAAATGCACCAGCACTTATCCCGCCACGGCGGCGAACACCAACATCCTGACTATTCCGCATCTGCGAGAGTTGTTCGGCTGCGAAGTCGGCTTGTCTGATCACACTATGGGCGTGGGTGTGTCGGTGGCCAGCGTGGCGCTGGGGGCCACTGTCATCGAAAAGCACTTTACCCTCGACCGTGCCGATGGCGGTGTGGATAGCACATTTTCAATGGAGCCGGCCGAGATGGCGCAACTGGTGGCGGAGACCGAGCGTGCATGGCAGGCACTTGGGCACGTGAGCTACGGCCCAACCGATGATGAGAAGAAATCTGTCCAGTTCCGTCGTTCGTTGTATGTGGTGCAAGACCTCAAGGCGGGCGATGTACTAACAAAAGATAATGTTCGGGCGATTCGTCCCGGGCTGGGATTGCCGACCAAGTATCTGGTGCACGTGTTGGGCAAGACTGTGAAACAGGATGTAAAACGCGGCACGGCCTTAGGTTGGGGTTTGTTAGGGTAATGAGGCCAAAAAATAACTGCAATCCTCAGAGAGTGTTTCAAGATAACGCAAAGTCATGGGCAAAATAATCGTGAGCACTGTTCCAAATTTTAAAAACGTGACCACTGGGATGGCCGATGCTGAATTAGAGTTCGCATGTGAAGCTCAAGCAACCGTGGTTTACCCATGGACACATTGGACATCGGAGATTTATAGCTTCGGTAAGTGCTTACGATTATGGGGCAAGTACCCTGACTTTCTCCCCCTTTTCGTATACTCGGATCATGGCGTAGGGCTGCGCTCCCATCTATTTCCACATGAGTTAGCAAACCAGGCCAAAGTGCATTTCACATGGCATCCTGTGAAGGAAAAAAGGAATAAAGACTCGGCTGGAAAAAAGGTGATCCAGATAATTCACCCCTGGATTTCTTATAGGCGCTTGCGGGGCATAACGCGATCAAAAAAGCCGAAGGGGACTCTGGCCTTTTTCACGCATAGCACTACAGCGACCAAGTGGGAGGGGCACGATACGGAAGAGTACTTTGAACAACTCAGAGGGTTGCCAGACAGGTTCCAGCCTGTGGTTTTATGTCTGCATATGCATGACATCAAGGCAGGCCTGCACAAGGAGCTTCGATGCCATGGATTTCCAATCGTAACTGCAGGCAATACCTTATCAACCAACTTTGTGGATCGATTCTACGATCTTGTTAAGGATTACGCCTATGCGACATCCCAGACCTGGGGGTCACAAGTTGCCTATTGTGTAGAGCTGGGCGTCCCATATTTCTTTCTGGGTGAAAGACCGGAACTAATCAATATTGCCGATAAAAACCTGCCCACAGGGGTGGCACCCCAATATTGGGATAGCTACCATGAAGAATACGCGAAGAAGGCCGAGGCGTTGTTCAGGTTGCCCGTAGACAGTGTGACAGGGGAACAACGCGAATTTGTCGAGTCCTTGCTGGGTGTTGACTCTCGGATTACCAGAGGGCAGGTATCGTGGATACTCTGGCGTGAATTTTTCCGTAATTGGAAACAATGGTACAAAATCCCAAAATCTGTACTGGCCGCATTTCTTTATAAACTGGGACTGATGTCGAAGGTGAAGGAAATTCGACAACGCTTTAAGTCAAAATGACATTGCCATTGTCGCTAACTAGAAAACATCGCTAAGGAATAAATTGTGGATAGATTGCTGGACTTGAGTTTGCGTAAGATTATTTTCAGGTTTCAACGAAGCGTGTTACGGAAGAGCATTCCCGTAACTGCGAAAGCCTCAGTAATTGAGTTGTTGGGGCATGATCAGTATCGCGAAATATCACGACTTGCTAGGTATAAAGAGGGTGAGCTGGTTGTGCAGGGCTACTCTGTACGTTTTACGGATAACGCAGCTCTATTCGGCATGCTTGACGAAATTTTCGTGCGTGAAAACTACAAGTTCAATTGTGAATCCAATACGCCCACGATAATTGATTGCGGCGCAAATATTGGATTAAGCGTCCTGTATTCTAAATCGCAACACCCTGATGCAGTCATACATGCGTTTGAGCCAGATCCTGTGGCTTATCAAAAGCTGGTTGCAAACATAGAGGCGAATGGATTTAAGGATGTGTTCACCTATAACGCGGCTGTTTGGATTGAGGACGGGGAGCTGGTTTTTGAGACTGACGGGAGTTGGGGCGGACATATTGGGGACAATGCGAATTCAGTTGGTGTGACAGTAAAGGCTAGAAAGCTGGATGGGTTGCTGGATAAACGCGTGGACTTTCTTAAGATGGACATTGAGGGCGCGGAGTCCGACGTAATCATGCACGCGAAGGAGCTGATTGCAAAAAATGTTGATAAATTATTCTTCGAATGGCATTCGCTGTCGGGCCAGCCACAACGTCTTGGCGAGATACTCTCATTTTTTGAGAAACAGGGATTTCGCTATCACATTAAAGAGGCCTCAAATAGGCAAACCCCTTTTATCTACAAGCCAACAAGCAGAATGGATTCGCAATTGGATGTATTTTTGTGGAAGTGATCTTCCTTTCATTCATATAGCCAGGCAAGGTCAATGACAAAACTACTGACGATCTGCATCCCAACCTATAAACGACCGGAAACATTGCGCCGTTGCATTGATTCGATTGTGTCTCAAATTGAAAAATATGAGTTGTCGGATTGCGTTGATATTTATGTGACGAATGATGCATCGCCGGATGATACGGGAAGCATATTGCAAGCATATGCATCGCTAAGTTATTTCAATGGCATCACGCGCGAACAGAATCTCGGCATGAACGTGAATATCAAGTGCATGCTGAACGAAGTGGCGGGAACGAGCGATTATCAATTAATCATTACGGATGATGACTATCTTCAGCCAGACGTTCTGGGTGAAATAGTCGAGTTTTTGCGTGGGCAGCAAGGTAATAGCAATCGGGTGTCGGCGATCTGGACCCCTCGCTACTCATATATTGAGAGTGGTGAGCTCCACGGAATTGTTTGCAGCCCTTTTAGGAATAGCGCGATGGTAAAACCATCCGGCATTAATGCTGGCAGGTATATGGTTAACGGGTTTGTGTTGTCTGGCCTTATTATTCGCGCTGAATGCATAGATTTTGAATTCTGGGAGCGATACAAAGAAAATGCATATTTTCCGGTAATATTTTTTGGTGATCTGTTGTTTCGGGGGGGGGCTTACTACTGGCACAAAAATATCGTACACCACACAGTGTTGAATAAGTGCCATTGGGAGAGTTGGGGGGGGAGCAATCTTTTAATCGAACTAAAGAAATTTTCAGATTTTGTAAACACATACGGCGTTATGGCTTTAAGAATCAATAAGGCTTCAGAAGCAATAAAATTTTATTGTGCGACCATTCCGAGCCTTATTCAGAGCGTAAAAAGTTTCATGCACTCTAATGATTTGCAGAGTAATAAAGCTGTAATCCTGGATGCTATTCATGAGCTTAAATCACAGGGAGTTGTCAGGATCGAACCACCCTTAAGCTTGCTTATGCTTTGTGCATTATTTATGAGCGTGATGATTGGAATTTCTAAATGGATCGTACTCCATATACTCTTGTTGCTTATTCGAGAAGGAAAAAGAAAGAGCCGTTATCGTAAAAGGTCAAGCGAGTATTTGGCGTTTATACGAACTACGCCAATTATGCTAAAGCTGATCCATTGAGGCGGCCTCGTATGTCAAGAGGCTGGAATGGTTTGACGAACAGGGAAAATTCACCATGAAAGCTGGGATGTCGAGGATGGATTAATCAGGCGATCAACGCGCTTTGACCCGCGTAACAGTACCAACCCCACGGCATATACTTCGCTGATTATTGATGCCAGCAAGCCATAAATGACCTGCGCACCCATTACTCGTTTGTCTATAACCGTTCCGTGCATTCAGCGCCATATCACGCTATCGCCAGTGTAATCCAGCGTGTGGCGCCCCATGGAATCGCGCTAAA
>Ga0100385_1005693_pt1 | contig 10399 bp, 10 predicted proteins | sample CryGeymeta201509_FD_81543 | JGI IMG/M metagenome (GOLD analysis project Ga0100385, IMG submission 81543) | Groundwater microbial communities from Crystal Geyser aquifers in Utah, USA - Crystal Geyser metaG 2015-09 | ecosystem: Environmental > Aquatic > Deep subsurface > Groundwater | place: USA...
AGTTCGGGCAGACAAAGCCGCTCATGTTCTCCACCACTCCAATAATAGGAACATTAGTCTTGACGCAGAAGTTAAGCTCTTTCCTAACATCGGCCAAAGCCACTTATTGAGGTGTGGTGACAATAATTGCTCCATCATTCTCCCCACAGCTCAAAAACTGAACCAGTGATAAGTGCTCATCTGAAGTGCCAGTATGTTCTGCATTATGATAAATTTACTGTCAATGACGAGGAAGTCGAGTTCACCCCAGGTAACCTCTTGCAAAAATTGTTGAATAAGACCGTTCTTTCGAGGACCACGCCAAATGACAGCATCATTCTGATTGTTCATCAAAAAACCAATAGACATGACAGCTAGATCTCCGTTGTAGACCGGTGACCATCCCTGAGCACTTTGATGCACTTCTTGACCCACCATACCCAGCATTGTCGGCACACTTGGCCCACAAATGTCAATGTCGATCAGTCCAACCTCGTACTTCTGTGACAAAAGAACAGCCAACTGAGTGGCTACTGTGCTTTTTCCAACTCCGCCCTTACCGGACAAAACAATGATTTTGTGTTTGACTCCTGATAATTTTTGTTTGATGATCTAGATGGCAGGGTTGACCTCTACTTGACCTGTTGAGCATGCTCCTTGGTTGGGACATCCAGCACAGGCCTCACCTTTCCCTGCTTCTTCTGACTGAGGGCCAGGACAGTGCTAGTTGGCATTTTATGGGACTTCGTTGTTCATAATTAAAGTTTATAATTTCCTGTTGTTGTATAATAATAATGTTGAAGTGATGAGATCTTGTACGTCAGTTTGAACAATGATAGTACTATATCGCAATACTGATCCAACACTCTTAGTGTATTGAGCCTTCCTTTGCCAGTCGCAGAGACAGTGTAGAGCCAGCTAAAGAGCTGTGTTTGAGCATTTTTCCCTCTATCTTTTTATTTACAATCTCCCTATCTTTCAGGCTGATTGGCTCATCAGTTTTATTTTATAATCAATAACAAATGATCTAAGGATAAACCTATGAGTATCACCTCACCATCCTCAATGTCAAAATGAAGGTGAAATTTCCCTGTCGGATGAAAATCGAACATCAGGGAGCCTATCTAACAGGAGAACAATCTGTGGGCTAAGATAATCGCTATACCTTCAACCAGACAGTCACCCTTAAGGATATGGTCAATAAATAATGCTTCTAACTCACCGTCAATCTTATCACTGACAAGGGAGCTAAGTACATTGCGGGAATAGTGAAGTTGTACCAAACCTAAATGGTCAGATCAGAAGGATAAAGGTTGGTTCTGTCTTTGTCCAAATGTATCGATACTGAAGCCTTTTGTGAAGTGAAGGTCGATCAGGTTGTCTCGCAAAAATCCAACAAAAACATACCCTCCTATGAGCGAAAAAGCCCCATCCATCGATAGATCCACTTTAAACCCAAAGAAGCCACCATCTATGATTTCTCACCTCATCGCAGTGTCCTCAATGTCAGAGCACAAGAATCTAAATCTGAGTACCAGATGCCTTTGCATCAAAATCCTAGAGTATTGAAGCATGATTGGGACACCAAGAGCAAGAGTCGACTCAAACCACCTCAAACAGTTTACCACAAATCCAGAATCACACCTCGAATTAACAATCATAATCATGAACTTGGGCCCGCCACATTCGACGGTTAGCTGGGTCTTTATGAAAGGGAGAAGCTCCTGGAAGCCGAGGTATACAAAGAAAGCTACCAGAAGTTGAAATAAAAATACAAGAAATAAGCATAGATAAGCAAGCAAGAGCTGAACAAACGTTTGGCTCTGTAAAATACTGAGAACAATTTGAAGCTGGAGATAATGAGGATGAAACTAAAGTCAGAATAGCAATAGAAGAACCTAAGCTAGAAAAACAATAGAGTGAAAGAACAGCAAATTCAGCTGGTTGGTCTTCAACAGAAAGAAATAGACAATAATTATCTGCGGGAGTAAAACAACAGAAAAGACAGCAACATTCGCCTTCTGGAGGATAAGGTAAGATCACTGACCAGAAATATTGAATAACTCAGGGATTATGCAGACGATAGAAGTAATAATGAAGGAAATAAGCTCAAAGACCTTCAGATTGAGATGGCAAACATGAGGATGAAATTTGAAGCAAGATAAAAATAGCTGTAAAAATAAAATAGTGCCAGATTGGAGTTGTTGCACGAGAAATAACTTGAACTGGTCACTAAGACTGATCATTTGGAGAGGGAGAAAAAAAATGTTATTGACCTTGAGAGAACTATTCAAAACAAACAATTTTAACTGTAAAAATTACTTCAGATTGAGAGGAACAGCTCAAAGAATAAAGAATAATAGCAAAGGGCTAAGGTTGATCGACTGGAACGAGAGCTGATCAAGTCAGAAGATGAAAAAAAAATCATATCTAAGTAGCTCTAACAGTTCAAAAACAACATGATCAAGATCGAGTATGACAAGAAGATCTTATACCAAGAGTTGGAAACTCTCAGGATAGAATTCACTGAAATGAAGACCTACAAAGAAAAATATCTTGAACAATCCCGATAAAATAGAAGTATAGTCTAGGAACGATCCAGTATGTAGAGACAGCTTGAAAAGGCTATTCAGAACAAAGACAGCAGTATTTCAGAAATCAACAAACAATTTCAGGACCAAATTGAGTACTATAAAAGAATCAACAGAGATCAGGATTAAAAATTAAAAACAATGGCAAATAAAATGCTCGAAGTTGAAGGGCAGCTCGATTTGAGTCGAAACCAGCAGGATAAAATAAGAAGAAATTACTAGTCATCAATCAAGGAGGCAGCAGATGCCAAAGAAAAATAAAAGTCAGCAAGAAAAGCCTTGAAAGTAAAAGAGCAGGAAATGCTCTCCATGGAAACAGAGCAGGCAACTCTCAAGCAAAAACTAAAGAGCATCGATCAAATCTCAAGACTTTAGGTCTAAAAACAATGTGAAGAAAGCGATAAACTCAGAATTCAACTGGACAATCAATTAGACCGTAACGAGGAGTTACAAGAAAACAATAATCAACTGACGATGGAGCTCAACAAGCTCAAGATCAAGCTTCAATATGCAGACGACAAAGCCGAAAAAGATAATGCCAATCTGAAGGACAAACAGAGTCAAGTTGAGGCTTTGATAAAAGATTACGAAGAACAAATATCAGGACTCGACCAAACTATCAACACTCTGAGGCTGTCAGAAAAGGAGTTGTCAACAAAGTTGCAGAAAGTAGAAATGGAACTCATCAAATCTGAGTAAAAGTATGAAAGAACGAGAAAGGATGTGAGAATTCTTGAGTAAAAGGTCAACAACTACGAAAGCAACCTAAAAACCAGAACAAGTGAACTTCAAATTATCCAAAACGACAAATCTCTTCTTGATAAGAAACAGTCAGAAACCTCAGCTGAATTAGATGAGTTGAAAAATGAACATTTGCTGCTCACCAACTAAAGAAACAAACTCCAGAAAATGATTGAACTTCTACAGGAATAGGTCAAGAAGGTCAAGGGAGATAGCACAGGATTGGGTACAGCTTTAGGACAGAAAGAAAAATAGATCGATATGTTAAAAGGTCAGCTCAAAGAAGAAAAAGAAGGATATGTCAAATTAGACCTTGAGTACAGCAATTTCAAAAGAGAAATATAAAGAAGTAAGGACACCTTGTTCGACCTGATCCAAAAATCATTGTTTACTTTACCACTAGGAACCAAAGAAGATGGTAGGAAAAGCATCTAACTCCTTCTTAATAAAAAACCCGTCGAAAACACTTTTGCCTAATATTTCACCATGATCACAAGTCACACCAAAGAGGTCAAACAAGCTCTAGTGAAACAGACAGATTCAATAAAGCAACTGGAGAGAGAAAAATAAAGACTACTGGAGGAAGTTTCTTCTAAGAGTAACAAATACCAAAATACTGAACTAACTCTGAAAAAGCAAATTGAGGAGTTGGAGCAATAACTTCAGAGTATAGTTGAGGAAAAACAAACAGAACTTCATGAGCATGCTTAACTGAATGACGAGTATGAGGCAAGAATCAAATAATTGTAAATGATCATTGAGGAACTTAACAACCAGATTGAAGAACTGAACTTTACCAATAACAGCATGAAGATGGACTTCGATGTCATGAACTAGCAAAATAACAAAAAGATAGCCAGCCTCAAAAAAGTCAATACTGAATATGAATAAAAGTTATAATATCAGACACTTGTGATTGCCTAACTTGACGAGAAATGCAACACTCTCGAAACAAACATCGACAACATGCAGCTAACCATCGATAATGAAGTATAGACCCAAGGAAGGAAAGACAAAGTTATTGATTAGCTCAAGGAAATTAACTACAACAACTAACAGCTGCTGGAGGAACTAAAGAAAAGCAAAAGAGAGTTACTTGAGAAAGTATCTGAACTTGAACTATACCTCAATACTGAAAAATAGATCAATGAGAAGAACAAACAGACAATGCTGGAGGAGTAGAACAAAAGCAACGAGCTGAAGACTTTCATTGCCAATATGAATAAACAAAAAGAAATTGCCATCAAGACTTCGTTAGAAAGAAGTGAAACAATCATCACTCTTGAATCCAGCCTACATTAACTGAATAAAAATATATAACTGCTGACTGAATAAAACTCGAAAAATCAAAAAAATATTGAAAGCCAGAAGGAGGCTAATAAAAAATTACAAGCTACTATAAAATAGATTGAGGCTGAGAAGAAGGAATAGAAAAGCAGGCTGCTTAAGGTTCAAGACTGTCTAAGAGAAAAATAAAAAGACCTTATCAACAAAGACGAAAGCATAAAAAAACTTGAGCAAAAGTATGAAAAAACTGTTGAAAAATACAGACAGGAGCTAAAGTAACTTCAAGACTAACTTGATGGCAAGACAAATCTCAACTTCGAACACTCGAAGGAGAGTAGCTAAAAGATGTTCCAACTTGAAAGCTTGATCCAGAGACACAATTCTACAATTACAACTCTTGAGGCAAGACTGAGCGAAGTATAGGAGGAATTGTTTGCTGAGAAAGAGAAGAATTTCATGGGTTAAGAGACTGTCAAGAAGGCATAGGCTCAGATTTAACAGCACAAAATGAAAATACTTGAATTAGAGTCATCTCTAGCTTAAATTGCTGATGAGGTCAAAGACAAGGAGGAGCAACTATTCGAGTATTCAGGCAAAAACTTTTCGCTTGAGCAGAAGATAGAAGCTGTCAAGAGGGAAAGCTTCCAATAGCTCGAAATGCTAAACTATCAATGGACCTAAAAATACGAATCCATGTGCTAATAATACGAGCAAAGAATCGAACTGATATAGAAATAAATGAGCTACCTCAAGAACCTGAATGATGAGAAGGACAGATAAATATCGAAACTTCACCTCTCGGTTCGATAATGCGAGAGCAGTGAAGTGAGCACAAGGAAAATGTTCGAAGATAAACTGAAAAAAGTTGAAGAAGAAAGACTCGCAATGCTCTCGGGAAAGAACACAGAATCTCATCGCTTAGCCGAAGAAATCAAGAATCTGACAGAAAATCTCAAAAACAAGGAAAGTTAGTTACGAAAGGTTCACAATGAAATATAGGTGGCAAGAAAGACCATTACAAATCTTGATCTGAAGTCGAAGGACTACGATGACAAACTGAAAGGAGTCAACAAGCTCTTTCAAACAGAAATGGAGCAGCTGAAGAAACGGGATCTTGTCTTTAAGAACTACAAGGAGTCGATGACTAATTATATGTGGAATACAGAAAGATAGATCAAGAAAGGTCTTCAAAATTTTATCAAAACATTTTTGGAAGTCAATTAGGATAGAAATTCACAGAGAGTTGTCTAGCTTGCCCGTTCTCTTGAGAAATCTATCTTGGACATCCTGTCGGTGAAGCCCACCTAAAAATGATGATGCTTTGATTATTTTAATAACATATGTTAACCAGGGTGCATTCCTAAGACTGAAGACAACAAACTATTGAATTTGGACTATTTCTTCCACCTCTGGACTGCCACAGCATCAGGCGTCAACATCCCAATGATCAAGCCATACGGTCACAGGCTATATTTAGGGACTGAACAGTCAAGGAGGGCATAACTGGGCAAGATATAGGTGTTAAAGGTGTCAGTGTCGAATGCAATGTTAACTCAACATATTGCGATTAAGTAGAGGGCAAGTTTATCATCACATATTAAATATATTAATATTATGAACGAAATGCGAATATCAAAATAGATATCGATTAAACAAGTCAGATAGAATAGTGCCTCACCTTGACAATAAAGTCACCCTCCTTTCTGCTGCAACAACTCGACTCATACCCCTCCGAACGAGGCCTTCCCTCACTTTATCCTTCGAACTGTTCAAAAAATGATAGTCTCCGGGCCTTCCCATTCGTCTAGGCGTTCAGATATTCGAAAAACACTTAGGAATCCATGCCTATTTTGTCCATCACTTTTTCATAATCTATAATGTCCTTTTTATGCGAGTGAATGAATTGGCAGCGCTGTCCGTAGGGGCAATACCCTTCTTCGCTGAACTTAGTGCAAGGCTTAGTCTTATATTTGTTAGGAAGCCTTTCCTTGTTTCGAAGTTCTTCTTCCCCATGAGCAAAATTGCACTGAATAGATAACGAAGGTACCATATCGTTGAAAGGGCACTCGGTCCTCATGACGTAGTATTTGCACATCTCCGTCTTGAATTTGGCTCCCTGGTCGATGGAATCCGTAGAACTCTTGCGAGTGCTGACAGTCGAGTGAGTTTTTTCTTTTTTGCCTTTTGCCAATCTTCCCCCGTTGTAAGTGGGCATCCAGGGAATGTATCGAGGATCAGCGAATGTTTGGTAATACATTTTCTTTTCAGAGAAGAGATTTTGTATTTATTATGATTGGAAAAACGAGGAAATCAGATTTTATAATAGGGAACATAGGCCATGAAAGTGCCAATAAAACAACAACATGCGATTTCCTCATTTGAGTAGAGGTTTTGTGGTGCTTCTGAGCTCCTCCAACATCTTTTCTCTGAGCGATGAAGATAACTCTAGAGTTTCGTCTATCATCTGCAAAATGCGTTATTGTTTTTACACCAACTTCTATCGCAACTTCGCACTCTGTGTTCGTTTTATCGTCGATTCCATCACCTCCCATTCGCCCATCAACAACTACGACATACTGTCGGCTCGTCTCAGGTTTATCTAAATCTTTTAAAACTCAGAGTTGATCGTGATGGGTTTTCCATCAGTTAGACCACTCCTTATCTTAGGTTCTTATTTCTTTTTTAATTTGATCCACTTATCACCCTCGGCCTTATTCCTTGATTGATGCAGAAGGTCCACTTAGATCGCGGGGTACTCGTTTCCGGATTTTTTTGTGAATTTGCTCTATGTGAGGTATTATTCCGGCCCCTGGTATGGAATATCACTCAAAGTCTAAATTTTTATTTTCGGGGCATCAGCCCTGGTATTCGTAGCGGTATCGTAAGCCTGAGGAGAGGATGTAATTTCCTTACTATCTAATCGTTAAATACAGTCAACCGAATTAACCTCATTCATTTCGAAAGCAGCAAAAGAATGATCCTGATTTCTACTGCTAACTGAAGACTCTTTGACCCTCTTGACATGTTCAGCCATATGATGAGAATTGTCCAGCACGAGCACAGAAGAATAGGCCTTAATAGTTTGTTATATTTTTTTGAGATAATTGTCAGGTTCGTATATGTACTCATCCTGAAGAGCAGCAGTAGCTGCGTACTCAAGGTCGGGCTCCTCCATGATGCTGTCGATACTGTCAATGACTGCAGTTAGAGTAAGATAGGGAGACCAGTCCTCGGCAAGCAAACCCATGTGCACATCACCCGTGACAGGGTCAATATTGAGATGATATATCTTGTCGAGGAACATCAGTTTTGGCGGTTCTTCAGGATACTGTTCAGGGATGATGAACCTTACCCGAAAGCACAAATGCGAGTATGGTGAATTAGTGGACTGCCATAATCGATATTTATACCTGAGGACTATACATAACGTTGTACTCATTGTTCCCCAACTCCTCGACTCCCTCTACGTGTGCCTTGTGCCTGAGTTCCTGCATGTGAGTCCTAACGATATCCTCCTCCATTGGTGGCTATAATATGTGAAATTGAGTGATGAAAGGAAGCTTAGGGCATGTGAGTAGTATATAATGGGGTGTGCGTAGGTTAATTAAAATATGAGTTGGACCACATCAAATTCCGCATACGGGGGGCATCACAAACCCCTCACTCCTCAAAAAATTATGAACCACATTTTCCCTGGACCTGGTCAGAAGCAACCTACCATCAAACCAAAAGGTCTCTAAAATTTGGGAAATACCTGCTACATTTCCTCAGTAATGCAGTTGATCTTCCTCATCTTTGACGAAAACTAGCTGCCAGTCAAGAGCAAGTCTCAGCAGGAGCTGACCTATCTTGTGAACGAACTCAAAAAGGACAAAGACAAAAGAGATTACAAAATATTGAAGCAGGCTCTATAAGGTAGAATATAGTTTGTTCAGGGCTGGGATCAACAAGATGCACATGAATTTTTTATCCATTTATTAGAAGAAATTGGAAAGGAGCACCCTTTACCCATAAGAAAGGGTGGAAAGGTGGACCTTAGCTACAAATAAAATGAGGCCTACCAGCCAAACTGGGAGCGTTGGGTCAGATAAAACTAAAAGATGGAAAACAACAAAGTCATATCTCTTTTTGCAGGAGATATCCTCAAACAATTCACCTGCCCCCAAGGCCATCAAAAGCATAATTTCGAACGATTCCTGGATATGTCCCTACCCTTTACCCCCAAATCCAGTCAGTCAGCCTTCTCTTACTCTTATTCCAATCAAGGACCCCTTAAATTACACGACATGCTATATGAGTTTCTTGGAGTCGAGCACATATAAGGTCTGATGTGCTAGAAATGCAATATAAAGCAGAGATTCAAGAAAGAGTCAGTTCTCTACTCCACACCAAAGTATATGGTTTTCCATCTGGCCAGATTTTTGAACGGCTACTTTAGTGGCTCAGAAAAAAACAAGCGCTAAGTTGAGTTTGACGATTTCATGAATTTACCAGAAAGAAACGGAGTGCGTAAGGTGCGATTTGAATTAATAGGCGTTATTCACCACTAAGGTACAATCAACAGAGGACACTACTACGCTGACATTCGCTTAGGTCATGAATGGTTCTAAATGAACGACGACAAGGTCTACAAAAGCAACATTCGCTAGAAAGGCAATGTCTCTTCTTCAGTCTACATGCTCCTCTACGTCAAAACATAATGATTGATATATCCCCTATCTTTCATGCTTTGTTATACAATTGGGAATTTATTTACTAGTTAGACATGCTACTGAGTCTCCTCATGCTCATACTGGCATACTGGCTGATTGCATCGATACTGGCCTTCTATTTAGCAAATAAGGCCTTCACTAAATATAGGAACTATCCGAAGGTGGAAGTGCCAGAGCACTATTAAGGATTCATGAGGCAGGATTTTGGAAAATGGAACTAATAGGCCATCAAGGTAGGATGTTTTTTACGGTTTCCCTTTAAATTTGCTGTCCTTATGACCTACCTGGTGAACTTGTCTATCTTGTCAGCACTTCACAATAGGTTTAAATTGCCAAGATCCGTAGTCGAACTGTGGAGAAGAAATGCTGGCAGATTATCCAATAAAGTCAACTTCCAGCTCACTGAGCACTTCGACCCAACTTAAGAAATCACCACTCCAATTGTAATTGCAAACCATAGTAACCTTTTGGACCCTAACTATCTTGCTAGCTGCTTCAGATGTGTCTCAGTCATCGTCAAGGCTTAAGCAAAATCAGCCCCTCTTTTCAGCTAATACATGAAATACAGTAAATGTCTGTTTGTGGATCGAGGAGCTTCAGCTGGAAGAAGTCCGATCTTTACGGATTTGAACAAAAGAGTGAATTAATTTGCCAACTCAAAGGATGGATCAGCTTGTCCTGTTCTCATTTTTCCAGAAGGAACGGTCTCCAATGGACGAGCAATCATGCAATTTAAAAATGGAGCATTTGACACCCTATCACCAATCACCATTTTCTCCCTTAGATACCAGTGTACATGTTTCTCTATGAAGGCGAGGAGTTCCACATGGCTCAAGACGAGGTCGACCCAATCTTTTTCTCAGTAATCGCCTTATGCCTCAACAGCAAGCTAATTGTCAAAAAACAAACAATATCAGCTCAGAAGGACGAGTCTGTCGAGGAATACAGATAAAGATGCCGTAGGATACTAGCCGAGATGTGCAATTTCAAGATATACGAATGCAATTTTTCTCATTATTTGGACTATCTCAAACTACGGAAGTAGTCTGCCAAGAAAAGTGAATGATATTTGATAGATAGAAGAAAGAA
>Ga0100385_1005705_pt1 | contig 10391 bp, 17 predicted proteins | sample CryGeymeta201509_FD_81543 | JGI IMG/M metagenome (GOLD analysis project Ga0100385, IMG submission 81543) | Groundwater microbial communities from Crystal Geyser aquifers in Utah, USA - Crystal Geyser metaG 2015-09 | ecosystem: Environmental > Aquatic > Deep subsurface > Groundwater | place: USA...
CGGATTTATGATTCGATGTCCATATTTCTTAGTTTGAATTGAATATTATAGCACTTCAAACACTTTTTTTAGTCAAAAGTCAGGTCAATATTGCTACTTAGCCCATCCAACATTTTGAGTCATAAAAATAAAGAAGAGAATAATAATTGCCCAAAGTTGCCAAATTTTAGTTCTGGTATGATATCATAGATCTTTATAATCATCAGAAAAAATATGGCCAAATCGAAAAAAGCCTCAAGAAATGAAGCTGAGGACAGTAAGGAAAAGTTAGTCGACAGTCATTCACAGTCCTTTTTGGAGGAGTCTCAAAAAATATAAATCTACTATGATGTCACCATCAGAGCCAAGGTCAAAAAATAATACAAAACTATCTTGCGCCAACAAGAAGGACTCATCCATGACTCCACCTTTACAGCCATTCTTGGACCTTCAGGGTCAGGAAAAACTACTTTACTCAACTTTCTGTCGGGTCGCCTGATGTCGACTAATCTGAAAGTATAAGGAGGCATGAGATTCAATCGCTAGCCTATCAAATCAGTTGAGCCATACTGTAAACAAATCGGATATGTGATGCAATAGGACGCACTGCTACCAACTCTCACTCCAAGAGAATGCTTCCAATTCGCAGCTGACCTCAGACTAACGGCGACAAAGGAAGAGAAACAATAAAGAGTAGAGAACCTTATCAGTGAATTGGGTCTGACTAGTTGTGCTGATACGAAGGTGGGGAACAACTTAATCAAGGGGATCAGTGGTGGTGAGAGGAAAAGAACTTCTATTGGTGTTGAGCTCATCACAAACCCTAGTATTATTTTTTTGGATGAGCCAACAACAGGTCTTGACTCGACAACTGCTCTCCAAGTGATCCTTCTTCTGAAGAAACTGGCCAACCAAGGTAAGACTGTGATATCCACTATGCATCAACCATCCTCTGAACTATTCTGCTAATTTGATAGACTGATGTTACTGGTTGATGGACGATGCATTTTTCTTGGGCCTGCTGAATCAGCCTATGACCACTTTGAGGAGCAAGGGTTCAAGTGTCCTCAGCTGATGAATGCTTCTTAGTTTTATCTCGACATGATGAGCAACACCGAAGCAGACGATCTTGAGGAAAATTAAAGCTATGATGAGGCCAAGATGAGACACGATTAAAAAATTGTCAAATTTTAGAAATTTTACATCTCGTCGAAGTATCACAAATTTGAGGAAAACCAGTACTACAAACCTGTAGAAATTAAAAACACTGGAGAAATCTCTCTCTTTTATGAACTCTACCTGATCTCCTACCGTGCTTATCTCTGTCAGATCAGAAATCCCATGGATGTCTTGTTCAAAACGATTCAGTCAGTTTTCACATCTATCATCGTCCTTTTGGTCTTCGGCAGCGTACATATTTATATACATAGATCGGAGATGCCATAATAGACGATAACAGTCAGGAGAAGTTGCAGAACATCCGAGGAGTTATCTTTTTCATGGTGGCTTCCAATGCCTTTGGAGGAATGCAGGGCACCTTGGCCACTTTTTGCAACGAAAGGCCTGTCTTTTTGAGATAAAGATTCAGCAAAAGTTACAAGACAATCACTTACTTCATCGCCAGGACAGGTGTCAACTTTCCCTTCTAAATAATTCATCCCACAGTCGGTCTTATTATTCTCTACTGGGCCACCAATCTAGCTGCCCAGACCTTTACAGAAATGCTCAAGCTAGTAATTCTTGTAAACGCCCTGTATTTTTGTGCCGCCAGCTATGGACTATTCTATGCTGCACTGATACCTAAGCTAGAAACGGCTATGGCTTTGATTCCAGTGTTGATCATTCCATTCATGTTGTTGGGAGGCTTTTTTGTCAATTTGGAAGAATATCATGATGTCAGAGTCATTTTCTACCCCGTAATGTATCTTTCTCCCTTCAAGTACGGATTTCAAGGAGGAATGGCTGCCATCGGAGTATAAACAAAATATTAACCCAGAAGCCCAGAAACTTTATTTGAAAATATTCTGGTTTTGATCGGGCTCGGAGTTTTCCTTCGACTGATAGCTGTCGGATGTATGCAAATGGTATCGAATCCCAAGAGGCCAAAAATGTAGAAAATAACAGCTGAGCAAATACCTAGTCAGATAACAGCGCAAGCTTAGGAATGATTAAGGAAGTAGAGATGTAACAAAAAATCATATATTAACTTTATTCAACAAAATCCAGGGGTCCCTCTTCAGCTCTTCCTAGTTGCTGTGTTTTCCCAAAATACAATTTTATATAAAAATCTGTGTCTTTCTACTGTAGTTGAGAGGCATGGATTTGGGAAAAGGAAGTTCAGTCATGCTGTTTTTGAGGTAATCCGTGAATTATAGGTCTTCATGTTCGAAGGGGTTTCTGCCAAAAAGGTAGTGATAGACAATGCACCCGATGTTGAACATTTTGTTGATCATATAATCCTCAGCGCTCTGCTCCTTGTAAATCTTCTGGTAAATGAATGCGTTATATTATTCGTCGAACAAAAGGAAGGAATACCGGAATTCCCTCAAAATGATCCTTTTTGAGTCTTAGCTGGACCTCAGGAGCATTTGTGGAGTCAGAAAGCCGTTTTTCTTTTACTACTTGACCTTATCGTACAATCTATAAAGTTGCTCGAACAATTCTGTTATTTTCAATGTTCTTGGCTTCAGAGATGGCAAATATTAGAAAAATATCTGAATTTTGTATTACAATTTTTTGGCGTATTCTATCTTCTGCACAAATTCAATATTTTTCTATTTATACCACAGAGTACATGTTTGCTGATGGCCTATATGACCTCCTAGCCTCGATTGAGAGTGTGGCAAAGATAGAACTAATTCTAGTTTACATTGGCCAGATGAACCATATACATTTTGTGAATGTAGAGTTGCTTAGCTAGAATCATCTTGTGGATGATCATTTTGCCGTAGATGTCTGGACTGTCGTTAGGCTCCACGTATTTGATCTCCATGTTGGTATACCTGTCAAGATTAAATTTAGGGCCAGTTTTCTTTTATTTTACAGTGCGTTCAAAATATAAGAGAGAATTTTGCCGGATCAAGTATAATTTGATGCTTCTTTTGGGAGTGGCTAGGTGTGTAAAGTAAAAAGATAGGGCACTGATAATGTTGGACATTCTGAGTATCATCACAAGTACCTGTGCTCGTGTGCTACGCTGATTCTTAAATTATCCTGGGTTTATTCAGTCAGCATAACCATCTAGGGCTGTTCTTCTGCCTTGATCAGAGCTGAGATTGTTTTGAGAGGAACCTGCCTTTTCCTTTTCTTGTTGCTGTCCTACTACAGCCACAAGTTGTGCTTGGTGATGATGAGGTTGCATTTAGTTTTATGCTGGTTGCTATGGAGGGTGACTTTGGTGGAGTAGAGAAGGGCTGCATGTCGAAGGGGTTACTCTCGATGAGGAATAGCTGGTGGTTATCTTAATCTTTGAAGAGCTCGAGTTCGTCGAGAGGGATGGTTATGTGCTGGATGTCCATGTTATCAGATTAAATAGCATTGCTGATTGAATTTATTGTCTCAAACATCACAAACAAAACTATAGGTATTTATCAGAATCAAGCCGGATTACTAAGACCTGTTCTTAATAAATTATAACTAGTCGTAATTGAGCAATTATGTAATCTATCAACCAGCGTAAAGATAGGTATCGTCAGGCGATCCGCAAAGTAGGTAAGAAAAATATCACATAGAGCGATAAGCCTTCTTTTTGCAGGAAAGAATGAAAATGATGGCTACCTATGAACGATCAGCAGAGATCAATGCCATTTTAGGCGGTATCCGCAAAAGACAGCAACTGCCTAATGTCTTAGAGGAGCTTATTAGGATCATCAATGGAGTCAATAATAAGTCGGACATGTATAAATTGATTGAGGAGGGCCTGCTGCATGAGTTGTTATCTTGCCTAAGGGATCAGGTCTGTCCAAAATTAGTTTTGGAGGCAATTTCTTATTTGCTTCAGCAGACCAAAGAGACAAAACATGCGATGAACCTTTACTAGCGATTCTACAACCTCAACCTCCTCTAATACTTACTCGAATTTGTAAAGAATACAGAGTTGACTAACATAAGCGCCTTTATCATATATGACTATTCAGAGGCTAGCCCTGACTACTGTGAAGCATTGACTCTAGGAAACGGCTACAAGACCCTCATAGAGATATTTACAGTAAGAATCAACTACGGATACACTTTAGAAAGCGACCCTGAGACAAACAGATACTTCAAGTATATTTTGCACACTTTGGAGAATATCATCATGATCGATAGTACTCAAGATTACCACAGGCAGAAGATAGAAATATATGACTTCATTGTCGCATTGATCCAGCGCCGGCTCTTTCTTAGGCCAGCTTTTGGTGTCTTTTATTAGTGCATCAGATGCATTGGTTCTTCCGTTGCAGCAAACCAGATTCAATTGATCAATGATGTACTGTATGAGCTCAAATTTTAAAGTAAGTTCTTTCAAAACTTACTGGCTTCAATATATCTCCTCACGCAAAACTAAAAGATCAACTATGAAGCAGTCTTTGAGGCAGCTATCAAGGTTCCCAAGTTGTACAAACTACTTTCCCTCATTTTCGAAAAAATGATCAAATAATACTAATCCAATAAAGAAGGAAAATTCATCGATCGGATCCCAGTTTCTGAAGATTTTTGGTAGAGATTAATCATTCATCAGGAGGATGAAGCCACTTTTAGGAGATTTTTATAAGTGCTTGAGCAAATCAAAATTGAATAAGATTTTATGTTCAGAGTGATCAGTGGTTCTCTTGACAATATTTCAACCTGCGTTCAAAAAGATATACTGCACATGCTGCACGATATGATCGTAGAGTGTAAAAATCCAAAGCAGGTTCATTTCTTTGTTGATAAGCATTGCATTGCCATGAAGCTGGAGCCTTTGACAGCTTCAAAGAATGCCTTAATCAAGCAAAGGGCCAATATGTTGCTAGAATACATCTTGGGGCCTTTGGTAGATATGAGCTCAAGGATAGAGTGATATGTATGTATTGACGATAAGAAACGTATGTATATCAAGCACGGTCTAATCCTTTCTCGGATTTAGGATTGATTTTTTTGTTCCTGTTCAAAAATCCGTTCACTGCATTTTTTATGGCAAAGAAGGAAAGAGGAATGTCTTTTGAACTGCTGGTTTGTCTTAGCTTACTGTTGAGAAAATCAAGGACTTCAGCTGTGTGGGCATAGCAATCCTAGCGAGCAGTCTCGTTGAAGGTCATCATCCCAAGACAACCTGTCTCGAGACCGTCCATGAAGGTGAATACGTTACCAACCTTTCTCTCAATATCAAAGGAAATATTTTGGAGTCTGCAGAGATGGAAGAATGTTTGCATTCTGAGCTCTTTGATGGCAGGATGCTGAATAAAAGGGACAAAGAGGGTGTTGCTGTCCTTGGAAATAAGTTTTCTAAGGTAATGAGCCGAGCTGAAGGCATTGAGGTGGCAATCGATGGAGTTGAAGTAGTATATTTTATTTTACACTTTCTTCATAGTTTCTAAGATAGAGCATAAAATACTTTAGAGGCTGTGGTTGATGGTGAGGAACTAGAGGGTGAAGATGCCAAAAATTTTGTCCTTCTTCAGTTTGTTGAGAATCTGCTATATTTCCACGAAAGGTTTATTGAGATGCGAATCGTAGTAGGCAGCTATAGTTTTATGTTTGTTGGTTATTTTATAGTAATTGCACAAAAACTTCCATTCTCCGTCAGGTTGCAGGTCAATACAAAAGCACAAATTCTCCAAATCTGTCTAAAAGTTATTGATAGAGGCTTCGATGATGCCTCCTCTGGTGTAGTAGTAAGCCAAATACTCGCTTTGTCCAGGATAGCTCTATTTGTCCAAAGGTATGATCCTTTCGTCTCTGTTGGCCACTAAACTATTTTGGAGGTTGTTGTATATCTCCTATCTGGCTGTCTTACAGGTTTGCTTGAATTGCTCATCTGTCAGACTCTTCAGCAAATTGCCCATCAATTTATAGACGTCGATGTAGGCGATTCCTCTAGAGTTGTTTTAGTTGTCTATTTTGAGCAGCCACCTTCGGACGTAGGGATATCGGTAGATCAAGTTAGTCAGCTCGTTGAGCAGGCTGGATTCGCTGTAGATATCCGTCGAGTAGGGCAAAATCCCAATGTTTTGATTGTTAGTATCGATTAACTTATCCTGAAAATGTTTACAGCCTGATTTTGTCGATAGATAGGCCAATTTTTGAGGGTGACTGCTGTAGAGAGGTATGTTGAGCTCACAGCAAAGGTGGATATAATCGTTGGAAGGAGTTGAAGGCACGATATAGGCGTAGTTGTTTCTGACGATGCTTTTGATCTTTCTGAGCGTTTTTGGGGAATAGTAGAGCAGCTGACTCAGAGATAAGTTCAGAGGTAATCGGCTGTTGTGTTCGGGGGTCAGAATCGTCAGTTTATGTTCGAGTTTTTACTCTGAAGCGAGTTGCAGCAGTTTATGGTAGTACTTAAGAATATCTCTGGACAGATTGATGGGCGAAATGTAGATGATCCTCACATCGTTGAGGTGGTTATTCTCTGCAATTTTGAATATCCTACACAGCTCTGCATTTTGCTTTTCGAGGTACTTCTACATTGATATTTTTTGCCACTAGCTGTAGTTGTGAGAAGGCACGTGGATCTCATACTTGACCCTCTCTTTGATCTCATTTCTACGGAAGCAGTCCACAAATAACTTTTGAATGGTATTGAACTTATCTATTTTTTGTTGCTGGCGGAGTATGAAATTGGCTTTGAATTTCTTTCTGAGAAGGTAGCTGCGGTAGTAAGTTTGAATTTTTATGGCAGTTTTCCATACAAACATCTTTTGTTTGAATCTTGTCATCTCGAGCCATTTGCGAATGTGGGATTGAATGACGACTGCAGCTCTTACCTGTCCACTTCTGCCGTAAAACCTGATGCCTGTTTGGTTGCAATTCATGGTGCTGATCAACTAGGGATTTTCGCAGCATGCTAACAAATCGTGAGTATCAATTTTAATGCCTCTGCTGGTTCTTTCGATGAGAGCAAAAATGGCCTTGGAGGAAAGGGTGATCAGTGGAAGATTGTAATACTTTGCAAAATGTTCCATAGCCTTCAGGATGGAGGATATTTATTCCCACCTTTTGAAGTACATTTTTTGCCACTTGAAGAAACTTTTTCCTTCGTTTTGGATCTTGAAGTCTATTACTTTGATCTTGATATGGTACTCCTCTTGCGGTTGTTCTTTTGGAATTATTATCCCCATTTCCTGAGCTTTTTCTTTGGCCTTGATGAAATTTGATATCTTGAAGTCGCTGCTTTGATTGATGTTGGGTAACCTGTTCTCATTTTTCTTGCCATCGAGAGATTTCATGGAGGCTGACTTTTTGCTTAATTTGTTGATGTTTTTCTTGTTGCGTTACCAATACTGATACATGAGGGCTTTGGCGCCTTCGAGAGCTGTGGTGTTGGTGGGCATGTTATTTTCTTTTTAGAATCCTTGTGGTTTGGCAATATCCAAGGGCATCAGAGTGGGTGCGTTCAGAATGGTTTTAAAGTTATCCTAAATGCAACTATCTAGATTGTTCTGTATCTTTTGAGATGTGCTCTGGATGGACTGGATCATGATGCTGTTTTATCCTAAGTCTAAAGATGGATACTGTTAGTGTCAATGTTGTCAATTTGGTTTGTGATCTTCTGCAAAATTTATTTGCTCTTGACCAGAGACAAAGAGCTGCTGTTCAGTGAGGTTCGGCCTTGCATTTATTATAGAAATTACGATTAATAGAAAAGTGATCATGATTCCAAAATTCATAAAAGTTTAAAGGCAGGAAAACAAATAAATAAATCATTTTTTGAGCTGAGACAACGAATAGGTGAGCTCAGACAGGGTGAAAGTTTAAGAATTATCTGAGTCCTAAAATTGTCTCATTCTTAGGGCCTCTTTCTTGGCGTTTTAGATTATTTTCTTCTTTAGACTGTCTCTTTCATTTGAAATTTGCTTGTTTTATCGCTTCATCTGAGCCAAGTCCTGCTTGTATCTTCCCAGCATGTGATTTTCCATCTTGAGATACTTGTTCTACGTGAGAAGTTTATCTATCAATTGTTGGGAATAGTTGTCAGGCTCTTAATGTGGCTGTCCTCCATCTTGTATCTTTGAAGCCTTTAGAGAGTTTATCTGGGCTTATAGCTATCGAATATGTTGGTTGTATTTTTATTAAAGTGACTCAAACTCATTGTCTTTCTAGCTTTTCATTTGCTCTATTTCAACAATTAGGCACTCTCTGTCTTTGTCGAATTGCTGATTTAACTATATCACTAGCTCTTGAAGTTTGTCAATCTATGCCATATTTTCAAGAAATTGCTGGTGAATTTTGTCACCTCTTGCCCTTTCTTGAGCTATGATCTGGTCCTTTTACTATAGCTGCTTCATCAACTCATACTTTTCTTTCTTGTACTCAGCCTGTCTCTCCAGGTGCATCTCAACTTAGTCCCTCAGCCATTTGATTCTTTTCTGCATAAGGGAGGAGTTTTAATCGGCTGATTTGCACTTTTCCTTCAATGAATCAATGTACATCTTATCGCTTTCTGAGATAGTCTGAATATGTGCAGAAATACCTCTGGCAATTCGTAGTCTTGTCCGTGGACCTCTTGAAAATGAAAATACTGAGTTTTTGATTTTTTGTTGACTTCTCTCATCAGCTACTCCATACCTACTTCTTTATTGCCCTTTTCAGATCCCGTTAGGGTGTTGGTCTATATTTTTTCTTGTATCTCACTTCTCAAGTAGGCTTTGACTTCAACTATTTAGTCCTTTGACATAGCTTTTTTTTTGAATCTCACGCCAGAGTCTGTTTTCCTAGACTATTATTCAATCGCATTTGCTGAGAAAAAGCTTGGCTGTGTTGATGAGGCTTATGGTTTAATCTCTTGAGATAACCTTGGGCATCGAGGTGGTTGATCGATTCTTGTTTAAACATTGATCCTATCTGCTTTTTATTGGGATTTCCTCCTTAGCAGTTTGAAGGATTGAAGGTTTGAGTTTTCATTGTTGGGTTTTCTGGAAAATACCTTATCTTTTCCCAAGCTGGACTATCTTTCTGGAGAACAACTATCTGTCCTGTTGGAAGTCAGTTATATGATATGCTCTTCTTTGTTATTGGAGTCTCTTGAGCTTTGTGATGCAGCCGAATTCAGTGAGAGGCTTTTTTGAATCATTGGTTAACAAATTTTATTGATCAAAGAAGAAACAAGAAGTATAAGCGACCATAAATAAATATGAGTGTGAGATCGCTTCATTTGACAGTTGACAGTATCTTTCATCAGTTCTGCTTTCGATAATAATTTAAGATATTCATGCAGTATATCTTTGCGGCGTCATTGTCAGTTAACCTTTTTAAAGAAAAAAAATCCAAATAGAAGAACATTAAATGTGAGTCACACATAGAGCATATTTTCAAGCCTACCTTTAATTTTAAGCAAAAGTGCGGTTCATGATTTATATTATTTTATATCTCAATGCAAACATTCAAAGAAATCTCCTTCCAGAACTATATCGTATCGAACATAGCTAACATAGGAACTCAAGTTCAATAATAAAAATCTGAACGAACTTGCCCAGCAGTAAGCACTCATCAAGTATAAACGAAACGTAATCAACATTTAACTTAGGCCCAACTACTGGCAGAAATATTCACCTTTGATGCCCAAAAGAAGGAAACCTTCAAGAGTTAAGACTGCATCTCCCAAGGTATTGTACTTGTTAGTCAGAAGAGCTTTAATAAATGGAGGTGAACATCAAGAAAGAAGAGGAAGCCAATAACAGAAAAGTAGAAGAGGTGAAAGAAAATTCCAAGAAATACGAGGCTCTCAGCAGCGAAATCAAGGAGATTAGGTCGAAGTAAGAACTATTCACAATGATTGACAAGTTGAAAGAAAACAAACTTTATGACGACTCCCATCCTTACTTCGTGGAAGATTCCCCCTTCTATCTGGCAACAACAGAGTAAATATATCTCGAGGTTGCAAAAGGCTAGGAGATGAGCGAGTAGGGCTTATCATTCCACTAGGTGAACTGATGATATGATCATTTTGCTAATACAAATCATATATTTCAAAACAATGAAGCGTAGGTCTCGTTCATGAGCAAGTTGTCTCCGTCCTCCGAAAGGTTATCCTTGATACCGATGTCTTCAGTTTCTCGAAGCTTGGGAATCAGGCAGTAGGCTCCTATCATCAGCAGGCCGAGCACGAAGCTCGGATGAATGTATCTTTCTGAGAAGAAATTGTCGAAAATGAAGGAGAACATGTACATGAGTTTCGTGATGAATCCGAGCATACCCAAAGCGAAGTGTCTAATAGAGGTGGGGAAGAGCTC